>Ga0129333_10000294_pt1 | contig 37868 bp, 24 predicted proteins | sample CPB6_08_DNA_FD_94474 | JGI IMG/M metagenome (GOLD analysis project Ga0129333, IMG submission 94474) | Freshwater to marine salinity gradient microbial communities from Chesapeake Bay, USA - CPBay_Sum_0.6_0.8_DNA | ecosystem: Environmental > Aquatic > Marine > Coastal | place: USA: Chesapeake... | reverse complement strand
TCTCTGAAACTAGTTACAGTATTTGAATATCCAATTGGACCTAAAGTTGATTGTCTTTGTGGGGGTTGAAATGCCATTTTTACCTCTCTTTATTTATTTAACCTATCTGATTTGTGATTGAAGAAAAATTATTTTCTGCTGTTGGTCTTGCTGGTATATTTGTACCAGGTATAAAAGGATCCCTTCAGCCGTTTATATTAGTTTCTAGATCAACGTTGGTAAGTGTAATTGTGATATAATTAATCGAAGTTAGTGGTTTAATTAGAACTTCAGCAAAGAATTGGTTTGCCTCAACTACGCTTATTGGATTGTTAGACTCATCGCATACAATCTTATATTCGGAAAGACCGTTTTGTGAGACTATTCTGCTTAGAATCTTATCACACTGAGCAACAAATGTTGCTCTTGTGCCAGCATTGTTAACTTCGAACAGTGTGTTACGAGCAACAGTACCAAGGGTCTTCTTAAGATTGATGAACAGACGACCAACGTTAATTCTAGAAAGTGTAGAAGTAGTTCCCTTGAGAGTTCTGTCTCCAAAGAGGAAGGTTCCTTCTCCTGGGAAAGTAACTACTGGATTAATTCCTTTATCATAGAGAGCATCTTGCTCTCCAGCCTTGAGGTTTCTTGCTAGTTTAGTTACATTAAGAATTCTGCCTCTCTTAAGTCCTGCTGGCGAATACCATGGGAAGTAAAGTTTATCAGTTCTTGCAATGCAACCAGCGACATCTGGTGTAAGTATAGTAGTTACAAGTGTATCTGTAGAATTATTTGGACCAAGATGAACTTTTTCACCAAATACTGTTGCATAATGGAAATCATCAAATGTTGAACCTGGGAATGTTGTAATTCCTGAAGAAGTTATAACTTCAGTACCAAATTGTGTTGAAGGAACGTATAGAACACCAAATACTGGAAGATCTTGTGCTTTCTTTGCTTCTACTACTTTAATAACATTTTGTTGTCCTGCATCGGATGAAATTCCTTGGAATATAACGTCAAAGAGAGTAAAGTCTGCAATTGCTTCAAAACCAGAAGCTCCGTGAATTGCTGCATTTGTAACTCCACCAAATCCAACATAAAGTGGTGCACCGTATTGTAAGAAGTTATTCATTGCCCAGAATTCTTGACGGAATGCTGTACGTCCACCAGTGTATGGACCATATGTATAAGTTTTACCATTCACATTTACATCTTTGGTAAATACTCCTTCAAATGCAGTTCCAGTGTAAGTTCCATCAAGATATGATGATGCACAAGAACCAACACTGTATAATGTTATTCCTGCCATATATGTTGCTCCACCAGCAAAATTTGTAATCATTGCTGATAAACGAGCATATAAATCATTAATATTTGGGACAAGCATTACGCCTTCCGCTGTTTCGCCTTCACGGGATAGTGCTATGCTGTGCTGATCAACAGAAAGCATTGCGCCAATCATCTTGGCATCTGAAATTGATTCTGATTGTGGTCCTACTAACGATTGGTCATTAAGTTTAAATGTAACATTAGGTCTTGCCATTAGTCTCTCCTTTAAATGTTTACCTTAAGATATATAGTAAATTAATATTTTTCACTGCAACCATTTAAAGAATGCCACCGTCATCATAAATTTTTCTAAAAGTATTTATCTTAAACCAATTTTTCATATCTTTTTTCTCTGTAATTAACCAACGATCTTCGCCGTCACCTGTCCAGTCATCTTCGTCTTTTACTGTAATTTCTTGTATTCCGTCGTCATAATATCCAAAAGGCAGAAGATCATCCTCTATCTTGTCTATTTCTTTTTGATACATTGCTAACCGAATATCCATGTCTGTTAAATTTCTAAAAAAATCTTGACGAGTACACCAAGCAAAAATAGTTAGACATGTAACCAAATCATCATTGTGTCCATCATCTGCTTCATAACTGTTTTTCTTAGCAACAAATGTAGTCAATTCATTAATTATATCAAAATCTTCAATCAATAATTTATCTTCTTCAATTAAATTTTTAAGGACGGCACAACCAACCTTTTTTGTTGCTACTGATGTTTTAATTCCTAAATGGTTTTGTTTTGCTCCACCAAACCCTTCAGTAATTGTTTGTCCTTTTCTTCCAAGAAAACTAGTTTTGACTACAAACTCGTATTCTAAATCAGTGTGCAATATGTCTGCTACCTGAGAACCAATGTCATTAATCTCAATCATCACATATGCATTATTATATTTTTTAGCAACAGTTTTTATTATTGAGGGGTAGAGTAACGGAGAAACCGTATTATTTTTATATTGAGCAACTACTTTATATGGAAACTGTGTAACATCAATTACAACAAAAGAACTGTAATCTTTTCCTTGTCCTCTTGCTGTGTCTACAGTTATAAAATAAATATGGTCTTGTGTTTTTTTCTCATCATCTTCTCTTATGGGTTCTTCGTGTATCGTAAGACCTTCTTTTGTTCTTAGCAGTGGTTTACTAAAAACCATAGTGTGTAATTTTTGAGATGATATTAATGTATTAGAAGAACCAACAAAGTCACATTCAAATTCGCTTTGGAATTGTTTTTCTGAAGTTTTACTAATCATTTCGGTTTTCCACTTATCATCTCTAAGTGGACCACCTGGATATTTTGGAACCTGACTCCAATGTACTTCTACAGGAATATAACCATTTTGTTTATTTACTGCACCCTTCCAGTAATAGTAAAACATATTTAACCCATTTGGGGTTGAAATGATAAACATTTTAGTGGATTGACCAGAAGTAATTGTTGGGTAAACCGAGGAGAAAAAGTCTTCAGCAATTTGAATAGGGATGTGTGCAAACTCATCAAGAAGAATAATATTAAAAGATCCACCACGAATAGCAGAGGAAGATGTCGCTGCTGCTAATATTCTGGATCCATTTTCAAGAACAATAGATCCCTTATTCCACTCAACAACGCCCTGTTGCAACCATTTAGGTAAATATTCAAATGCCATTTTAATTCTACTAAGAATTTCTATAGCAGTTGCTTGTTTGTTTGCAAGTATTGCAATGTTTACATTCTGATTAAAAAGAAGATAATGTAAAAGATAACTGCCAACAGTAGTAGTTTTGCCAGTCTGTCTGGGGAGTTTGCCAATAACGAATCTATTACTGTGAAGAGTGTTGATGAGATTTTGTTGATAATCATACATGTCAAAAGGAACAAGTCCCTTATCAACTGAAACAATCTTGACGTAATTTTGAATAAAATATATTGGATCATTTGAGCACTTTATGTATTCTTGTACTTGTTTCGGTGTGAACTGTTGCTGCACACCAACAGGTTTAAGATTTGGATTGCCTAGATAACCATCTTTATGTTTCGTCATTTGTCAACTCTTCATTATTTACAACTTTTAACTGACTTCTAGATTGATTGATTAAATTTTGCAAATCTTTAGTAGATCCAACAAATATTGAATTATTTGTTGTATTGTTTATATTTTTAGATGCTTGTGGTTCTGCTTTATTTGCTTTCTCATGAAGTTCTATAAGACCTGTATTCATTTCTGTCATTGTTTTTAACAAAATTGAAACGACTTCGTATGCTCTTGGGGAATCACTTGCTTCTGCAACTTTCATCATTCCATCGATAGCATCAAAACCAGTCGAGATCAAGTTTTTCATATTTTTTCTTGCTTCGTTAAAATCTTGACTGACAAGTTCTTTCTTTTGTCTTTTTATTGATTTTACTTCTTGAGGTATTATTTCTTTTTGTTCTTCTTTTAATGTTGGTTCAATATCTAAAAATTCTGACAATTTATCATCACTCATATTATACCTCTTCTATATTAATATATACTGGTTCGCCAAAATCACTAATATAATCAATATGTGTTCTTTCTGCTTCTCCTGTAATTCCAAGCGATAGATCAGCATTTTTAATAATACCTTTGGTTGGTTCACAGAACTTATTGTACACATACCCTTTCATGGTAAAATCGAACATACTTGTAACTGCTCTTCGGGTTTCAAATGTTCCTTCATATTCTTCATTCATAGCAACGCTGTTGAGGACAATTGGAATATCAACTGCTGGATATATTTCATCCATAGAAATTGTTACCATAAATTCTGGAGCAAAGTATGGAAGAATTTGTTCTACTATTTGTAGATTATCATCTATATTACGAGTAAACACATAAACTCCAAAGTTAATATTATATGGAACTTCAGAATACGATGATCTACCATCAACAATCTTTCTAGTGAGTCTGTTAATTTTTCTATTTGTGTCATAGAGTATGCTTGTCATGTCAAACCCAATGATTGGTAGTGTGATCTGAACGTGTGTTTCGTCTGTGATATTACTTTCAGAAGTTAATTTGTATATAAATTTTTCTTTTGGTCCGTATGTTAGTGGGACTCTTATTTTTTCTGTAATTGTGTTATTTTCTTTACGAATCAAATATATTGAATTAAATAATGCACCAAAAGCAGTGACCATTTTTCTTATAGATTCGTTGTAGTATGTGTTTTCTATGGATATCATTAGCAGTTCTCAGAAAATGGATTGTCAGTAGAAAATTGAATAGTGTATGCCTGTTTTTGTAACTCATCATTATTCATCGCTGGTGCTTTAGTGAATGGATCTTGTGGTATATTTACAATAGTATCTTGTACACTCGCTGCTGTATAGACAGCTCCTGATTGAGCACCATACAAGGTAGCACCAGAAACAAATGTTCCAGTAATGTTTGTAATATAAAGATTTGCTGGTTTCCCTGAAGCATTTGTTGTTGCTTCGATAAGCAAACCAGAAGCATTTCCTTGATACACCGTTTCTCCTCCGCTATATGCTGTAACACCAGAAAGACTGCTGCCAGTTACACCAATGACTGTAGCAAATTCAGTGCTGCGTTCCTCAAATACTGAATCAATTTCTGTAATGCCAGTATCAATTTCTTCGTGAGAGTATGTGAAGAGTTCGCATGTGACTGTATATGTTGTGAGTGTACCAAACTGATAAAATGGTTCCTCATCATTAACATAATTAATTTCAAAAAGAATGTTAGCGAGAGGCATGTATATTAAATCGCCTTCTCTTGGTCTAGTCACATCAACTTGTTTTGCTGTGATCTCTTCTGCAAATCTAGTCTTTGAAAATGTTAAAGTAACTCTACTGGTAATAGCAATTCCAAACTTAGTCATAACATCTTTGCTACCACCAAACTTTAATGTTTCTACGATATACATTTCAAGTGTATATCCATTTTTAAATCTAGATTTTGGATCTTCTCCAAAAATTTGATCTATTTTAAAATATTCTCTTGGAATATAGATAAAATCTTGACCCATTGATTTGATTGTTTCTATAGTCAAATCATTGAGTAGTCTTTGCTCTCCAACGTAATTTTTAAAGAATGGATTTACTGCCATGTATTATCCCATCATGAAATTAACGGGCAATTCGTGTGTTGCTCTTAATTCGTTTTCGATCATTGCTAATTCTTGCATTGCTTCTTGATATATCTGAGCACCTTTGAATGTAATGCCACCTGGCAGTTGAACTCCATCATACTTAGACATATTTGCTCCCCATTGTTTTTTAACAAGAGCAGTCACATATCGTTTGAGTAGACGATCATTATATATTTTTGGATATTCATCTGGATCTAGAACGGCATATGCTTCTACAATTACATATTCACCAACAGTTGCTTCTTTCATATCGCTGTCGATATAAATTTTATCTGATACTTTACTAAATCTAATTGCTTTTTCTGGATCAAAAAATTGTTCAATCAATGTAATGTATTGCATTGTCGCATCATAACCAGCAAGAGGAAGAGATGTATTTCCTTTGAGTCCACGATTAATGCCAAAGTAATCTGTAAGTGCTAATTGATATTTAATGTTAAACATATCAGTTCCAGTTAGATATCCAAATCGGAATAATCTAATAACTGAAACTATATCACTGCCATTTGGTCTATCTATTCCACCAATTGGAGATTGTATGTTGTTTATGGAAATGCACTTATTGTCTATGTCTTGTTGTGTTAATTGGTATTTAAAGTAGCACTTCTGAACACCATCAAAATGGTACTCAGAGAAAAATTGTAACGCCTCATCAAGACGATCTTCGCATTGTTGCCAGTCTACGTTAATCTGTATAACTGGATGCCCCAGAGAACGAAGAGCGTACTCTATTAGGGTTTGTCTTGAATTTGGTTGTGCTGTAGACATAGAAAAATCTCCTTATATTATTTATAAGGAGATTTTATTTTATCAATTTTCTTGTTTTGGTTCTTCCTTTTTGACAGGAAGAGGGGGTGGTTCGAATGTATTTACTTTAATGTTTTCTAATTTATCATATGGATAGTTTTCAATATAATATCTTCTAGTTATTGGACTAACTGATTCGTCTGGTTTTGATTGTTCATAATTTGAAAATCCTGGCATCTGCAATGGACATGATAACCTTGGATAATCTAATTTTGAATATTGTTCTCCTTCTGCGACTAACCAGGTTCCCTGCCTATCGCCACACCCACACCCACCACAAAAATGCTTACCAGGAGTTCTGCTATTTTTTAAATGTTCGCATGGTGGAAGAACACCACCCTGTGCTTTATCGCCAAAACAAGATAAAACTCTTAATTGTTTTATTGGTTTAGTGACTTTTTCATTTTTTAAACCTCTTGATGTGATAGCAGAAGCAAAACTTTGCATCATGCTTAGTTTTTTCTTTAATCCGCCTTGTTCTTTGATTTCGTCTTTTCTAAATTCGATGTTTTCATTTTCCATAAGTGCACTCCTACGACAACCACATTTTTGTTGTTTTCCACACGCACATGACATGCTACATTCCTTTAATTATTTGTCAATCCTCAATTACAATTTTTCTAAAAAATAATGCGTATAATGTTTTTGTTTTCAATGACAGTACAGTAGAGTATCTGTAGTCTTCTAGCATTCTTCCAACATAAAACAGTCCATTGTTATTTATCTTAAATTTGTTTGTTTGTGAGTTAATGTATTTTGTATTAAAAATACTTGATGTTATGTAGTTTCCAAAGACAATTGGTTTTTTATCAGCAATCAAATATTTCCAATAGAAATATATTTCATGAATAGATGGCAAGTAGTAATCGATAAATCCATTTCTATTTTTATATCGAATACTATTGGTCAATTTTGTTTTTATTCCACCAAATGTTTTTTGATCTCCATAAGTATTATAATACCCATCCCATAAAGAGGTTTCGTAATTTACATCTTGTTCATCTTCTTCTATGAAAGGAACTGAATATGGGGTTTCATCAACAAACAATGCCCACTTTTTATGAGATCCACCAATTCCTACATTTTCTGGAGTAAAAACTACGGGATCACCAAAATTAATATTTCCAAATAATGCAGATCCTTTTGGATTTACTGGTGTTCCTGGTTCAAATGTTCCAATATAAATTCCACCTTGATATTCTTGTCCTATATTTAAATTTAAAGAACTAAATTCAGTTGATGTCATTTTTTGAACATCATATACATTATTTACTTTTACTGGATCATTTGGTGTATAAACATCATTGCAGTATTTTGCTGCATTCTTTGGCAATACCCAATAACCGCTACATAATGATTTTGGTTTAATATTGCAATTATATTCTAAGTTTCCAGATATGTTCTTTTCTAATTCATAACAAGAACCATATTCAACATCTGTATAATCTGTTGACTTATTTACCATCTGTGACAGTTTAAGAGATGAATTACATTGTGCTAATCCATTCAGTCCTGAACCGTCTAAATAAAGATAATTTCCACAAGATGCTTTTTCGCTATATACTGCTGGATTTTGTGAATTGCCTAATACAGCACAATCTGACTGAGAGCAAACATTATCACAAACAACTTCTGTTGGGTATCCAGTGTCTGGATCTCTTCTAATATGACAACACGCTCTTGGATATCTGGCATCTATTAATGCCCCACTGAAAAATTCAGGTACTTCTTTATAGCAATATCGCTCAATGTTGTCTGATGACAGTATGACTTCAGACTCGCCTGATGGTGTAAATTTTCCTTTTAGTCTGTCGCATTCGCATCGTGTAATATTACAAATTACACCAGATTCGTAATATGGGGTGGTTCCTAGTGCTGGAGTGTTTAATGTAAAATCCCAAGGATAGGGTAAAAGTTCTAAATTTTCTACAAATGAACAAGCACAGCAACATCCTTTTTCTGCATCCGCTGGTGGACACTCAATTGCGTCTAATGATTCGGAAGGAAAATAATTACCACCATCATTGAAGCAATCATAAAATGCTTTCAATGATTTATTTCCATCCTTGTCGCAGCAAACCCCAATGCCATTTAAGACTTTTGAGTAGTCCACAACAGATTTAATTCTTGATCGGAATTGAACAGACATAGGCGGTTACTCGCAGAAAGTATATCCATTACAATCATCGTCACATAGAATTGGAATACATGTATCCTCATTATTTAGTTTAATTTTAACTAATTTTATATTGGGATCTTTTGGTCTAATTAAACTTATGTCATATTCTGCTACTGAAGGTGTTTCTGGTGGCAGTGAACCATCAGTCAATGGAGAAGGAGGTACTGGAGGTGCAGGATTTAGTTCGCTACCTGGACAACCACCAAATCCAGCACCTGGTGATGGACACCCACATCCATCCCAAGCCCATATTCCAGGACAATCGGTTAATCCAAGTTTGGTGCATTCATATCGTCTGCACGCATCTCGAATTGCAACACACTGTGCGCTACAAGCATCATATGCAGCAACAAAATTGCACCTTGGTGGAGTTGCCTCAGCATCGCAATAACCATATTGTAACCAAACACCAGTATATGGGGGAGGAGCTGGATCTCCTGGTGGATGATCTCCCAATGAACTGCAAGAAGGATCATTTCGTTGCACTTCACTGCAACTTACTGGACTAAACGAATTAGAACAATTATCATTGAATTGACATAGGCTTATGTTACTACATCCAGATCCACTATTGTTGCAACAAATTAATAATTTAATTCTGTCCGCACCAGTACAAGCAGTTAAAAATTGACGGCATAATTTTGTTTTAATTCCAATAAAATTAAAGATTTCATCATCTGTTAATTGATTACATAAATTCCAATTTATGTTTGGATCGTCGCAATTTTTGTTGCATAAATCATTAGCATTTCCACTTCCACACACATTACCATTTCTTCTCTTATAACAACATCTTGCAAAATCTACTAGTGGATCTGTTTGACCTCCACAATCAAACCCTTCACCAATTACTGTACACATGTCTCTTGGTTCAATACTTGCAACAGAATTGCAAATTTTTCTTCTAACTTCGTGTTCAATAAATTGAATTTGTCCAGATGTAGAATTTCTAAATTCTTCACACCAATAATAGGTCATACATCCACAAGAATCGCTTACTGTTGCACCACAGGGGTCTGCTGGTGGACCGCCAGGACCACCAGGACCGCCAGGACCATTTGGTCCCCCTGGTCCACCAATTCCATTACCATCTGGATCTGCATTAGGTCCACCATCATTTTCATTGGGATCATCTATATCAGGTAAACATGATCCATTACATCCTGCTGGCAAAGATCCACCAGGAGTTGCAACGCATGAACCAAACACACACTGAAATCCTCCCTCTGGTGGTGGAGGAGATTGTTGACAATTTCCACCACATGTTGGTTCACCATATTCTCCACCCTGTGTTAATTGGCATATACCATTAACACATGAATATCTTTGTGTCGATGTACATTGGTTTAAACAGTTTGGATCTGTATATGTTCCTGTTACACTTTCAACACAATTGCCATCGACACATGCATATAATTTTGGCGCATCACCAACATTACAAACACAATTGCATGATATCTGGTCACATTTTTCATTTTCTCCCATAAAAATACCAGACAAAGCATCACATTGTTCTTTTGTTATATTATCAAAACATGATGGTTGTGCTGCTCCATTGCATACGCAACAAGCACCAACAGTTGTTGTATAATCACAACAATTTACTGTTGCGCATGTTTGATTTTGTATAGCAACTCCACCTAAAATTTGTTCACATTGAATTCTAGAATATGCTCCTAAACATTTTCCATTTTTACAGCAAACCACAGGTTCAAGGCATGGATCATAGCACAATTTTCCATTTTGTATTGGTTCTCCATAATTTGGTCCTGCTGGATCGTTTGGATAAGTACCACAAGTTATTCCAATGTAAAAAGAACCACCAAAAAGATCGCATTCTGCAACTGATGCTGCTTCGATGCATTTACCATTAGTGCAGCAGATTCCATTTCCTTTTCCGCATGTCTCATCGCATGATTTTAGTGGATTGAATACACCAAAATAAAAATCACATTGTGCTTTTGTCATATAATCAGAACATTCATATGTTCCATCTGGATTTTGATAACAGCATGAACCGTAAAGATAATTTGGTTTGCATTGTGTATCTGGATTTCTTACATTGTGACCTCTCTGTGAGACTGTTGCTAACCAAGTTTGCCCAGCGTCATATGACATAAATCCAACAATATTTTTTCCACAAGTTAAATAATTTTCTCCCTGTTCAAAGTATACATTTTGTGGAAAATACCAAACATCCTCGGATTCAAATACAATTGTAAATGAAATTACTTCATTTGATGAAAAAGCAGATAATCCAGTAAATCCTGCTATTCCAATTGGAGTGTCAACAACAAATGTTCCTGCTTCGGATAGATTTAAATATATTGGAGATTGTTCTCTGTTTACTGGACCGACTATTTTGGTATATGACCCAGTATTTAATGCATATCCATAATCACCAGATGATCCAGACTCTAGAGTTGTTTTTATAAAATTAATAGCACCAGCAAGACCTAATTGCCCTTGATTTGGAAATATTTTAACTGGAACTCCAGATGCTGTAGTTGGTGTTGAAAGATACAGGAGTCCATAATTAATTAAAGACAATGCATCCAAAGATCCTTGAACATCAATATTATGGTATATACTGTCTATGGAAATGTATTCATTTTTAGGTCCAGTATATGAAAGATATATTGAACCTGTTGCGGTTATCCCTCTAAAATAATATGTTCCACCTACAACTTGACTGAATAAAGTAAATCCTGATCCTGATTTGTTTTGACCTTTAACTGCATCAGAATCAAAATATGTTGATCCCTTAAATGCACCAAATATTTCGTAAGTTGTACCATCTGATAATTCCACAATGATATTATTTCCAGATGCTTCTGCTGATAAGAAGTATAATCCTCTGTTTCCAACTGATCCAGAAACACCAGTAGGACCAGTTGAACCAGTTGGACCGATAGAACCAACTGGACCGATAGGACCAACTGGACCACCTACTTTAATATTTGTGATTGCGCTACTACTCATATTATGAACACATTCCTTCAATTATATCTATGCATGATGCGCATTTATTTGTTTCATCGCTATAGTATGAACCATTCATAATAGTTTCAGAATAGTAGAACCCATTACATGTTACCAGTATTGGTATTCTTCTGACAGGTCTTAATGATGCGGTTTTTTCATTTCTCATTCTACTTAACATTTTTCCTTGATTTTCAATAACGTTTGTATTGAATACTTGTGTTAACATTTTTTGACCATTACAAACCGACATTGTGAACTTGTAGGCATCATCTTCTGTCAGGTTGAAAGGTTGATCTGTGCTTTTTAATCTTTTAATAGCAAGTGATGGTTCTAATGTTGAATTTAATTGTTCAACTCTGTACGAGTCTTTATTTAAATGATTTATTGGATCCCACGAAGTTAGTCTACAAACACTTGTGGAACTCCAATATTCTGATTGTGTCATTGGTCTTGACCCATCAATCAACATTGCTGAATTTAATTCAGTAGAAGAATTGTAGATATAATTTAGTTCAGTTATGCTTGGGATATACCAATCATTATAACCATAAAGATTTGAATCGTTTATATTTGATATAGAACGAATAGCAGAATCTAAAGGATTATTATCTTCCCATATTTTGGTATATTCTGTTTTGAATTTATTAATATCAGTGGTTATTGATGTTTTATCCACAGATGCATTCCAATATTTTCTAGAACCAAATGAGAATCTAGTATATGCCCCTTCATCAATTCCATCAGAATCTAAATCTCTAAACCATCTTTGTGGGTTTTGAGTTGATGATTTGTCATAAATTCTTGTGTTTAGTAAACCATCAACTGGATATGTTGTTACTTCCTCTATTAAAATTTCAACAGGGTTTCCTTGGGCATCTGGAATATGTCTTCCTTCTGACATTCCCCATCTCAATTTTTTGTTTCCTTCTATTTCCACATCTTCTGGTGCAACAATCAATGCCCACATTATATGAATTTTATTTGCACCATAAACATTAGTTGCTAAGTATTTGTACAAATTATTAGTAGATTCCATGTATTCTACGGCAATACCAGTATCGACTAAACTATAAGAAAATGTTCCATTCTCTTGAATGTATTGTGGATTGCCAGTAAACATTCTTGCATCTGGCCATGTGATATTATCTAGTGTATATACTTGCTGTACAAAAGGAACACCTGTTTTTAACAAACATTTTGATTGTAATGATTGAACTGGTAAAGTCTCTGGATATGTTCTTGCAAAATATTCAATTCCGCCATTATTTGTTCCAGCAACATTGCCTTTGCAAGTTTGACATCTCCATTTTCTATCTGATATTACATTTCCTCTAGGACTTATCATACATTCAAGTGGTTCACCAAAAGCAGTTTGTGGCGTTGAATAGAAAGAACATGGATTTGGCATACCAATAAATCCAGCAAAATAACCACCACCAATTTTATCTCCAATGTTTAAACAATTTACTATTTGAGATGGTCCTAGTGCTTTGCAAGATACTGCTTCATTGCCTGTAAAGTAATCCAATTGATATGTGTTGCCACAACAATTTACAGTTGCACAATCAGTCCCAAATCCCATAAATGTGCCAGTACAATCTTGTGGTCTTACGCCATCTTCGCAAACATTTCCAGGTTTGCAACATGCTCCTAGAAAATTATTTGCGTAACAACAAACAGGATCTGTTAATTCACCAGAACAACCTTGTCCTGGGAAAAATAAAGCACTTTGTATTTCGTTGCATTCATATTCTCTGAGCGTATAGCATCTTCCTTTTACACAACACTTTCCAATCTGAAATCCTGTGCAAAAATTAGTAGGACATTCAAAATAGTCAGATTCGCTTGTCCATACATTGCAAACTTTTCCAACTGTAAATAATCCTCCATATTTGTTGCATTTTGCTTCTGTTGTGTTTAAGCATTTTGTTGTTTGGAGTTCTGAATCATATACACAGCAAGTGCCTTCAAAATAACAATCACTTGATGTATTTCTTTGAAGACATGCAGTTGTGCTAAAATTTCCAAATATAGAATTGCAATATTCCTCAGAAACATAATCTAAACACATCTTATCGCTAGTTTCTTTTTCACAAAAACAGCAAGATCCAATTTTCTCTCTTGTAAAGTTTTGAGGTGTAAATTTGTCTTTTGCAGTATACCCAGACAAACTCATAAAATTAATTTGATTGACAAGAGAACCACCAGTCATTCCAAAATACATAGACAAATTAATTTTATTTGGTATGTTTGTAACAGTGGTATTATTTGGATCTAATTCATAAACATCATTTTCATTTGCTACAAATTCTGGATCAAATTTAGTTGCAAAACTACCAATACCAAAAGTTAATCCACCTTCATATGAATCATAAAAAATAAATGAAGTTGGGTGCTGTGCGTAGTTTAAATAGGGAGCAAACTCAAATCCACCGCTTGATCCTCTTACTGTTTGATAATTTTTATTTTGAAAAAGGGGTTCTTTGAAAGTCACAAAGTTTATGTACATTTGTGAACTTTGTGGATTCCATTTTGTATCTTTTGCACCTCTTGCTGCTGTTGACCCTATTAAATATAGGAGTTCACCAGTGTTTCCTAGTGGAAATAAATTAGAAACTGTAGCACCAAACATGCTAAAGTTATTGTTATTGACACTTCCAACAAAACTTAAAGCATTTGATGATAAGTTTATTCGTCTAAAGTCAACAAAGGTATTTGCAAAAAATTCGTTATAATCAAAATCTACTAATCTTATTGATAAATTTTCATTATCAATTCCTGATGATTTGACTGCAAATGTTTGAAATGAATTTGCACTTGTTCCTGCATTTCCTATTACATTGATAAATGGAAAAGTTAAATTATTTCCATAAAAATAAATTGAAGTAGACAATGCTCCGTTATTTCCAGTAATTCCTGTTATACCACTACCTGTCGGACCAGTATATCCTGGTCCAGTGAAACCATTTGGTCCAGTTGGACCTGTTGGTCCAGTTGGACCTGTTGGTCCAACTGCAAGTTTTGATCTTCCTTTGGGTTGGTAAAAAATTCTGGATGAACTCATAATTATTGTGGTCCGTTAATAATATTATCTATACTCAAAGAAGGAATTCCCCAGAATCTCCAATACTTTATTGGATTGTTTGTTGATGTGTAATAATTTCCATCACATCTTACCAATCTAACTGGACGAACTTCTGCTTTTGACAATCTATTGTATTTTCCTACTTTGATATTTGTTAAATCATTAACAATATCCACAAATTTAAGACCCCATGCTTCAGTTCCATGCTTTACTGGATAGGATGTTAAAACATCATTTGATGCATTTATAGAATTTAGTTGCCAATACTCCGCTGTATTTCCTTCATTAAATGTTCCAGTTGAAGACCAAACCAATCCAGATGCTCCAATTCGTGAATCTCCTATTGGTATACCAGCTCTTGCTTGTATTACCCCATTTAAATTTTCATTAATAATTTTATCAGCAATGAATGAAAGTTCATCAATACTTGGAATATACCAATTTGACATCTCTGGGTTGTTCACGGTTTGGGAAAGTTTTATTTGATTAAATGCAGATATTGCCTCGCTGGAACTTTGTTGACTAGAATTCCATGCTGTGTAATTTGTCGTAAACCCTGCACCAAATGTATAGAATTGAGAATAAATTGGATCAAACCCAGAATCTAAATTATATGCATGTCTCTCAGCACAAATCATTCTTATTGTGTTGTATAGACCCCAGTTTGAATTCCACTTTCCATTTAAAGTTGTTCTTGCTCTAAATGGACCATGCCCACTTCTCCAAACAGGATTAATATTAAACTGATTTGAGCAATTGTTGAATGAATATACATTTCCATAATAATCAAATTTAGTTTTGTTTGCTCTAAAATAAACTAGAGCATTTGACGTTACTGTGCTTTGATCTGCTGGATCTCTGTATAATATAATTTTGATTTGTTTCCAATCGCAATCATAACCCAAAGCTGCACAATCTGCTGATGTTTTATTTGTGTCTAATTGATTGTATGTGAATTGACCAGTGCCAGAGACATATGTGGTTGTATCAAAAATAATATTAGGAGATGCAGCATTTGGATCAATTGGTGCTGGGTATATAACTTGAAGTCTGTCTTTGACAGTTAACATGTCATAACTTATACCTAATACCCCAGGTTCAAACCCATCAGGAATTGCTATATTTTTAAAATACGATGCTGGGAATGCGGGAATTGGTCCATATAGAGGACCATCTGCTCCAACATTTATAAATTCAGATTCATAATATTTTCTGGTATACCATCCTTCATCTGGAGTAGCGTCACCTGGAAATGCACCATCAGATGGTGGTACAGATTCATTATTTTGTGGAATTTCTCCTGTGTCTGTCATTATGTTACCAAAATAAGTACCACCATGACTCCATGTAAAGTTTGTTAATGATGTTGCGGTTATTTCTGTTGTTAATATATTTGTTCTATCTTCATTGAGTAGCACTGGATACTTTGAAACAATTAATATCCAAGAATCATTGTCACATGCGTGATTGGAAGTTCTATTAAATCCATAACCACTCTGATTGTATTTTGTGCTATAAAATTCTGCTTGTCTTTCGTCGCCATTAGTTAAAAAATTAAACACTTCAGTAGATGTTGTTAAATTTCCAGCAGAAAGTAGTGAGGTTGGAATTCCACCGAATGCAGTGTTGCCATAGCACATAGAATTCTTTGGATTAAATATACCAACCACAATACCATCTGCAAACTCAGAACCAGGAGTTAAAACTAAACCACTTTGTGTTTGATAACAAGATTTAGTACAATCAAAGTCTACACAGTTTGTTCCATACCCAAAGTAAAAATTATTGTTTGCTATACATTCTGATCCAGTATAACCATTTATACACAATTCTTGTGATGGTGTGCAGCACGCTCCATTTCCATCAACACATCGTCTTACACTATTCGATGAAACACAACCAAGTCCAGCACCTTGGTAATATCCTGATCTCGAAATGCAATCTGCTCTTGATATATCTGGTATGCAATTTCCACGACCGTCACAGCAAGATCCTAGATCGTTAAATGCATTTTCGCAATTAACATCTGCAACTGAATATATGCTGTCATCTTTTAGTGTCCATATGTAATCAAGAGCACCTTGGTTTGTTGCCAGCGTTGCACATTCACATTGAGCAATAAATCCAGGTGCTTTATAGATTGGATTTGTCGGATCTGATAATTGTAAACAACAAACTCCAAGTTGATTGCAAATGTTATCACAAGTTCCACCCAGTGTTACACCAATATAAAAAATACCATCACATAAAACTTCTATGGTTTCATATCCCGTAACACCACATTGTCTTGGACAGCAAACACCTGTAATTGCATTTCCTCTTGCGCAATCAAAATTAACATTTTCAATGTTTATCAGTGTTGGCGTTTTGTTTACATCACCAACTACATCACCAGCAACTCCAGATGTGTATCCTAAGTGACTAAATGAAGCATACCATACATCTCCAGCAGAAATTAGATTAAGCACATCGATGTGTTCAGTAAAGCATGGTGGTATAGTTATAGGCCACGACACACCCTCTTCAAAATTATTTATATCTGGTTCTATTGATAAATCATCAGTTGTAGCATACAGTGTAGTAAAATTATTTGATGATGTTATGCCACTTGGAATAATTATAGTCAACCCTTTTGATACAGATTCATTTGAAGGAGAACGAATATTCAGCAGTTGTGCTGTAATATCTAATGCAGCAGCACCTGGATCGTTTGCCCATGAATTTAACTTGAATATATTTCCAAGTTCCCAATCTATATTCCAATAATAGAACCCAACAGCACCACCAGTTGAAAACGGTTTATATGTTGGATTTACCACAACAATTTTTTCAGAATAATTTGCAATCTGTGCGCTTACTGAATTTATAGATGTGTCGTAGTTTGTTCCAGTCAAACCATATTGCTTGTCGCCTGGTTTATTATATGCTAATTGAGGAGAACTACCACCTGATATTCCCAGATATGCTAAGTTAAAAATACTATAATCAATATTAATATTATTTTGTGCATTTAAACTAAATCTAATAACATCTGGTGATGCCGTAGTAAATCCGCGTAATCTGATTATGTTTTGAAAACCACCATTGCCGTCGTCTTCAAAATATGATACTCCGTGAACAATGTTAAACTGAGTCGAAAGTGGTTCAGCATCTGCTGGTATGTAATAATTTCCAGTTTCGCCTTTTATTCCAGAAACAGAAGTAAAAATTATATTATCACTAAATCGATTTGCTATTCTTCCCTGACTGTTTAGTGTCATTCCAGTTATAGACGGTCCTGTAGATCCAGTAGCACCAGGACCAGTTGGACCTCTTTTTCCAACTGGTCCTGTTGGACCTATTGGTCCAGTAGGGCCAGTTATACCAACAGTGTTAACACCTAAAAGTGGACTACTTCCGTATATCATTTTTTACTTCCATTATGGGCAGGCACTACCGTTTTCTAAACATGATATTCTTGCAGTTAAATTGTTTATTATTGTTTGTAAATCTTGTGTTGCAAGAGTAATCGTATCTGATGATAACTCAGTTACTGTTACATTATCTGGAACAACAAGACTTATTCCTCTATTTTTGATTCTCATGTATAATTTTGGTGAAACTCCAGTAGTTTCGTAAACATTTTGATTAAATGGATCATATATGGTTTGGAAATAAAATGCTTCTGGGGTTCCAGTTCCTGTTGATGTAAAGGTAACAGAAGGAATCACAAACCCAAATAATTGAATACTAGTATTTGTTTCAGAAATTTTTACAGTTTGTAAAACTGTGCCAAAATTTGTACTTTGAACATCACCAGTCATTATATTTAAAAGTGCTCCAGAATTTGAAGATACGTTTGTCTCTGCAATTAAAGTTGGTATGACTGTTGTTATTAATTCTGAACTTAAAAATGCTGGTCTTAGAATAAATAAATATCTTGTATCTGGATCATAATCTAAAACTTGACCATACCAAGATGTACTTATAATCGAATCATCATATGATGCATGGTTTAATTGCTGTACTGCTCTACCAAGAACATTTGCTCTTGTAACATTATATCCTGCATCAATTTTTACTCTTTCAACCCATCCACCATTCATTGTTGGCATTACGCGATCACAAAAATCTTTAAAATCTACATATCTTACTAGAGTTGGGTCTGTTAAACTAATATGTTCTAACTTCCAATCATAAATTGTAGTTGGATTTAGAGTAAACATGGGAGTAACCCCAGTTCCATTATATGCAAATCCAAAACTTTTCAGCAATTGTTCTTCTTGGGGCATATATTCATAGGTTTCAAATACAAGTTGAACTGATCCTAATTTTGACAAAGCACTGATTGTGTCAAGACCACCCTGAACCTCGCCACCAAGTCTATATCCAGAATAATTTACAATAGTTCCACTGTATGTGCCATGGGGTGCAACTTGATACACTGGTTTTATAATATGAGTAACATCATCTGGTGCTAAGTTTTGTAATTTGCCAGCAGTTACACCACTTAAAAAATAAATATCATTTCCACCACCACCACCTGTTGGACTTGATGAAATGACTGCAAGAGCAGATGCGGATAAATCCACGGAACCACCCATAACTACATTAAATTTTTGAGTAGTTGGATTGTATGATTCTATTACTCCAAATACTTCTGAATTTTCTGGAGTGTCTGCTTTTGATGCTGTATAACCATTCGTTGGAACGTCCCAACGAATTACATCACCAGCAGTAAGTCCTATGACTCTATCAATTTGAACAAAAAATCTAGACCCAGCGGACCCTTGTGTAATGTTTAATGAATTGATTGCTGATGATATATTTGAACTGTTACTGCAACTGGGCATTTTTTACCTCTTTATAGTGGATATGACGCATCTGCTATTACATGACAACTAACTACATCATAAGGAACAATACCATTTACTAGTGTTAATTTAACATTAGTTTCATCTGATGTTGAACTAATTGTTGTTAAATTTAGGGGAGCAATTCTTGTTTTTCTGTCATATCCAATAGTTCCAGATGTTTGTCTTAAGTCTAATCCAGCACTAACATTGAACGCATCATTTAAAGCACCAGTTACTGGAGAATAAGTTGTTATCGTTGGTGTTTTTCGCATTCGAACTGGTAATTTAATTAAAGAATAATTTGAATTTGGAACATAAGTTATATCATGAGCATTGAGTGCTGGTCCACCATTTGTTGCAAGTGTTGCTGAACCTTCTATCTGTGACCCTGTGTATGTTGTGTAATAATATTTATTTGCTTTTAGTGCTTTTGATTCGTCGGAATCAAATAGATGTTTTGGATTTAGATATGTTCCATTATATACACATAGAGATGCAAAACTCATAAACAGATTTGTACCAAGAGAGACACTTGCATCAAATGCAGTTTTTACTGTTGGTTCTATATCAAATCCAATCTCAACATAATCATCAGAATAAGATCCAGCAGATAACGCAGGAACTGTATAATTAATAACATACTTGTCCCAACTTGTTGTTGGATTGACTGTTCCTATTGTTGTTTTGCTTACAAGTGTAGATCCATTGTATCTTGCTAGGTAAACATTAAATGAATAGTTAGAATGTGAACACTTTGCGTAGAAACTTACAGTTATATCTGAATTATTCAATGCTTCTATATTTGGTAATATGTGACCAACTGAGTGATGTCCATCAAACCATATTGATGATGGATCAACTACGCATTTGACATCAACATAATATTGTGGAGAACCTTCAACTGTTGTTTGTGTTTTACTAAATGATTGTCTTTGTAAATATTGAGAAACTAATGAAGTTCTAGAAGTTCTTCTGACCCATTGATCTGCAAAATATACTTTTGAAACATTTGAAGTATACTGTGAATCTCTTCCAGTTGATCTTTGCCAAATGCTATAATCTCCATTAAATGTTTCATTGTTGAATGTGGAAATATTTTGAGCACTGGTTGAAATTGTTGTTGATCTATTGCTAGATATACTTCTTATTTGTGGTTTTATGTCTACAACAAATGATGTGTTGTTATAGTTATAACCAACATATAATCTTTCATAAGGATTATTTTCTTCAATATTGTTTGATGATTGTGTTAGTTGTGGGAGTGTAACTCCATTTAATGTCCACCAACCATAAACTGATGGCGTAATACTGGTTGGAACAATTTCAGATGCTCCTCTGGTTACAACCTGATATAATTTATCTGATCCATAATTCATTGAAGTTTCAATCATTCCAACAACAAAATCTTCTTCAAATGGTAATGGCGATGTAACTGTAGAAGATGACGATTGACTGACAAACCAACCATCATAAGCAGTTCTGCCAGTTCCCACTAGATATGCATCAAACAAAGCATCTTTTGTACCAACATTAGGTAAGTAGGAAACAAATGCACCAGGTGTAAATCCATTTGATGATGATGAGGAAGGTAAAATTACATAAATTCGATTGTTTCCCGAAAGACCTAAAGTGGAAGTTCCGTTTAAGTAATTACCTCTGTATTGTAGTATTATTCCAGTATCACCACTCAATCCCATTATGACTGGTTTTGAGACTTGTCCAACTGTTACTGGTTCTGTTGTTGTTATTTTTCCTGGATTTGTTGGATCTAAAAAGTAAATGCAACCAGAAAAAAGAGTTCCACCAGCAACAGTATTAAAATTGCCAGTTATTTTTCCTAGCATAGATGCAACAGAATATGTTGAATTCATCGCAGAGATAACCGCCAACGATTCTGCATTGTCTGGATTATCTGCACATGCTAATGTATATCCGTTTATTCCGTTTGTTCTTATAACTGAACCAAATGTATATCCAGAAGATCCAGATGTTATTCCATATATCTTAAATGATATATTTGGTACTACTGCCTCTCCAGTGAAGTCAACCTTTCCGCTAAAGGTCAATCCAGATTTTATATTTCCAGATGTACCACCTATAGTTCCAGTTAATATACCACTGCCATTAACATCCATTCGAACGCCATCACCACTTGTAGCACCATAAATTGTCATAGCATTCAATTGTGCTATGATTTCATCATTGGTTTTCACATACCAATCATAAAAACTTGAAGATCCTGTTAGTGGTGAAATTGCCATTTAAGTGATAACTCCGTTATATTATTTCTTGTACAATATATCCATTTGGATATCTTATTGATTTTACAGTAGATACTAAATCAACTATAAAGATGTGTGAAAAATCTACAGGTGCAGCAGTTAAATTTAAATAAGAATCTAAAAATGAACTACTGGACGTATTTACTATTACTTTGAATCTTGAAGCACCACATGTAAATTCTTGATATGATTGTTGAGATCCATCTCTTAAAGTGCTATCTTGATTTATACATGAGTCATTTGTCTGACAACAACCTATGTGACCTTTTGCTGTTTTTGTTCCATAGTAAACTAAAGAACTTCCAATTGCACTTGTTGATGCACTGAATGCAGTTTTATTGTAAACCCAAAAACTTAATTTACTTGTTGGGTCTGTATATAGATACCATCCCGCAGATAGTGTATATGTAAAATTAACAGTATTCGATGTTGCATTATAGGTATAACTATTAATTGTCAAGTACGAAGGGTCTAATGGTATTAGTCCTTCCCAAAATGGAGCACTGAATGGTGTTGTTTGGGTTGTATTTAACTTTATCCAATTTGCATTCATTCTTTGTGTTAAATTTAGATTCATGAAAAATAATTCTTGAATTTCGTTTAACTCTGCTGCTTGAAGAGCAAATCCTGGATTAAATGACAGCATTGTGTAGTTTTTGTTATCATTATAATGAGTAGAAACTCTACTTAAAAAAGGAGAATCACTCAGAGGAAAACTATTATTATCTGTATTCAGGGGGGTCAATGCCATTTTTACATTCCTTTAACCATATTTATACGAATCAATGCAGTATCTACATCTTGTATAGTAATATCATTTGTTTTATTTGCTGACAGCACCTTACCAGAATACTGAACTAACGATGGTTGTGAGTCAATTCCGTTTACAGTATAGTTAACACCATCAACAACAAAATTAGCACCCACTAGAGTTGATGCTTGTGTATATTCAACATTTTTTATTTCAAATTTTGCGCTGCCACCAACAGTTTGTGGAGGAATTATAGATGATATATTAATATTTTTGAGCACAGTTCCATTTGTTAAAGTCATAACTCCATTTTCATCAACTGTTGGAAGTATAGGATTGCCTCCAACACCAGATGGTGGAGTTACAGACAATTTAACTGTTGTGCGGTACAATGTAGAAAGATATTTGTTCTCAGTAGCACCAGCAATTGTGTCAAATGAAGTATCATTTTTTGGGTTCTGTACTAAACTGTAAAAATTAATATGATTTGGAATTGATAAATTTGAAGAATTTAATGTTGGTTTATCAACTCTAACATCAACCATTGTGTGTTTACAATTTAACACCTTCATCGGATCAAACCCAAGACCATCAACTTCGTCAAGATTTATATCAATTAACGCCATTAACTGTGTTGAAGTTAACGAACCAAGTAAACTTGCAGAATCTAATTCTACAGTTATATCTTTATACCCAGACCCCCTAGACACAACTTCAATGCCATAAACATATATTTTATTGTTTATTGCTGATGTAAAAGTTTTTAGACGAATTGATGCTCCAGAACCGCTATTACTGTATACTGTTAATTCTGGGTTTGCTTTTGTGATTGCAAGATCATCTTGGTCGATTCCGTTTAAATTAATAAAGGCAGAAACTACATATCCTTCATCTGGTGAATTTGTGTTCACTTGATAAAGATAATAATAAGGAGATGCTGTTGATATTTTCTTTTGATCAATCAGTTCTCCTACTATGTCATAAGTATCTTTGATTTCAATTGTAGAACTTGGCGTTGTTGTTGTAAAATCAACAACAAAGTTAGGATGATCTTTAAATGTGTTATAGCAATCAAAACATTCCATACTAAATGTTTCGTAGAGATTTCCTTTGATCCCATCAACAAAGGAACCAGTATGTGATAAATATTTTATATTTTGTTTAAAATAAATTGCACAAGTTCCAGCAGTTTTAGTTGCTGATGGTGAACAAAACGATTGCAGTTGAGCAAATGGGGTTGACTTGTCTAAATCATCAAATACATCAAAACTTACAACAGGAATCCATTGTTCTGTTACAAATCTTTCTATTGTTGGTGTTATTTTATAAAGTGCTTTCCAAGTAAACCCATCCTGATAAGTAACATCACCAGAAACATGCGATGGTATGTTATTTGAGACATTTTTGCCTATAAAATCTGTTCTATTTTCTCTGTTGTCTGATAAACAAAGATAAACATATCCATTTGATTCATTATATGCGTAAAAATTACCATAGTTTTCAACATTTGCGCTCCATGGGGTGTAGGTTCTTTTTTGAACCCATTTTACATTTTTGACTACAGGTACTAAATTGTCTTTACCTATCTTTATTGAAAAATCAGAATATTTCCAAGTTTCTAACTCGGTTATTGGTGCATTTGTTGTCGAATTTGTATTATTAGATCCCACAAATAAAAATAACTGATTTTCTTTTCCAGTTTGATTGATAAAAGTTTTAACATTTTCTGTTTTAGTGCTCATGAAATTACTCTCTATTATGACGGACTGCAATTATCGCAAGAAAGACCAATATTTGGACTTGTTGTTTCATTTGCGTTATAGCAAATGTCAAAGAAATCTCTTAATATGATATTTTTGAAGTTAAACCCAATCACACCTGGATTATTCCAATTAGGAAATGTATGTGTTGGTCCAGTAAATCCTGTATACCCATCACACCCTGTACAGACATCCAGACCATAATATGTAGTTCCATTAATATTACCTAAAACGGTTGTGTATTCGTATGAAATGCCATAGGGAGCATAGTTTCGTAGATATGTTCTTTCACATATTTGAGAAAAATCATAATCTGTTTCTGGTCCAACATAATCTTCAAGTGTTTTTTCGTATATGACTCTCAACCCAGCAGGGTGTGCTAGATTTTTATATGTTTCTTGATAATAACTGGAAGCAATTCCAACTTTAAGTAGATACGAATAGTCTTGAAAAAAGTTACTGTCTTGCAATCGTGAAAAATTTAAACAACTACCACTTAAAGTTTGTAAAACTTCATATGAACCTGTTCCCCCAGGAAAATAAAAATTGCTGTTGTTGAATCTTCCGCCATTTAATCTTAGTAAATATTTTTTAGGATATTCTACTTTAACTTGTTCCTCTGGTATATTGAATAGAGTTCTGAAAAAATATCTTATACCATCAATTGTTGTTTTTTTGTGATAAAAATTCTTTCTGATATTATGAATAAAATTTCTAACACTTTCGGTTTCAATTTTACCGCCATTTTCAACAAATACTGGGGGTTCTATTCCATTGGCATAGATATACGCCAATCTTTGAACATATTCATCTCTTGTTTTTTCAACATCAATTAGATCTAATAATTTTAATCCTAGTTGATATCCAGATCCCTCTTCTGTATCACAATATAACCAATTATAATATTTTTGTAAAAAATCAAATATTGTAATTGGTGTTTGCCCTTGTTCCTGCAACTGTTCTTTTTCGAAAATTATCCAAAGAGGAATTTGATTTGTTATATCTTTTGTGACTTGACAAGATCCATAGAACAACTCACTGAGTGCTTCAAGATTAGAATATAAACTAGTGAGTTTAAATCCTACTTTTTGCTTTTGTTCTTCAACTGAGATTTGTGTGGATATTGTTGGAATCATTTTATGCTATCGTTATGTTTTTAATTGAGAACGTGCTAAGATTATTCAATCCAATTTTAATTGATTTTTGCTTAAATGGTATTGTAAATATGACAGGTTGTTTCATAACACCAGATTTTATTGTTATAGTGCCTGTGGCCACATCAACACTACCCACACTTTCGCTTACTCGTGTTACAAGATCAGAAGTCCATAACTGCAATGGTTTTTCAGCAAAAATAGTATCGTTCTTGACAAGATAAACAACTTGTTGTTGACTTTGATTAGAATCAAAAGGATCTGTAAATATTAAAGATGCTGCGTCGCCTAATGCAATTGCATTTTGTAAATTAAACACATAATCAGTCAAAGTTGCATTCACTTCTTGTTCAGCATATAATTCAAAATCATCTGGAGACATTTCCACTTGTGGTAATACAAGTTTTACAGCATCTATAAAATCACTTGCGCTAAAATATAAATTATAAGTTCTATTTGATGCAAAACTTTCATTAAATATTGATTTTATTCGATCAGCAATTTGTTGTTTCTGTGTTGCTGATCGTGCAACCCTGTCATTAAATCTAAAAGTAAAATCAACAAAAACAGAAATAGGAACAGAACTTACATATTCGGGTAGTACAGTAACAACACTTCTTTCTTTTAAGAAATTCATCATGTCTGTTACTTCTGCTAGTTGTTTTTGGGAAGTTATGAATACTCTACCATATCTTCTTGGTACTATTTCTTCTCCACCATATATGTTAAATTCTGATTGATTTCCAAAAAACCCAGCATCGACAACTAACGCTTTATAATCATTAGTAGTAACTGCTCGTTCCTGTGAAGCAAACCATTTTGGTGCTAAAAATTTAATTGAATCAAGCGATGGATTGTCTTTTCCACTAGAACTAGGAATACCATCAAATGTAGTAACAGTGCCTAACAGCGAAGTAAATATTCCTATGTTATTTCCTAATGATCCATTTGTGGTTATGTAAGAAATTTTTATAGATTGCACATCTTCTGTTATGTTTTTTCCAACTGAGTTAAGAAGACCGAAAGAAATTATAAATCCAGTTTCGACTCTTTCAACAAAGTAAACTTTTTCTTCTACAGTGTTGGAATACCCAACACTTTTAATTCTTGTCCATTCTTGATCTACGCCTGTCTCTGGATCAGTTACTGTGACTTTTAATGTTTCTAAATCAAAATCATCATCAGCAATAACTACTCTTTGTCTTTCTATATCAATCAAATCAACTGCTTCAACTTCAACAAAGTTTTTACCTTCATATATCAAAAAATAATCTGTCTGTGAATCTGCAACAGGGACATCTTCTAGATTATAAAATCTAAACTGAGTGCCATCTGAATTTTTGCCATAAAATATTGATTTTTTACGAATAATTGTTGTAGTAGGATCTATCCCAGATAAAGCAACTTTTGCTTTTGCTGCTGTTTTAGATGGAATCGTATATCCTAGAGGTTTTGTTAAAGATATTAAGGATTCAATTCGTTGAGCTGAATCTAAAAATGCTTCACTAGTTATTAAATTAGAATATAAAGCATAGTAGTATGTGTTGTATGACAAGACATCAATAAGTGTTGAGAGCGCAGATCCCTCAAATTCATAACCACTAAACTCTTTTTGAGTTCTTAAATAGTCTATAAAACTTTGCTTTATATCAAGGAATTCTAATTTTCCCAGAGTTGTTGGTGGTTTACGAGATGCCACTATCTTGTCCTTTCTAATGATACTGTAATGCTGTCAACTATTCCTATATCAACAATTGTGTAGACAATCAATATATTTATTCTATTTGGATTTACTTTGCTTTGTTCTATGCCAATATCTTTTAAATCAACTCTTGGTTCAAATGTGTCAATTGCATTCGCAAGTAGATTTTTACATTCAATTTCAGTCATTGTTGTTAAATTTTCAAACAGACTGTTTCTTGGATTACCACCAAAAAGTATATTGAATGGTTTTTCTTTTCGAATAGTCATTATTATGTTTTTAACTGACTGCTTAATAGCATTAACATCCTTTACTAAATTGAGATCCCCAGTAAATGGATTTTTGGTCATTATAAAAGGAATGTCGTTGTATGTAAAATTATATTTTAGCATATTAGTATTTAGTTTGCTTTATCGTATGAATTTACAGTGAAGATCGATACTGGTTCTTCACTTTCGTTTATGTCATAATCAATAGAATCTCGAATTAAACTTAAAGTTAGAGAATAGTTTCTCAAAGTAGAGAAATCGTGACTGATTGAAGATACTAACCATTTCCCAGAAAATCTCTTAAATTTATTCTTAATAACCAATTCGCTGTTTGGTACAAAAATTTCAATAATTGATCCAACTTTAACTTTGTCATTTGGACCAATAACAATTGTCATTTGTTGTGCAGATAGCAATCCGATTTGTGCTATTCTCAATAAAGGTGTCTTATGGTCAGTTTCCCAGAAAGTTGCATAAGTCCTGTTATATTCAAGATACTTATTGAAATTTTTTCCTTGTTCTGGGCAGTTGCAACTGCATGGGGAATCTGGGTTCGACCATTCACATCCCAACCAGTCTTCTCCAAGATATTCTTCAATGAGTTTACATTCTGACAATTCTTGATATAGTTTATATAGTTCAAGATATGTTGGTTCGGAATCAGTAGGCATCTTATCTTGTGCTGGGCAGTTACAATAAGGATCGTTTGGTTCACAACCTTCTGAACTTATTAAAGGTGGTGTGTTTGGGTTAGCACATTTTAGACCAAGTTCTTCGCATGATCTACTTCCTCTGGCAAAAACAACAAATTGCATAGAGAAGTTACGATCAAAGAAATCATATTCAGCGTCAACTGGTGGTGTTATTAGTCCATAGTCAGTCTCTCCGCTGAGGTCATACTTCCATAGATCTTCTGCAACTATAGATGGTCTATAAAGAAGAGCAGATCCATTTAAATAATGCATTAAAGAATCGTTAAAATATTTTTTGATTCCTGCTGGCAGAGTTCCAGTTTTTACTGGATTTACACAAGTGCCAGCATCGGTATCCTGTAAAAAGATAGAAAGACTGGTATTGGTTAACAAACCAGATAAATCTGGATTGTTTTTATCTGCCAATGCAATCCAGTCTTGGAATTCTGTTCCATACCAATTTTTCCAATATTGTGGATTAGCAGTAAATATTCCTTTACCACCAAACAAATCTCTTGCTTTCTTTCTTAGTGACTTAAACATATTGGAGAATCTTACGGGTATGAATAAATTTCTAGGAATAAAAATAGACCACCAAGAACGATGTGGTTTCATTTTCCTGTAACTATTAGGCAGGAGATATGATCCCATAGAAGAAGTTCTTCTGAGAGGATCAAACTGCTTACCAGAACTCATTCCATAATCATATAAAGATTCCATCCAATCTTGAGAAGAGTTTTCAAAATTAAATCCTCCACCATTGTGGAAATCCATGTCTAAATTTCCACCGTGCATATCTTCTTGTGTGTGGTCGAACGCATAATAAGTGTATTCTGTTTCAAATATAGGTTCAGGCCACAAATCCATTCCATTGTAATCTGTGCTTAAGTATTGAGTCTTGGACAATAAAGAACCAGTGTCATGATTCCACCAAGAATAATAATTTCCGCGATCAAATCCAGCAAGTTTTCTATTTGCAGGAATATCATCTTTAATTTTCTTAACAGCAACATCGAATCCATATGGATCCATTCCTATGACTGCTGCATTATATTTTACTGATTGTTTTCCAAATGGACCTGGTGTTAATTGTACAATATAAGGTAAGAAATACTCAATTCCTGCATCTCTGACAAATCCATCAGGGAATTCTTTAATTCTGTCCAGACCGATTGGGTTGTTAAATTCAATTCTGAAGTATGATGTTATTTCTTCTTTCTTTATATTTGGTGGTTTGCTTTCTGGTTTGATATCGTAAAGATTAAATGTGTTCTTCAATGATAAAGCATTTGATGGTGTAACATCTCCCTGTGCAAATTGTGAAACAGCATTGGCGATTCCGCCATTGAAGTTTAATAAAACATTGTTAATATTTCCCATATCAGTAGAAGGTATATGCATTACGCCAACTTCTACATGTTCGGATCCTCTAAACTCTGGAGCATATTCTTGTTTTGGTAAAATATCAGTAGAAGAATAATTTCTTCTTTCTCCATCAAAATCATATTGTGGATTATCAGTGGAATCTACATCTTCAACGCTATACCACGAATATGGTTCTCTTGATGTTATGAATGGTGTTTGTGTATACTTTTGGTCATAATATGGATGTGCAGTTGATCCTTCATTATTTCCAAAAAATATTTTATATAACCATTCACCAGCGGATGCTCCAGTTATTCCTTTGGACTTGGATAATATTTCATATCTACTTCCTCTAATTTCTTTTCGCGTAATCTTTTTTACATTTTCTAGACTGAAGAAATTTTTAGAAACTAAACCAGTCTCTGTATTTGGATTATTGAATACACTTTCACCTGGTTTCTTGGAATGGAAAAATGCTTTTCGGTTATACCATTCTTGATATAATTGCTGCCATAATAATCTATATTGATCAGTTACGGTATTTCTTAGAGAAATAAGTAACTCTTTTTCAATTGCAATTAACTGTAATTCAGCAATACATGTTCTTGCTAATGCTTCTAGTGCAGTTGAACTTAGACATGTAGTGTTATAGCATTTACCAGAATTAATACAGTTTTGAGTTGTAGTTCTTATTGAATTATCAACTATTCCAGGAATTAAATTTGGATCTGTTCCGTAATCATAAAAAGACCAATCTTGAGGTACAGCATCCTGTGCTGCCCAGAGATATGGAGCAGCATAAACATATATTGGAGAATATGCAGAAACAGCAGCATCACTAATGTGACGGATGTATCCTCTTACAACCTTATCCTTTGAACATTCAACAGGAACATCCAATTCTACGATATCCTCTTCTGTTGGCAATCCAGATGGACCAGTAGGCCCTGTTGGTCCTGTTGGACCAGTTGGTCCTGGGGGACCAGGTGGACCTGGAGGGCCTGGAGGTCCAGGTGGTCCCACAGGACCGTTGCCGCCACCATCAGGATCTCCAGTGCATTCAGAACATGATGAAACTACTCGACCATTAACACCATTCAAACACTGGTCTAAAGTTGACAATCCACAAGCGTTGTCTTGTCTACAACAAAGAATATATTGTTCACCCATTTCATTACAACCAGATGCATAGCACTCAGCAAATGTATCCCATTGAGCATTTGGATCAGTTGCAAACACATTTGTGCAATAATTTATACCACCAGGACCAGGTAAACATGCAACTTTAGTTGGTGGTCCAGCTTGACATCCTGGATTTGAAGAACAAATTAATTGTTGAGCAGCAAGTTGTTGATTTGTTGCTGCTTCAAGTATAGAATTTCCAGTGGAATCGCATGGGGCAGAAACAAAAAATTCTCCAGAATTACATGAAGTTACAAATTCGCCACCAGAAGCAGTACACTGTGCAGTACATTCTCCGCTTCCGCTAAAAGAACCGATTGGATCTCTAAAACAATCACAAGAAACGCACCAACCACATGTATTTGAACCAGCTCTAAAAGTTATTGATCTAGGAGAATTGTTTTGTTGTTGCTGAGATGAATCTCTGAAAACAGGAACACCAACACCAAAATCTTTTGGTATTGCTGTAGATGGAACCATTCCATATTCATATTCTGTAATAGGCCATTCAAGTATTGTTTCGCCTGGTATTGCATCTCCGACGTATTTGTAACCTTGGATAAGATCAATTGGTCGTTTATAATCTGAGTTTTTTGGAACTAACGAAGAAAAGAAAATATTATCAGCAGTCTGCTTGTATGATTTCACATTACCAAGAAAACTATTTAAATCAGCAGTTCTTTCGTCTAAGCGATCAATTAATATCTGGTATTGATTTATTGCTCTATTGATTACACCGTTTACATAATTTGTTGGATCGTCTGAAAGATTAAAAAAATCACCTATTGATTGATTGTATGGTGGTTTTGTTAAATCATAAGATTGTGTAAGACCATTCAGCATGGTCAACCCAGAATCATAATTTAGTTGATCCGTAAAAGATCCAACAGAAACAATTTTGTATTGTTGATTAAATTCAGCAAACATTCCAGTCGGACCAAACAACATAGCATAAGTTGCTCCATCTACTGGTCCTGGATTATTAAACAATTGAATGTCTGCTGTGGAACCTAATGCACCGTCTTGATGACAACAAACTGTGCATCGATATGTTTCCCACCTTCGTTTGATGTTTTTCTTGCGATTATATTCATCTCTCTTTTTCTTAAGAGGTTCACGAATTTTCTTTTGAATAGTATAGAATTCTTTAATATGCAACTCAGTCAAATCAAATTGTGGTTGCCATGCTATATCACTCCAAGGACCAGAATAAGTTTTACCTAAATGATCCCACCACTGAGGAAACGGAGTGTTTTGCACTTGTTTACTCATGTAACCATAAATCATGTCATCTGTTTTGGTGGAAGGTTTGACTAATCCTATATCATTAGTTACACCAGTCTCAAAAGTTTCATTAAGCAATTTTTGTGGATTGATATGTAACCAAGAATCATAATCTTTATTGTAGTCATAGATTATTGTTGAAAATGTAAACCCATAATTTGTATCGATAAAGTCTAAATACGGATCATTGTAATTTGGATCTGTTCTGTAGTAATTTGTGTGAATAACACCAGTTTCATATAGTTGGGGTATACTAAATTCTTTTGTAAGTTCAATATTGTATATTCTATTTGGATTGTCATTTTTAAAAGTAACTAAGAATCCGTCAACTGCTTTTGGTTGATCTCTGAGTAATTTATCAATACTCTTAAAATTCCAACCATATCGATCTCTCCAGAAGAAATAATTTACGGCATTTGGATTTTCTTTTGATTGTGCATAATTTGTAAGATGGTTTAATAATTGCAGAACCCTCATCTGCCCTCTTTGTTTCATCCAGGGCCATGATAAACTATTGTATTTTAACCAAACACCATTTTTTGTTGCTTCAATATCACCTAATATATCAAATTTTGTAAATATTTCGTTAACTAGACCTTTTGGAGAATTTTCATCTGTTTGTTCATTTGAATCAACAGCAATATAACCAACAAAGTCTTGAAACTCTTCTAAAAATGATTCGTTGTAGTTTTTAAATATTAGATCTTCGCTGGTAAAATCTATCTTCCAAATAGAAGAAGGTTCTGCCTTATTCATGTAAATGTCAATTTTGGAATCGTCTGTTATTTTTTTAACACTGAAGACTTTAAATTCATTCAATACGCAAACTTGTGGTGTATCTTTAGTTGTGTTTTCGGCAAAATCACCAGATGTAATACTTTCAGTACATCCAAGAATAATTTTTTCAGTTCCATTCAAAACAAATTCATCACCCCAATTTAAATAATCATAAAGGTACAGCGATCCGTACATAAATGTAGATTCAATAGACTCCACATATTGCATTCGAATGAAAGGATTACCTTGTTTAAATTGAGTTTGCTTAGTCCATGGAACTAGATCAAATTTAATTATATTTCCATCTTTGTCTACTTTTTCAATAGACAATAACTGTATTTTACTTTCAAGTATGCTCTTGTAGATATTTTTACTTGCGTCACCTACAGATTTATTTGCAATTTTATTAAATAATTGAGTATCCATGATTATAATCCAAGAGCAACCCTTCTTCCTATTTCCTTAGTTTTGACTAGATTTTGTATTGTAGAGACAATATCAGGAAGTAGATATCTCTTAATTACTGAAATTATTTGCCTCTCCCGATATTTATTCAATTCTTTGGTGTAGTAACTAAATTTTTGTATTCCAGGAACAACACCCGAATTGGTCATATAATAATATAATAAAGTATTTGCAAAATTTGTTTCAGTTGACAATGGATCTGTAAAAATTGTATTAGATGGAACATATGTGCTTTGTATCTCACCACCAGAAAACACCACATTTGGAGGAACCACAACATCATTTGTATATTGCAATAAATAGTATGGACTGTTTTTCTTTTCTTCTATAAAATTAACAGTTGTATGTTGAGTATTCAAAGTTATATCTGAACTGCTTACAAAATTAAGTATATCTACTGCACCAGTTTGGGTATTTCTTCTACCAAACATGACGGTATCTCCCGCTGAAAAAGTACCAGCACCACCTTTGCCCCAAACTGATCTAAAAGTTTTATCAAATCCAGATATAATTCTATACTTTGTTTCATCGATAGATGAAACAGTCTGTCCACTGGTTGTTAGGACTTTAACCATGACATCGCCTTCTTTTAGATCTGGAAGATTTGTTATATAATATGCTTCACCACCATATTTTTTATCCAATAAAGTCGCAAAGGCAGAATCACCAGAGTACCATTCGTCCTCACTGTAAATGTTATTTGTAAGCAAAATCAACCAACTTAGATTTGGATCCCCGTAAACTAAAGTAGCAACATCATCTGGTGTTTCTCCTTCTTGTATAACATATTGGTCAAAGGCATTTGATGTTGTGTAATCTCCAAGAATAGAAACTTTTGTAAAAATATCCAATAATTGATAATTTCTACTTCCTATTGTATATTCTATAGTTGAAAATTTATTAAAATACATTTATTTCCTTTTCTTACCCAAGTGCGCTTATAAGTCCTAATGCTGCTCCTGCACTAGTAGATACAGCACCAGATCTATTTTTAATACCAAATGAGGTTGCTTGTCCTGGAGTTGGAATTCTAAACGCAGTCTCAATTTCTTGAAAATTTAAAGTGACGCTGTATGCTGCTGGTTTAATATTTCCGTCAAGAGCAGTAAATGAAGAAGCATCAATCGCTGTTCTTGAAACAGCGACATTTGTTAAAACTGACGCTTGCGGTTGACTTGTCCAATCAATATCAGATCTGACTGATTTTAATGATCCTATTCCAAAAAACCACATCGGGGGGTGAAAATGCATTTGAACACCACCAACAGCAGAAACTCCAGCTCCAATCATTGATGGTAATGCAAGAGCTTCAAATGCTCTTGTAATTTTAGCAGCTGCTAAAGAGTCAGCTTGATTTAAACATGGCATGTATAAAGAAATAGTAAAACTTCGTTTTGAACCAGATTGAAGTATAGTTTCAGTAAAATCTGTATCAATCATTGAACTGAATGATCTTGCCAAATTTCTACCTAAATCTCCTGCAGCTCCTGCAACTTGTGGAGGAAGAACTCTTGTTAGGGGATTCATTAATCCTGTCATGAATCCTTCAACCTTTACTGGAAAATTCTTTTCAAATTCTTTTTGTTGAGCAAGATTCATATATTCTTCATTTGCCTCTTGTTTATATCTCATTGCTGTTTGAGTTACAAGTTTGGATGGAACAGGAACATAAATATTTGCCTTTTGAGCACCTATTGATTTTATTCCAGATCTTGCTATTCCATTCATAGAATATTCAGTGCATACTAATCTTAAATAAAGAGGTATTTCTTTTTGAATGCTGCTTTCAGCAGGAAAGATCAAAGTGTCAGTTCCTTCTAAAAGACCAGTAAAATTTGGTACTCCTGTTTCAAAAAAACCCATATGGTGTTTTCCTTATAAATATTTTGTATGCCCTACAAAACTAAATTTTTACCTAAAAATCCTATTAAATATATAGGCGATTCTACAAAAATAGTTTGTAGATCTCTATGGGAGAGAAAATTTTGTAAGTATTTAGATGAAAACATAAATGTTTTACGTTGGTCGTTTGAAACTTTAAAAATACCATACCTGTCCCCCAAAGATAATGATGTACACATCTACCACCCAGATTTTATAGTAGAGAAAAAAGGAAAAGATGGAAAGGTAAAAACCATAGTAGTGGAAATAAAACCATATAAACAAACACAACCACCAAAACAAAAAAAGTCAAAAAGAGGAATGTTGCAAGAAACCCTAACTTATTCTATAAATACTGCTAAGTGGAAAGCGGCAAAAAAATTGTGTGAAGATAATAATTGGGAATTTGTGATACTAACAGAAAAGGAACTATTTAAATGAAACTTCCGATCCCAGGATCAATTACACAAGCAAGAGCAAACATTCTAGGTCAAGGTATTCAACAAACCAACAGGTACGCTATGCTTTATCCACCAATCTCAGGTGATTTGCTATATCCATATAATATAACATTACCAGGTTTAGGTTATGATTTTATAGACCATTCAATTTGGAGCATTCAAAGAAAAATTCCATTCAGAAAAACATTTACTGATGTAGAAGTCACATTTATAGTTGGCAACTCAAATTATAAAAACATGATAAGTTGGTGGAGTGGATTGATTACATCAGTACGAGGAGGAAACAATACTAGTAGTAGTCAACAAGGTCAAGGTCAAGATTTAACGGAGTTTGCTGCTCAAAATGGCGTTTCTCCTTCAGCTGTAGAGCAAGTTGGACCACCTACGAGTGCTGCAGGCGATCCATTTGTCGCTGCTGGCGGTGTAATCACGGAATTTTTAACATCCGTTACAGATCCAGTCACAAACAATGTTGAAGGATTTGTAAAAGGTAGTGGTGGTGCAACAAATTATATGGATGAAATCTATTACGATACACTCACCATACAACTACTAAATGAACAATATGATACTCCTGTAGCAAGATCAACCATTATGTTTGAGGAAGCTTATGTTTCGCAAATAGCACAAGTGAATTTAACATCAGTAGAGACTGGGTATTCTCCCTTTAAAGTATTCTTTAAATTTGCAAATTTGATAACTTATTAATGAGGTAAAGTATGAATGATATTATAGCGACTTTGAAAAGTTCTTATCCAAAGTACATAGCAAAACAACCGTCAACTGGAAAAAACTTGTCATATAGACCATTTACAGTGAAAGAAGAAAAAGCACTTTTGGTAGCAAAGGACACAGGAAATTATTCAGATTTTTTAGTAACAATAACTGATATAATTGATAATTGTTTTTCTGATAATGCAATTAAAATTAACTCAAAGAAACTGCCAATTTTTGATGTTGAGTATATGTTTCTTAAGATAAGAGAAAAATCAGTGTCGGAAGTTATTAATGTGTCTTTTGTCTGTCCAGAAACAAAAGAAAAAATTAAAGTGGATGTATTCATTCCACATATAGAAGTTAAAGTCGAAGAGAACAATAAAAATATTAAAATATCAGATGAATTGATTGTCAATATGAAATACCCATCCTTTGAATATTTGATTGAGAATGCTGTTCAAAACAATGACGGCAATATTGATTTATTTGACATGGTGTTAAGTTCAATTGAATCTGTTCAGACCAAAACAGAACTCATCACAGATTTAAATAAACAGACTTTGAAGGAATTCATAGACAGTCTAACAAAACAACAGTATCAACTTATATTGAACTTTTTTGTAAAAATTCCAAAGATAGAACACAGTGTTCCTTATATAACATCTGATGGTACACAACGAAAGATAACATTCAAGGGGATTCGTGATTTTTTTCGCTAAGCCTTAGCTACATAAATCTCTTTTCGTTATATGAGTTAAATTTTAGTTTGATGTATATACACAAACTAAGCTTGACAGAAATAAACGAAATGATTCCTTGGGAAAGAGATCTTTATGTAGACCGACTAGGGCAGTATATTGAGAAGCAAGAACTAGAAAGAAATCAAGAAGAAGTCAGTCGCCAAAGCAGAATGAGAAGGTAAAATGGAAGACAAAAAACAACAAACAGAAGAAGCACTTAAAGGTTTATTCTCTGATTCTATGTTAAGTTTCATACCAGAAACAAATAATAGAGCAGATATGATACAGCCAAACACAAATAAAAGCACAGAATCTTCTGATGTTGCTAATCCAGAATCATCTAACAATTTGAATGTAAATGTTAATATAACACAAAATGTCATTCAGCGAGAAGTTGAACGAGCAGTTGAAGGAATATTAAATACAACATCAAACCCAACAGAAGTAAAAAAAAATTACATAGGAAATTATCAAGAAGGAAATATCTCAAGTAATTTTATCTCTGCTGCTCCAACTTCTTCTGGTTATGACAAAAAAACAACTGTAAGTTCACCAATAGCATCACCTACAGTTAATTCAGCATCCTCAAGTGAAGACATAAGAAAACAATTTCCAAATTTAAATGATAGACAAATTGAGATAATGCAACAAAATCCAGATTTGTTTAAATTTGAAAACGATCATCCTGAAATAAATCAAATACACAACAATCAAGTTGGCAGTTTGGTTGCTGGTGTTGCGTCGAATAACTACAACAACAGAACTGCACAAAGTGATGCAATCAAACGACACTTAGACATATACACGGAATCATCAAATAGTAGATATGGTTATAATGCAAGTAGAGAGAATTTTGGTTCACTTATTCGTAATGATACTATAGTTGAAAATGACCAAATAACCAAAGATCGAACTCAAAGTGTGACTGCAACCATAATTGAAACAGAAAAAGCAAAGGCAATTGCTGAGTTTTATGGATACCCTGAATTCTTTGATAAGGAAAGACCAGTTCAGCAATATCCAAAAACAACAGACAGTCCTTATATGATGTTCTATAAT
>Ga0129333_10000293_pt1 | contig 37890 bp, 55 predicted proteins | sample CPB6_08_DNA_FD_94474 | JGI IMG/M metagenome (GOLD analysis project Ga0129333, IMG submission 94474) | Freshwater to marine salinity gradient microbial communities from Chesapeake Bay, USA - CPBay_Sum_0.6_0.8_DNA | ecosystem: Environmental > Aquatic > Marine > Coastal | place: USA: Chesapeake... | reverse complement strand
TAGCGGATAAGTTCATCACTACGGGGCAGGAAAAGGAAGAGTTCAAAGCGGAAGTACAGAAGGAAGTGAACCGCCATATTGAGGCAATGGCAACGGCTCAGAACACGGAGTTAGAAACGCTGATGAAGGATATGGATTCGGCACGTAACCGTGAGATTCAGATTGCAACGTCTGACAAAGCACCAATGATTAACAAGATCATTCAGCCTATATTGGCATTGTTGTTATTGGGTTCGTGCTTTGTAATGTGGTACACGATTCTATTCAAAGACATTCCACAGGAAAAGGAAATGTTGGTTGCAGGTATTGTCGGATCACTTACGACTATTGCAATGGGTGTTGTTGGTTATTACTTCGGTTCATCTATTGGCAGTCGGAATAAGCAGGATCAGTTAGATAAAATGATAAACAAGTAATTTTACTTGCCGTACAATGTTTCTCTGATCAATTCATAGGTGGCATTTTTTCCGAGATCGGACGGAGTGAAGCGCAATATACGCCATCCGAGCCGTGTCGCTTCGTTGTATTTCTCCATGTCCTTAACAAAGCCTGAGCCACGTGTATGCCGTCCTCGTGTCCATACACCGCCCTCAATCTCAATAGCGACTTTGTGACGTGGAAAGCAGTAATCAAATCTCCATTTGCGTTTGTCGTGGAATTTATACTCTGCTTCTGGCGTTTCAATGTCGAACGCTCTGAGTGTTTCGGTGAATAGTTTGTATGTCATTCAATTTAGTTTATGATTTCATCCCTATCTGAGTAATACGGTTAGATAGGTCTGTATTTATAGCGCATATAAGCTAGTTACATGCAATTTTCCAACGCACACCGAAGAACGTACTCTCCAACATTGGGGTCAACGCAATTACGAATAATTTGGTCTTTTCTATGTTTCATTTTATATGGTCGCAAGTCGAAATAACCTTTTTCAGAACTACCTCTTTCATTGTGCGTAAGTCCGTCTTTAATTTCAGTTTGTGGTATTTCAAAGTTTGCCCAAAATAAGTGTCTGCCAAGTTTAGTTGTTGGTTTTACAAATGGTTCGTAGTAAGGTTTTACATTTTCCACCACAAACTTTATATCCGTATTTTTTGTAAAGTTCTGTAAAAAGATTATTTCTGCCCACAATCTCATATCAGGCATTACTGCATCATAACTTCCACTTTTACTTGCCATCATTCTTACTTTGCTGTGGCTTTGGCATGGTGGGCTACTCCATATAAAATCAAACTCTCTCCAATGTTTAGCCAAATATTCGTGTGCATCAGCAACAATAACATTGTCGTTTGGGTGTAATTGCTTATAAACATTAGCAATCTCCTCATTGTATTCTATTGCGGTAACTTCTACATCTTTCCAATGTTTTCTGTTGCCCCCAATTCCTGCAAATAAATTCAATACTTTCTTCATATTATATTTTTAATTTTTACTAATCCAACACACAAAAACTGCATGTAACACCACCCATACGCAAGTTTTGTGAAAAACAAAACCTGACGTATAGCTGTAAACGTTAGGTGCAAGTTTAAAAATTTATAAAAATTCCAACGCACCCTGTTGTGTGTTTAGCCTTCTCATAATTCCCATAGCCGTATCAAGTATAGTTTTACCAGCTTCAAAATCCACCAAGTTTCGTGCAATTTTATCTTTCCTTTGTTCGCCTTTATAACTACTTAAATCAATTTTATGAAACTCACAAAGTTTTTTCACTTCATCTGTACCGGTTCCAACTTGTACGTGTCTATTCGTTAAAATTGTAGGCAAAGTAAAATTGCACCAATACAAATGCCTTCCACGTTTTTGAGCCGGTATTAATGGCTCGTAATAAGGTATAACATTCTCAACCACATATCTACCCTCAAAATAATTATTAAGCAGCAATATTTCTTGGTATAAAGTCATATCGGGGTATTCTGCTTTATAAACATCATCATTTCTGCCTTTCGCTTGGTTAAACCTGATACGGCTATGGGTCGGGCAAGGTGGGCTTGTCCAAATGAAATCATACTCTTTGTAGTGTTCCAATAAAAATTGGTGTGCATCTGCTACAATTACAGTATCATTTGGAAATCTTTCTTTGTACATCCTTGCTAATTCGGGGTCAAGTTCTACTGCCGTTATTTCGTGTTCTTCGCCCCATAGGTATCTATTTCCACCTAAACAAGCATATAAATTAAGTATTTTCATTCCTTTGCTATTTTTATAAATTTTTAAACCAGACACCTAACAGCATCTTAGCGCAATTCCCTTCCCACAAGCCACCGCAAACTGCGCCAATCTGCAAAACGTTATGTGCCACCTCTGCGAGATTCGAACTCGCACCGATCCAAATCAATGGACACGCTACCCTACTCAGTATTCATTCCTGATTACGCCAAGAGGTGATATTATCGGCACGTGTCGCCCTTCCAGTTGATCAGATACCGCCCTGTACTATCCACGTGAAAGGCATCAACGTAGGTCGTGTCGATTCGATATGACGGCAGGGTGTTTGGTTTGTGTGTCATCCACGCGCCTAGCAATAACGCAGCGGATAACGCGATAACGTACATGGCTAGGATCACAAGTCCTAAGTGTTTCCAGTCTTTCATTTGATTCGAGTTATGAGTGTGTGAATGTTGTCTTTTTCTAGTATCATCTTGGCTGATAATTTAATGCCTTTACGTTTGGCGTACATATAAGCCGCTGATTTAATTACGCTGTGTCGTCCGTAGTATTGCCTAGAGTCGTTTTTACTCAGCGTTCCGAAGTAATATTTATCGTGATAATGTTTCATGTTTGCAAAAAATGGGTAATCTAATGAATCATCACTTAAAACCTTGTGATTATCTCTCCTATTTACTAATTCAAACCCGAATGAAATCATTGTGTTAATCAAATAGGTTTCTTCGTCTCTCGCCTCTTTTTCAGTTTCATGATTAAATACAACATCCAAAATTGGCATTTTATTTTCTGAAATAAGAGAATCAATCCATTTCCTTTTTTCTTTACTTGCGTATTCAGTCATGTGCTGAGTTAATCGCAAAGTAGGATTCTTAGACATACCAACGTATTTGACGTGGTTATTTCTGGGGTCTGTAAGTGTATAGACGTAGTACATAGTTACTTGTTTACAACGATAAACTTAGTTCCGTCTAGCGTTACAAATTCAACTTTCTTTTCTTTGATCTGCTTATAAGCCCACGCTAAGGACTTACCATGTGCATTAGCATACTTGCTAACCGACATTAGTTTATTGGTGTCTATCTTCATGTTTGCAAAGATATAACATATTACATGATATATCCTAATGTTTTGTGAAATAAATTTATTTTCGCTGTAATTAGCGTAAAAATAGCGATTTGCGAAATTTGCAATAAATATTTAGTGTAATATGTTGCACATATCAAATCTTGCCGTATCTTTGACCTATCAAATTAATCAAACAAAAAAACAACCACGTCATGAAACCAGAAGTAATTAGATGCGAAAGATGCGGAGAAGTTCTTAATCCGAGTAAAGTTAAATGGCTTGAACTTTCATCAACAGATGGCAATTATTATACGACACTACCAATTAATCACGTATCTCAGGGATCATTTAGTTTTGGCACAACCTGCGCAACAACTGAAATCAAACAAACAATACAAAGAATCAATAACTAACACGTGGTTGTGTCGGGGTCGGGAAACCGCCCCGTTACAACCGCACTAACCAAAAAACAACCAACATGAAAACAATCTACATCGTAGTGTATCAGCACAAATTAACAAAGAGGATATTTTTAACGGGAGTTAACCACGACACATTTGAAGATGCAGTCAAGTCAGCAAGTACCAGTAGTATAGACATTACGCCTCTTGACATTATTTCAATGGAAATCAATCTTACTAAATATAACAACCAATGAACGACGAACCAATTTACGAGACCGTAACCGTTGACATTCACAATGACGGCATGACCATCCACAAGACGTGGCAGGTGACATTTGAGATTGATGAATTCTACTCACCCAAGACATTTGATCAGCCATCGCATAGTGAAGCGGATGTAATTGATCATGACATCCCCACAGATATGCCAAAAGAGTTGGTAGATATTTGCCGCGATTACGCATTTCAACAATACCTAAACAGATAACAACATGAGATCACTTATCAAATTATTTGGGACACCGACGAAGAAAAATACGGTTAAATCCGTTCAGCCGAAGTTGCGGATTTCGCACACGGTCTACCCTAAATCAAGAATAAAATACGCGCAGGATTTCCCTTGCAATTCGGCACAATTTTAATAAATTAGCAAACTAACTAACTAACCGAAAAATGGACAACAAAAAAATCTACGCCAAACTTTTGGCAGTACAGAAAGAGTTAACACCGATTGCGAAAGACGCAATCAACCCACATTTCAAATCGAAGTATGCTACACTTCCTGCAATCCTCAGCGCGATCAAGCCGATCTGCTCAAAATTAGGATTGGTTGTTACACAACCTATTATGAATGATCGCGTGTACACGGTTATATCAGACAGCGAAACTGGTGAAGTATTGGAATCAAACATCGCACTACCAACGAACCTTAACGCGCAACAGGTAGGCTCTGCCATTACTTACTTCCGCAGATACACGTTGGCGTCATTGCTATCATTGGAAATCGAGGACGATGATGGAAATGCAGCAACACCAACACAACCAACGGCAGCACCTAAGTCTGATGATAACCGCGCATGGTTGACTGACAAACAATTCAACGATGCCATGATCAGAATCAGCAACGGGGAGCGTGAGTTATTCGACAAACTTGTTGCAAATTTTAAGATGAAAAAAGAATACAAGAAACAATTGGAGGACGCAGCTAACACTTTTTAATCATGGAAATCACATCACTCTTAAATCTCAACCCAACAAATAAACAGGAGGCGGAATCGTTCGCCTCCCGACTTACCCTATCCGTTCAGGAAGGACAGATAAACCCTCTGGAATTGCACGTAAAGTTGAACGCGATGAAGAAGGCTATTGAAGATGTTCAGCGCAATACACGCGACTTTGTGATGTCTGAGGCTAACAAATACCATGAGCGTTCATTCGATGCGTTCACCGCTAAGATTGAGAAAGCGGAAACAGGCGTTAAATACGATTACTCCGTATGTTGCGATCCTGAATGGCAACTGGCATTGCAACACGAAGAAGAGTTTGCAGAACAACGTAAGCAGCGTGAAGCATTTCTGAAAACACTCAAAGCCCCTATTAACGTAGTATTGGAAGACGGGGAATGTATAACGATTAATCCGCCTGTTAAGTCTTCCACATCATTCATCAAAGTAACGCTGAAATAATGGCGACAAAAGTAATAGCAGGAACATTTGAAGGCATCCGCACCCTTCAGGATAGATCGGTTAAACTGACATTTACTACTCAGGAGTTAAATCCTTCCGATGTTGGCGATCTGTTTTCGTTTCAGAACAAGTTCTGTAAGATCATGATAACGGATGCTAATGTTGTTCAGGCTAACGTCATGAAGGAGGTTGAACTTGCTGAGGTTGAATCGTGGGAGAAAAGTAAAAGCCCTGCGCAACGATTGCGCGGTGTGTTGTTTCTGCTTTATAGTAAAGATTCGGCAGGGCATCCAGACTTTGACAGTTACTACAAATCGAAAGTTAACGGAATCATTGAACACTTCAAAAGTAAGATAGACGCATAACAGGGGGCGTGAGGTGTCGCGCTGAGTCGATTTACCGAACTAGATATTTGCCGCAGCGGAGAAAACCCGCCCTGTTTTTAACCAAATAAAACCAACACTATGAAAAACCGACGACAAGCCATCATGATTACCGCGCTCCGTGAGATGATCGCAGGGAAGAAGATCACAGCACTAGACTACGCGAAACGATACCACACGACACGACTGGGAGCGCGTATATTCGACCTGCGTGAAATTATCAGCGAATCAGATAATGCTTTCTATATCTGCTCTGACAAACTGAAGGACAAATACGGGGAGATGTATTACAATTATTACATACCATTGTATTCACGTAAGTCCGCAAAAATCTTGCTAAAAAAGTTGGAGGGAAAGAAATAATTACTATCTTTGACCAGTCGATTGAACCCGACTAGAAAAATGAACGTCAAAAGCAACTTTTCAAAAAATACCCATCAGGAGTACTGATTCACTTGAGCGCGTTCATGCTCGGTTCAAAAGTGATGAATTCGACTGATGGGTTAAATATTTATAGCTATGGCTACTGAATTACATTGGTTTCCACTTTATTGGCAACGCTTTACTATTGGCACTCTTGACTTCAATACTGAGGAAGTTGGCGCATACATCAGGCTTTTAATCTATGAATGGGATAAAGGATTTGTGCCAGAAAACGACAAAGAACTGAAGAGAATTTCAGGAGTTTCCGTGAAAAAATTGGAGAAAGTTTTGAAAAAGTTCAAAAAAAGCGATGGAAAATATTTCAACGACAGGCTAGAAAAGATCCGAGAAGAGCAACACGAAAAAAGCGTAAGTTATTCAAACAGAGGCAAGAACGGAGCGAGCGCACGATGGCACAAGGATAACTCAAGCAATGCACAAGCAATGCCTGAGCAATCCTTAAGCAATGGCATAAGAGAAGAAAAGAACAAAGAAGAACAGAAAAGAGAAAAGGTTATTACGCCAATTCATTTTGATAGATTCTTTTCCACGGAGGCAGACAGAATGTTAGTGATCAAATACACAACATCACTAGGCATTAAATATCATGATGTAAGATTCAAACTTTACATTGAGTCCTATGATGCTAGCTTTGCCATGACGCATGAAAACGGAGATTACAACAAATGGAAACAATACCTCAAATACTTCTTTGAAAACGGGGAGTACAAGAAAGTTAAAATTCCGTACGAACATCAGGAGAAAATAGTTTACAGATGAGCAAAGCACAACAATTAATGGCTCTGGGCATTCCACTGAAGAAATTCAGCGGAACGACAAAGACGATCTGCCCTAAATGCAGCCATACGCGAAAGAAGAAAACAGACCCGTGCTTATCCGTTGACGTGGATAACGGGCTGTACCATTGCCACAACTGCGATTGGAAAGGTGGAGTATCGGCAAAGCCTGAGAAAACATACACGATGCCGACATTTAACAAAAACCACACAAACCTACCAGACAAGGTGGTTGAATGGTTTAAAGGTCGCGGAATTCGTCAGCAAACGCTGTTAGAATGGAATATCGGCTATCAGGAGGAGTGGATGCCTCAGGCTAACGCAAAATGCCGTGTAATCGCGTTTAATTACTTTTTAGGCGGAACGCTGATAAACCAGAAATTCCGCACGGCAGACAAGCACTTTAAAATGGTTAAGGATGCCAAACTGATTATGTACGGTCTGGACAATATACGGGAGGTTAACGACCCCGTTGTAATCTGCGAGGGTGAAATTGACGCGCTATCAATTTATCAGTCTGGTCATACTCAGGTATTGTCCGTACCGAACGGAGCGTCAAAAGGGGCGCAACTGGAGTACATCGATAACTCACTAGACCAGTTAGACCCCGTTAAAATGTTCATTATTTGGACGGATAACGACGATGCAGGGTTAGCACTACGAAAAGAATTGATCCGCAGGTTAGGAGAAGAGCGTTGTAAGATTGTTAAATCGGAACTAAAGGACGCGAATGAGGTTCTGATAAAGCACGGAGAAACGGAGATCAACCGCCTGATTGAATCGGCAACCCCTGCGAAGTTATCGGGGATCGTTTACACGTCCGATATGAACGACGAAATTCTGAGCCTATACGAGAACGGGATGCCGAAAGGGGATGCAACTGGTACGGAATTAGACCGTCTGATAACTTGGGAGAAATGCCGCCTTACAATGGTTACTGGAATTCCTTCGCATGGCAAATCGGAGTTCATAGACTTTATTCTGGGGCGTTTGGTGTGTTTCAAAAGCTGGCGCGTTGGTTATTACAGTCCTGAGAACTATCCGCGTGCGTTACACGTTTCCAAGATCATCGAAAAGATTATCGGTAAATCATTCCGATCAGGCAACAACATCAGCCGAATGAATGAATTGGAATTGCGAACGGCTCAACAGTACATGGAGGATCGTTACTTTTTCATCAATCCTGATAACGAAGATTTCAGCGTTGATTCAATATTAGAACACGCCAAAAAGCTAGTGCGCAGACACGGAGTCAATGCCATTGTAATTGACCCTTACAACAAGTTAGAACACAACCTGCAACGCGGAGAAAACGAAACGGCATACATCAGTAAGCTACTGGATAAGATCATTATGTTTTGCCAGAACAACCAATGCCATGTATTTTTAATCGCTCACCCGACTAAGATGCGCAAAAAGGAAGATGGCACGTTTGAAGTTCCGACAATGTACGACATCAGCGGCTCGGCTCACTTTTACAATAAGACCGACAACGGGTTAACGGTGTATCGCGATTTTGATTCTGGGCGCGTTTCAGTTCACGTTCAGAAGGTGAAGTTTAAGCATATTGGTCAGGCAGGTGTTCAGGAATTCTTTTACTCCCTGCAAAGTGGACGATATTACAACGCAGGCGAGGATCAAACGAACTGGATTAACTTACCCGAACAATCAGCACTTTCAGCCAATACTAACTTTCTAAACACGACAACAGATGACGAACCTTTCCCATTCTGAGAATGAACTAATCAGCAGCGGATATTTTTCCCGTTGCATAGACCTTGTAAAGTCAATGGAGATTGACGAGGTGCGCAAACTAGATAACACCAGTGCCAACTATCAGCGATTCATTGACACGATTAAACTGATAATGGATTGGCGTACTGATCGCCTTCACGGATTTGAACTTGAATTTAATGCCGATTACACATCACTAAAAAAACTATCTTTATGAACACCGAAACAACAGTACCGTACCAAAACGAATTAAAAATTGATGCCGCGTTTCATGCCGCGCAGGAAATATTTGGATTTCCGAAAGAATTGATTCAATCCGCAACGCGAAAGGCTGAAGTAGTAACAGCGAAAAGATTCATTTCACATTTTCTTCGATGGAATAGCGACCTTAGTTTTTCGCAGATTGCTGAACATTTGAATCTGACACACGCAACAATCTTGCATCACAATCTGAAGCATTTCGATCTGGTAGAAACTGACAAACGATATGCAATGCAATATGAGATGTTTGCGGCTATTGCATCGAAGCACAAAGAGCCGAAGACGCTAGACACTATTCTACGAGACATTGAATACAAGATCGGATCGTTGTTACGGGAGCGCAGAAGCATTAAAAAGATGATGAAAGAATTTAACGCGTGATTTGCTAATTAAATAAATTTAACTATTTTAGCGACATGAAAGAAAACCCGACGACGACTTACGGATTTGAACTTATGGCAATTGGTGAGCAGAAGCAAATCCAACGAACAGCAGCCAAAGTAAGACCGATGATCAGTTATTACCACAAGAAATATCCGCACCTGCGATTTACAACTAAATCACTAACTGCCGAAAACGCCTGCATCGTTACTCGTGTCTCGTGATAAGATCATATCCGAACTGTACCAATCCTCCGAAGTTAAAGAAGCGGCTAAATCTTTGTCCCCGAATAATTGGAAGGAATTACGTCAGATCGGTTTCATGGTTTTATGCGAACTGCCAGAGGAATCACTAATAGGCATGGCATCGGAAGGACGGTTGAAGAATTATCTGTTCCGTACTATGTGGAATCAGGCGAACAATTCACGCACACCGTTCAGACGCAATAATTACAATGAACAAGTGTATGTTCAAATTGAAGAATTAGAAATCGAAGCGGATGAATCCGAAGGGAGTTACATTAACATTCCAGAGTTCAATGATTTCATTATTTATTGTCTGGAGTTGATCGTAACAAATGAAGACCCTGTTAAATTGGCTGCGGAGGTGACATATCAGTATTACACGTATGAGCCTATCCGTAAGCGGTCATATGGGGAGTTTAGCACTTTAACGGGAATCAACAAGGCAACCATATCGAAGTATATTCAACTAATCAAAACAAAATTCAAAGATGAAACGGATCGGACTGGTATTTAATTGGATTCCGCTAACGTCAGAAGCCGAGCCGATCAGACCTGCAAACGGGATGGATTGGTATCGCTTAGTCATGCCTTACTTCTCATTGCAGGATGAATACACAATCGTTACGCTATCCGAAACAGACTTTGACGTTAACCCGTTGGACTGTGATATTTACGTGATGAACCGAAGCCGCGAATATTTCAGAGCGGAGCGTGTGAAGAAAGAAGGAAAGAAACTAATCATAGACATAGACGACTTCTGGACACTTCCGACATGGCACGATCTGAACCCGAAGAAGATGCAAGAGCGGTTGAAGGTTTACGAAAAACAGAAGGACGTTGATCAGATTGCATTGAATCAATACAGACGTTTAACCAACCTTGAAACCAATGCAGAGGCAAATATCATTAAGTCAATGCAGATTGCCGATGTGGTGACGTGTACAAATGAACAACTGGCGGAGAAAATTAAACCGATCAATCCAAATGTTCACGTTATCCGCAACACGATTCACAAATCATTTCAGCAATACACGAAGGATAAACAGCGTTCAAAGCGTTTGACGTTCGGATGGCTCGGTGGTTCGTTTCACTTGCGAGATGTGGCGTTAATGTTTAACGGCATTACGAAGTTACACCGCGACAAAGCGGAAGCAGGAAAGTATCAATTCCTTTCATCGTACAATGGAGATTCTGGCGAATACCGTGAAATTGAGAAAGTGTTCACGTGTAATTATTGTTACGTGTCTGCTGAATACGCGCAATTACTTAAATATAACAAGCCCGTATCTATTCACATGGGACTGAACGAAAACTACCGAAGACTGTGGAATGTTCCTGTAACGGAATACGGGTTACTGTATGAGAATATCAACGTAGCATTGATACCATTGCAACACGGCACATTTAACAGCATGAAATCAGAGTTGAAGTTAGTTGAGGCAGGAATGACGGGATGTGCGGCTATTGTGTCAGATGTGATGCCGTATTCAAAGTGGCTGAAGCATGGTAAGAATTGCCTAGTAACTGAAGGGACAAATGGATGGTACACGGCATTTAAGATGCTACTGAATAACCCGAACCTTTTGGAAGATGTTCGCTCAGGATTAGCGGAAACAATCGAAAAGGAATTTAACAACGAAACCGAAGCACAAAAACTGAAAGAGATATGTCAAAGATTGGCGTAGGAATCACCACAACCGACAAAAGACCGAAGCACCGCGACTACTGGTTTAAGTTACTCGAATCAGGATTGTTCGAGGGGATGAAAATTTACTTCGCGCATAATCACACGTCAGTAGCAGAGGCGAAAAACGATTGCCTCCGTAACTTATCCGACTGCGATTACGTTTTTCTATTTGATGACGATACATTTCCCATTCAACACGATTGGGCTGAGTTTTTCATTAAACACAGCATTGAATCAGGTAATCAGCATTTCAGTTATCTGCGCTCCGTTCATCACATACGGCTTGTTAAAGCAGTCGGAAGCATTGGAGTGTATAACAACTCCGCAGGATGCATGATGTTCATGACAAAGGCTTGTATTGAAGCGGTGGGAGGATATGACGAAAGATTCAAAACATACGGCTATGAACACGTGAACTATTCGGATCGTATTCATAAGTCAGGCGCAACTGGATCACGTAACGTCTGCCCGATTGGTGCTGATGAATATCTTTATTCAATGGATTTGGATTCATGGAAGGAATTTGACTTTATCCATCACCCGACATTATCGCCTGATGTGATGTATAAGTCAGTTGGCGATAATCATAAAGTATTTATGGAAACCGAACCGACAATTTACCTGCCTTTATGAAACGCATCCTGATTAAATACACATCACGTTCACGTCCTGAGAACTTTGAACGCGGATTAAAGTCGATAATTGATAACGCCAATGAACTCAATGAACTGCGTGTATTGGTATCGTTGGATTCGGATGATGATAAGTTGAAAGAATACGAAGACTTGTTGCAGAAATATTACGACAAAGTATTTATCAAAGTTTATATTGGCAAATCGAATAATAAGATTGACGCAATCAACCGCGATATTGATACTATCAAATTTGACTGGCATATTCTGGTAAACTTCAGCGACGATCAAATATTCACCGTTAAAGGATGGGACGATATTGTACGGCATTGGGTAAAGCGTGACACATTTGTACACTTCCCTGACCCAAATCAATCTACACTTGCAACGATGTCTATTATGGATCATATCTACTACGAACGATTCAAATATATTTATCATCCCGATTATCAATCGGTGTACTGCGATAATGAAGCGCAGGAAGTGGCGATTAAATTACAACGCTACATTAAATCGGATTTTTGTATCTTTGATCACCTTCACCCTGCATGGGGAAAAGCACCGAATGACCGACAATATCTTTTAACCGAACATCCGCAAGTTCATCACCGCGACAAACTAACCTACGAACGAAGAAAAGCTAACAACTATGATTTACTCCCAGAATAACGAGCAACAGATCATTCTCGAATACTTCAAAGATTTCAAAGGTGGTTTGCTTGACATCGGTGCGAATAATGGCAAGACCTTTAGCAACTCACTAGCATTGATCGAACGAGGATGGGGTGCTGATCTTGTAGAGCCGTCACCGTATGCGTTTGAACTGTTAAAGAAATTACACGATGGCAACGACAAAGTATCATGCCACAATCTGGCAATAGGATTGTACACTGAAGAGGTGACACTTCACATGAATGAACCGCACATTCCTAACGATGTAAGCCTGTTAGCAACGACAAAGCCCGAAGAGAAAAACAGATGGGGCGCATTGAAGTTCAATGAGGTTAAAGTATCGCAATATACATACAGCGACTTTGCAGGGGAAGTTAAATACGACTTCATTACCATCGACGCGGAGGGTGCGGATTGGGATATACTTCAACAGATTAACTTAGCCAACGTAGGATGTAAATTACTTTGCATTGAACACAACGGCAAAGATATTGACAAGTACCGTAATTACTGCGAGAAATACGGAATGCGTCAGATTGCTATAAACGCGGAAAATATAATCATGGGGCTATGAGCGAAATTCATCCAGTATATTCATCTTTTGAGGTATTAAATTTCACGGCAGAAATGACGCGATACGTCATTGATAAAAACATTAAAGGCGACCTGATTGAATGCGGAGTAGCGGCAGGATCGCAAATAGCCATGATGCAAAAGACGCAGTTAGAACTAAACGAAAAGCGTACTATCTGGGGATTCGATTCCTTCTGTGGTATTCCGTATGCAACCGAACACGATGCAACGCAACCTGCAATCGGAGAGATTGACCGCGAGAAACTAGGACTACTAGAAACGACAGGCGTATCATCACACAGTAAAGATTCGGTATTACTGAATTTCTACCGATACAGTTTGCTGACTGATAACCTAAAACTGATTGAGGGATGGTTTGAAGATACAGTACAACCGACATCAAAGCAGATTAAACAGATCGCATTGCTCCGATTAGACGGTGATCTTTACCGATCTACTCAGGTTTGCATGAAACACTTGTATAAGAAACTAGCAAAGGGCGGTGTGTTGATCATTGATGATTATCAACTGGAAGGATGCGCTAAAGCTATTCACGAATTCATTGCACCCGATAAGTTAAAACACATTCACGGAATTGCGTATTATGTCAAAGCCTAAATTATCTATATTAATACCGACAATTCCTGATCGTCATCTGAGTTATATTGATCTGTATTCGGAGTTAACGAAGCAGGTTAAACGATGCGAACAACTTCACCCGACATTAGGCACGGTTGAGATACTTACAAATGAAAGCCCCAAATACATTAACGGAGGGTTAACGGTAGGCGCAAAGCGTGATTCGTTATTGCACAAAGCCAAAGGCGACTACGTGGCATTCGTTGACGATGATGAGTTTATATCCCCAAACTACATTGAAGAAATGTTGCGGATGTGTAACGAGGGTAATGACATTTGTTGCTTCCGTTCCTTGTTCAAATGCGATACGTACATCGCAGTAATTGACATGGACTTGCACCACACTTTTAACGCTGAGGCTAATCCTGAATATATTACATTCCGAAGACCCTTTCACGTTTGCGCTATTAAACGCGACTTAGCACAACGCTACCACTTCCCAGACAAAAACAACGCAGAAGACTGGGCGTACATGGAACAGGTGTTAAAGGACGTTAAAACACAATCGAAGAGAAACATGATCTTGCACCTTTACAATCACTCGGCATCTACTTCAGCAGTTGACGAAATCGAAAGACAATGAAGCGACTATCAATACTAATCCGATCACTCGAATCACGGCAGCAGAAGTTAGACCACCTACTTCGCAGCCTGTACGTTCAACTATTGGCACTACCACCGCAACAAACGCCATTGGTTGAAATCCTTACCGACATTGATAATAAAGAAGTTACATCGGGAGAAAAAGCGAACCGACTATTAGAGCGTGCAACAGGTGAGTATGTTTGCTTCATTGATGACGACGATCACGTTTATGATAACTACATTAAACTAATCTTACAGGCAACGGAAAGTCGTCCCGACTGCGTAGCAACGCAAGGGCATTTTTCGCAGAACGGAGGCGCAAAACAACTATGGATGTTATCAAAGGACTTCCACGATCACGACAGTAATGGAATACTCTACCGAAGGGCAAACCACCTGACACCTGTTAAACGTCAGTACGCATTAGCCGCTAAGTTTCCTAATATCAGCAATGCAGAAGACAAAGCATACTCACAGCGATTAAATCAATACCTAAAAACAGAAACAACCATCACCGAACCGATATACCATTACGACTATGAAACATTTAACAAGCAATATTAAACCCGTAATCGTTTCCTACGCATCAAAAGGACGCGAGGATTACAACAAAGGTTTAGACCGACTTCACGATTCGTTAATCAAATGCGGATGGGAGGGTGATTACTGGCTACATTCAAAAGAGCGTGATGGGAATTTAACGTCATGCAATCTATTTGAACACAAAGAACATTCCGAAGTGCCGTATTTGTTTAAGTTCACAATGATTCAAACGCTACGGGAACAGGGCTACACTAAGATCATCTGGCTAGATAGTTCACTTGTTTTAGATCGTGCTGATGTAACCGACCTGTTAAATGTTGGCGTTATGTGTTACGATAATCTAGGGCATCCGCTATACAAGTACATCAGCGACGAAGCAGTAAAGAATCTGGAAATTAAAACCGAAGAGTTACTATTCATGAAACAAACGTGGGGCGGTGCTATCGGGTTTGACTTCAGCCGTGAATGGGTTTGTGAACTATTCAGCAAGATAATCGAACAGGCACACAAAGGCTCATTTAACGAAGGATCATCGGAGCGTTATGGATTTGTAGCCCACCGACACGATCAGGCGGTAATGAGCGTTATATTCAGCCAGTACGGTGTTCCATTCCTGCAATACGGTAACATCGTAACATATCCGCACTACATGACAAACGAGTACGGCAATTCATTCTACATATCACATAGACCAATAGCATGACACCAACCGAAGCAAAGCAACTGTTAAAGACAACCGAAGGCGATGTGATCCAGATCGGATGCACGTCTAAAGAATTACACGTAGCACTTTACAACTACTGCAAACGTCACCAACGGATGCTATACACCTACACCTGCAACGAACAGGACAAAATAAACGCAGGGGCTACTTTTGGCACTTATCATATTATTCGTAACTTTGAATCAACAGGAACGTTTAACTCGACACAAACCGTAATCTATAACAATGTTTAACATCATTCTATTCTCAGCGGCATTCGGTTACGTGTTTGGGGAAGTCAGCAAGATTCCGAACAACCTAAGACTGTTAAACAAATACAAACCGTTAAATAGAAAGCCGTTCACGTGTGGTATGTGCCTGAGTTTCTGGACTGCGTTAATCGCTTCAAACTTTAACGGGTTTAACATTCAATCACTAGGCATAGCATTCACCGCAGCATTAATAGCCGTGTTAATTAAATCAGTTGATGACCGTCTTAACCGATAACGACTACAACGACCTGAAACCGTTTCTGCAAATTATCCGACACTTCAGAAACACAGGATCGGAAATAAGCAGACAAGCAAGACCGACAATGGGTAGAATAATGGCAGAACGCGATAACCACATTGTAAACGAAAGATGCGGAGGCTGCATAAGTCATATGTATAACAGAATTAACGAATTTATTGATCAATACGAAAATGGATAACAACGAAGGACGCGACGAAAAAGGAAGATTCACGGAAAAGAATATGTGGTCTTACGTTAGAGAGAATTTTAACGGAGGAAGACCCAGACACTACGACGACCCGATTACTCTAATCACAAAAGGACTTGAATACTTTGAATGGTGCGATCAGGTGCGTAAAGGGAAATATACAGAAGCAGGGTTACGTTTATTCTTAGGATTTACAAACCGTCAGTCATGGTCTGACTATAAACACAATCCGATGTTTTCGGACATTATCTATACCCTTGAATCAATTATGGAAGACGATGTTGAACAGAAACTTATGTGGGCAGGATCAACACAGGGCGCGATATTCAAACTGAAGAATAAGCACGGATGGAAGGACGAAGTAACGCAGCATCAAACGGTAACAAATGTCACAGCCTCTTTCGGTAACCCTATACACACCACACCACAACCAGAGCCTAATCCATCAGGCGATAAACAATAATACCTGTAAGTATTATGTGTTAAACATTGGTCGCCAGTTCGGAAAGACGATGTTAGCGATGAATCAGCTATACTTCTGGATGTTCAACGATGCAGGGTGTAAGTGTGCATGGGTGTCACCCGTGTATAAGCAGTCGAAGAAAGTGTTTGAGGAAATGGTTCAGGCGTTTGCAGGAACAGACCTGATACAAACCAACGCAACAGAATTAACTATCAAGTGTGGGAAATCATCGCTTCAATTCTTTTCGGCAGAGCGTTACGACAACATTCGAGGCTTTACGTTCGATTATCTTGTTTGTGATGAGTTTGCGTTCATGGACGAGGAGGCATGGACGGAAGTATTACGCGCAACGGTATTGGTCAAAGGGAAGAAAGTATTACTGATCAGCACCCCGAAAGGTAAAAACCACTTCTACAATCTGTATAACTTAGACGGGGTTAACCCTCAGTACAAGTCATTCACGATGTCGTCGTATAACAATCCGCTAATCAACCCTAGCGAGATTGACGATGCGCGTTTAACATTACCTGATCACGTATTCAGGCAGGAATATCTAGCTGAGTTCATAGACGGTGGGGCAGGTATATTCAGTCCTAAGTTTGAAACCGCAACGGGAGGAACACGATTCTATGCAGGTGTGGATTTAGGACGGGCAGACGATTACTCCGTCATATCCATCTTTAACGAGCAAGGTAAGCAGGTTTATTTGGAGCGGTGGCGACACGATTCATGGTCGAATATATCCGCAAAGATTGCAGCCCGTATCAATGAGTTTAACGCCATTACTTACGTGGAAGTGAATAGTATCGGTGATGCTATAATGGAGCAGATTAAAAACCAATGCAGGACACCGATGAACGTGAACCCGTTTGTAACAACGTCCAAGAGTAAGAACGATATAATTGAATCGTTAGCCGTTGCGACACAACAGAACGCGGTTACCTTTCTGCCTGTTGATTGGCTCATTAAAGAGTTTGATGTGTTTACGTTTGAATACAACGCAAAGAGCCGATCAATTAAGTACGGTGCGCCTTACGGTTTTCACGATGACGGAATAATGGCAACGGCAATAGCCTATGAATCGTTAAAACATCCGATCTATTCAGCGGTGTCGGTTCACTTTTAATCAATAGTTAAATATGTAAGTTTAGGATATGAACTGGGATAAAGTAACCGTAGGGCAATTACCAGAGGTGTACAACCTGACGCAGTTTCACACTTCCGATCTGGTGGAGCTATTTGATCGTGACGTGGCGTTGATTTCAATCTTCACAGGTTACAGCGAAGACCACATTAACGGAATGACCCCTGCCGAGTTCGGGAAGCTACGGACGGAGTTATACGCATTGTTACAGAAAGAGCCACAGGCAGAGTTTAGTCCTGTATTGAAGGTAGGAGGTCGGAAGTTCATATTCATCGCTTCAGCGCGTAATGTGACGGTTAAGGAACTGGCGGAGATACAACTGTTAAAGATTGATCAGGATAATTTCTATTCAAACATTCCTATTGTTATATCCGTATTCGCAAAGGAGGTGAACGGGTTAAAGTTCTGGAAGAAGAAACTATCATTCACCGAGCGCGTGGAGTTATTCAAATCCTTACCTGCTCCAGTAGGTAACGGCATTGCGCTTTTTTTTTGCAGGGTCTTGCCGATATTAGAAAGGGGTATCGAAAATTATTTGGCGAAAGCCGCTCAGAAAGCGATCAGAACGATAAAGGAAAACCAACTGCCTTTGAAAAATGGGGGTGGGTTAAAGTAATCTACGAACTTACTGACGGGGATGTGACCAAAGAAAAAGACTACTACGAAATGAACGTGGTAGCCTTTTACAATCGTTTAGCGATGATTCGCGATATTCAGGCAGAACACAAAGACGCTATGGATGCGCTGAAGTCACAACGTCTTTAACGTCTAATCAAATACGTTTTCTGTAAGTTTAAAACGTGGCAGAATCCGATTTCATATTCGATCACCTTACCAAATGGGCGCAGGGAGTTACCGATCAGATCAGGGAGAACCTAGAATCGAAAGACGGGTATTTCTCCACTAGCTCTTTGGCGCAATCCATAGTAGCGTTACCCGTTGAAAAGGTTGCGGACGGTTACGTGCTTAGAATCCAAATGGAGGATTACGGCAAGTTCGTTGACGAAGGACGGGGAGTGACAAAGAAAAAAACAGCATCAATTAACGGAACGGTGCAAAGTAAATTGCACGGTGCTGACGGATGGATTGCAAAAAGAGAAATGCCATTAAAGTTAGAGGTTCAGGTTAAAAAGAACGGCACGCCAGTATTCAATAAGGACGGTAAGCCTAGAATGCAACGATTTGAAAACATCAACGAAGCAAACCGCTCACTATCCTTTGCCATTGCAAGTAAGATTCACAAACACGGCTACAAATCGAAGGGCTACGGATTCTATTCGGAAGTGGTTAACGATAATCTATTGAATCAGCTATCCGAAGAACTTGCCCCGATTGCAGGTGAGATGTTTGAAGTATCAATTATTAACGAAGAAGATTAATGGCTATAACATTACAGCAGTCTGTTGACGCGTGGATGCCAGTTTACAATCCCATTGAGTTTGTGATGGATTCATCTAATGTGGGGCAACCGCAATTTAAGTACATCGCTGACGTGTATGTATCTGGTTCTGCTGGTTACTTCCGCATGGTGTGCGATGCCGATCCTGTACACAATCAAGGCTATTTTAACGTCGCACGTTGTCTTGAATCATTTCTAGGGCTAGGTAATCAAACGGTTGATAACTTCGACATTGTTAAGACTGGCAACGGGTTTCAGTTAGCATCCAATTCATGGGTTGCATACGAGGTTAAATTTGGGGAGCAATATGAATCAGGCGGTGTTGTTACTACGTTTCCGAATCTGACCGTCACGGGTACATTACAGGCGTATAATGCCGTGTATAATACCGATCAATGGTTAGATTACAACGGAAACAATGTAACGCTAGAAACGGGTGGAGGATGGTTAAATGTTATGACCAGTCCGCAGACTTATTCATTCGATAATACTTACAACGATAGATATTTACACTTCATCACGACTACGTCAGGCACAGCGTACTTTGCTGAGGTTAAGACATACAATAGTGCAGGAGGGTTGATACAGACTGCAAAGATTCAGAATGCTTACGAGGCGGTTTCTAATTATTCGCATAAACGCCAATACTTTATGGCAGGGGCAAGGGCGTTAAATGCCGCAACGCTATACTCAGGAAGTCAGCCTGTCATAGATAGTTCTGTCGCATATTACACGGTTGATCTAGTTGATTTCACAGGAATGAACTACACGACTAACACCGAATTTCAATTTAACAATGACGGTAATTGCTATAATGAGCGATATGCGTTTACTCTGCATTGGTTAAATACTAAGGGTGGATTCGATTCTTATCAGTTTACAATGATAAGTAAGTATAAGACGAAGAAAACAACCGACACATACAGACGTAAGTTAGGGCGCATGGGTGTCAACTCTTACGCCTATACAAAGCAGGATGCAGGAGTAATCGTTCACGACACACGCATTCAGGCACGTTATGAACTTACATCTGACTGGATATCATTGGATGATTCATTTATGCTGATGGGGTTGATTGAATCGCCTGTTGTATTTATTGATACAGGCACAACATTACTCAGAGGCACTATTACATCACCAACTGAATCAGAGTTGATGTCTGTTCAATTTGGCAATACTGATTTGAGCAATTTGAAAATTGTATTTGAATTATCGCAGGAATATAACCGACAGCGTGGATGAGGGTAGAACTATTTATTAACGGAGTATCGGTAGCCATTAAAGAGGATGTAGGTATCTCTTTAACAATGGCTATTGCCGATATTAAGAATCCTGACAAACGCAACGGAGGATTCAGCCGTACTATTCAAGTAATCGGTACTACGGTTGTTAATCGTTTGTTCGGGCAGATATTTGAGTTCACAGAAATTCAGAATACATCGGTAACGAACTTTAATCCTGACTATAATCCTAACTTAAAAGCAAATGCCGTCATACAAGTTGACGGGGTTGAGCAGTTCAGAGGATTTATGAGGATGCGCGGAATAAAACGCGATAATCAGGATTTAGGTAAAGTAATTTACGACTGCGAGGTATTTGGTGATCTTGGGAACATAGTAACGAATTTAGGAACTGCCACTTTTGCCGATTTAGATTTAAGTGAATGGAATCACACGTATGATCGTGCAACGCAACAAGCGACGTGGGGTACTATTGACCCTTCAATGGGTTATCATTACCCGATGATTCAGTACGGAGATAATGATGGTGTGAATTGGAATGTGAATCACTTTTATCCTGCCGTTTATGAGAAAGTGATCTTTGATAAGGTAATGGCGTATGCAGGATATGAATACGATTCACCATTTATTACTGGCGGCACATTCTCTACTTTCGTCCTTCCGTTTACAGGCACATCGTTTTTATTGAGTCAAACGCAGGCTCAGGATAGATTATTCAGCGCAGAGATCAGCGCACCTTACACGGTACTTGATGAATCAACGTGGGCAAGTATTCCTGTACCATTTCCTTTCGATAATGAGTTAAGCGATCCTGACGGACAGTACAACCCTGCAACATATCTATTCACAACAGTATCGGCAGGATATTACGAATTCAAAGTGTCGGGTAATTTTAACTTCTCTGCCGTTGGTGGAGACGTATTAAATATTGGTAATTCGAGTTTAGTTGTAACCATAAAGCATCAACGTGGTGCGACTATTACAACATTAGGACAGCAATATATCTTTAATCAATTAGGTGGTAGTATTTATTCAGGCAATAGTACTGCGTCGGTAACATTTACCTACACTACAAATACTGTACAATGTAATGCAGGTGATATTGTCTGGGTTGAACTTGCTCCAAGAATATTAGGCTCAAATACAACAGGAGGTCAATATGCTCAGTTCAATTTAGATGCAGGTACTTTCTTCAATAGCGTTACCAATGCGTCAATTGTTGAAGGTGCTACGGTTGATATGAACGCGTGGTTGCCGAATGACGTTAAACTGGTAGATTATTTCCTTTCCGTTGTAAAGGACTTTAACCTGATGGTTGAGCCAGACAAGACACAACCGAACAAAGTTTATATTGATACGGCAGAAGATTTCTATTCATCGGGAACTCAACGCGATTGGTCGCATAAGTTAGACGTGTCAAAGTCATTCGAGATTCAGCCGATGGGTGCGCTCGATTCGCGTAGATACGTTTTGCAATGGAAGGAATCGTCGGATTATTTCAGTACGCTATACCGCAACACATACGCGGAAGGGTATGGTATGAAAAAGCACGATGTGACGAATGACTTTGTAAAGAACGATAACGTCTATACATCAATCTTTGAATCAACGCCAATGGTCGGACGAGGTTCAGATGATCGCGTATATCCTGAGATTTACACCATCGAATCAGGAGGCAACCGCAAGCGTATTAAATCAGGACTTCGTAGATTGATCGCTACGGTTGAGCGTAATACTATCTACCCGTGGAACTACATCACCGCATCAGGCACATACGTTGAAACGGTATATCCTGCGTCTGGTCATTTGGACGACATTGATACTCCTACGTTTGATCTGAACTTCAGCAATCCGCGTGAGATATATTATTCCGCTACAAATTACACGGACGGAAACCTGTGGAATCGTTACCATAAAAAGTACATCGAGGAAATCACAGATCGAAATAGTAAGGTAGTGATCGGATATTTCTATTTGAAGCCGTTGGACTTTCTGCGGTTGAGTTTCCGCGATGAATATTTTATACACGGGCATTATTACAGGTTACTGCGCATCATAGATTACAATCCTGCGAAAGAGGGTGTTACTAAATGCGAATTTCTGTTAAAGAAAAGCCGCGAAGTATTTTCTGCCGCTACATATCCATTATTGAGTTATGCCAATAACACCAACGGAGATGTTTCCGTTGTACCGCGTGGAGGTGGTGGTACATTGGACGGTTTGAATATCGTTGTCGGTGAGGGTAGTTCAGTTGAGCGTGGTGGTGGTGGTAATGCTTCCTTCGGATCGCGTAACTTCATAGGAGCGGAATCGAACAGCAACTTTATCGCAGGATCATCAGGCGTAACGATTTCACCGAATATTACAGGCGTAACGGTAATCAACACAGATGACATTGAGATTACTGAAAGCAATGTAACCTATATCAACGGCAACAGATATGTTTTAGGGTCTGATCAGATTCACACGGTAACTACAAGCCAGACAATAACAGGCGCAGGGACATACTATTGTAACGGTTTGCTGACGTTAACACTAGATTCAAATGTGTTAAGGGTTAATGATCGGATTCAGGTATTTAACATTAATGGAAGTACGGTTACAGTTGCAGGAGGTGGATTGACGATTAGATATGCCAATAACAACAGCGTGGCATCATTTAGCATGAATCACAAATATGAATCGTTGACATTAACATATACAGGAACTTATTACATCATCACATAATGACATTCTTAACATCAATAGGAGGCGGTGGTGGTTCGTTTTCAATTACGAGCATCGAACAGAACTTAGGCAGTAGGCCTGCGTTCAGCGGCAAGTTTACCGTTATAGATGCTGCCGTATCTTCAACTTCTAAGATACACGTATGGCAACGATTCGACGCTCTGACAAACAAAGGCACTAGAGCGGATGAGAACGAAATGGATTTGATCGACTGCAATGCCGTTGCAGGTTCTGGTCAGTTTACTGTTTACTGGCAAACAAAGACGTTAACAGCGGTGTCAAAAGTGGTTGCAGATGGTAACACAGTACGATCATCAATATCAGCTTTGACACCATATCAGGACGCATCAATACTCAAAGTATCAAGAATAGGAAAAGTAAAAGGTAATTTCAAATTTAACTACATAATATCATAACACATGGCAATCATTGAAGGTGGAACATCTGGCGAACTTGTAGGCGTTAGCGCTGAGAACGCAAAAGGACTACACATAATTTCTAAACCGCAAGCCTACGGAACACTAGGGCATTATCAGGTGGCGGTACAAACTGGCACTATTGGTGCTGGCATGGCTGCAAACGGTGAATTGTTTCAATTACGATGGACTGATTCAACGCGTTTGTGTCTTATTCATAAGATCAGTTGCAACGGCATTATAGCAACAACTGCATTTGCCGCTGGGGCAATAACACTTCGCGCTAGTATTGCGCGTTCGTGGTCTGCAAGTGGTTCAGGCGGTACAGCATTAACTCTTACTGGAGATCAGGCATCGTTGCGTACTAGCATGGGTGCGTCACTAGTCGGTGACGCGCGTGTATCTACAACTGCGGCACTAAGCGCAGGCACGAAGACCTTAGACACGCAGGATATAGGTATGATTACATCGCATTCGAGCGCAGGTACTGGAGCGGCTACACCTATCATTGGTTCGATATTTCTTCCGCAATACGATCTGTTTGAATGTGACGTTGCTGATGGCGAACACCCTATTGTGTTAGCGCAAAACGAAGGTATTGTAATCCGCGCTACTGTCCCAGCGACAGGAGTATGGACGGCAGGATTTACTATCAAATGGGCAGAGGTTGCCGCATTCTAAAATAACATGGCACAGGAAATTTCATTAGAGGTTAAGATACAAACCGCGATGGCGGCTCAGTCGGTTGGTGAGATTAAACAACAACTGAAAGAGTTAAAGACTGCCATGCTTCAGGCAGGGGAAGGATCGGCAGAGTTCGATAAGTTGGCTATGGCTGCCGCTGATCTTCAGGAAAAGATGAACGCGGCTAATGATTCAATCCGCGCATACAATCCAGACGCGTTAGAAGCTACTGCAAACTTCGCAAGCAAGGCGGCATCAGGCATCAGTCTGGTAACTGGTGCTATGGGTCTGTTCGGGGATCAATCGAAGGAAACGGAGAAAGCGTTGCTGAAGGTTCAGAGTGCTATGGCATTCGCTCAGGGTATTCAGGGCGTTAAGGATTTCGGCAAGGCTCTGAACGGTCTGTTTAATATCATATCGGCTAATCCAGTCGCAGCGTTTGCCATTGCTATTACGGCTCTGGGAACTGCGATGTACAAGGTATGGTCAGCGCAACAGGATTTAAATTCTGAACTTGCAAAAGCTGAACGTGCATACGAAAAGCAAAAACAGATCACCGCTGAACTGGTACGCGAGAAACAACAGGAGGTTGAATTATTAGAGGCACAAGGCGCAAGTACAGAGAAAGTAATTGCCGCCAAACGCGTTATGATTGAAGCGCAGATTGCAGAAGCGCAATCCGCAATAGTTGTAAATGAGCAGAAGTTAAAAGAGATTGAAAACAATGATAACCTTTGGGAATCGTTGTTAAAGGTTGCTGATGTTGTCAACGGAACTAATCAAGCAGAGGCGGCAATTGCTCAGAATAAAAAAGAGCGTTCTGAGGATGCGTTACAACAAATACAAGATCAGAAGGTGGCTATTGATGAATTGAAACATCAATTGGACGTTCTAAATATAGAAGAGCAGAAAGCGGCTGAGGATTCAAAGAAAACAAATGCTAACGCCAACGCAGACAAAGCGCAGAAGCGTACAGAGGACAGAATGAGCCATGCCGAATATGTACGGCTCAAACATGAGAAAGAGGAAGAGGCGCACATTGCAGAACTGAAACGCGAAAAGGAAGCAGCGGACGAACGGGAACGCAGACGCATAGAAGATTTACAGAATCACAAAGCGTATATCGAAGCGAAACGCAAGAAAGAGTATGATGCGTATGTAGCTAAAAAGAAACAGGATTTACAGGAGAAGAAAGACCGCGAAGAACTGAACAAGGCTACGTTAGACGCAACGGCTCAGTTATTCGGGGCAGCGGCACAACTGAGCAAGAAAAACGCCAAGTTACAGAAAGGGTTCGCAGTCGCTGAGGCTACCGTGAACACTTACAAGGCGGTATCGGTTGCATTGTCTTCAGCACCGCCACCTGCTAACTTTATTCTGGCAGCGGCTAACCTTGCCGCAGGTCTTGCGAATATCCGATCAATCCTATCTACCAACGAAGAAGGGGGAGGGGCAGCACCATCGGGATCATTCGGCTCTGGTGCTAGTGGATCGCTAGAGATGGGATCGCCAAACGTAAATGCATCACAGCAACCTTCTACGCTAATCAATGAGCAAGGTCAGGTCGTGAACCAACAACCACAACGTCCGATGTACGTGAGCGTTACTGAGATACGTCAGACGGGCGACTATGTTCAGGCTCAGGAGGAACGCAGTAGATTTTAAACAAATGACACGATTGTAAGTTTATCAAGATGGCTAAGTTACCTGTGTACCGTTTGACGGTTTCCCCTGACGAAGAAAACGGGGAAGAAATTTTTACCGCTCTGGTAGATGACCCTGCGATTGAATCCGATTTTATGGCGTTCAATAAGCAGGAATTTATTAAACCAAACTCAGGCGAATCAGAATCGGACTGGATGAGCCGTTGTGTTCCGCATTACATAAATGACGGCAAAGATCAAGATCAAGCGGTTGCGATGTGTATTAATATGTACACAGGAATGGAAGCGCAATTTGGTTTTAAAATTGCCGATCAAGATAGACGCATCATCACAGGTGCGGTTATGATTCCAGATAAACGCATCTACCGCAACGATAACGGGCAGGAATATGAAGTGTACTTCACCAAAGAGGACATTGAGTTATTCGTTCGTAAGTGGAGCAAGAACAACCGATTCAACGCTGTTAACGAGATGCACGACAGATCGCAACAGCCACAAGGCGTGTATCTGATTGAATCATTCATCACCGACAAACAGCGCGGAGTAAATGCGCCAAATGCTTTGAATGATAAATATCCTGATGGCACGTGGTTTCAATCTTATTACGTGGAGAATGAACAGGTGTGGCAGGATGTGAAGTTAGGGAAGTTCAAAGGGTTCAGCATTGAGTCTATGTTCAAATACGCCTTTAAGTCGGTTTACAATCCTCAGAACGACATTAAGGACATAGTTAAAAAATTAAACGATTATATCAACCCGTAAGTTTACAACGATGGACACAAACAAAATGAAAGAAGGACTGAAGCTAATCAAAGAAGGATTTGCAATGTTCCTATCCACAGAAGAGAAGTTTGCTAATGCGAAATTGGCAGATGGAACTGTAATTGAAATTCAAGGTGAAACTATTGTCGGTTCAGCCGTAATGGTTGTTACCGAGCAAGGCGCAGCACCTATTCCTGATGGTGAATACACTATGGAAGATGGTACTGTGATCTATACTTCAGGCGGTGTTATCGCAGAAGTGAAATCACCAGAGGCAGAGGCAGAACAGCCTGAAGCACCAACAGGAGAGCAGCCAATGAACGCAGGTGGCAACCCTGCACCATCTGCACCAACACCAACACAGATCATTGAGCGCATCGAGAAAGAAATGGTTTTTGCTAAAGAGGAAATTGAAAAACTTAAAGGCGAAATCGTTACAATGACAGAAGCATTCAACGCGGTTAAAGCAGAACTCAATACAGAGAAAGAGAAGTTCAGCAAAGCAGCGGAATCATTTAACGCGGCACTTAACGCAATCGGTGACGAGCCACAGAACACATCGAAAGTTGAAAAGAACGTGATCGAAGCACCGAAGAAAGAAACAATCGAAGAGTTTCGCGCAAGAATTTACAGTCGATAATAATTAGAAACAAACACAAACAACAATAAACAATGGCAGGATTTACAGTATCGTCGCTCAGTAACTATACGATTGAGGACAAAGCAGACCTCAAACTTAAAGGGGTTTATGGCGCGGTTTCAATGCCGCTTTTCACAGTACGCGAAGGCATCAAATCATCTGAGAAACTTCCGTATGTAACGACAGACCCTGCAATGCAGGCTGACACTACTTGTGCAACTGTTAACGCGTCTGGTGACGGTGGTACATTTGCTCAAATGACTTTGACAGTAACAGGAATCAAATTTGAGGATTCATGGTGCTTCAAAGATTTGGAAAGCAAGTTCACTCAGAAATACCTCCGTGCAGGTGCTAAGATTGACGAGAACGCAGCAACAGCATTGCTCGATCAGATCATGACTGACTACACAGCGCGTATCGCGAAGAAGATGGAAATGGCTATCTGGCAGTCAGCAACGACAAACACTTTCAGCACAGACCTGAAGCAGTTCAACGGATTCCTGAAGACGCTTGATGCGGCAGGTGGTTACGTTAACTCACAGACTTACGCAGGTACATCTGTAACGGCTATCACTACTGCAAACGTGATCTCTATCTTCCAGAATCAATGGCTTGCAACTCCTGCCGATCTGAAGCGTAATGATAACCTGATCACTGTATGCGGTGATGATACTTTCGACAAACTTTTGATCGCTCTTGCTAACGCAAACCTTTACCACTACAACGGTAACAACGGATTGCCATCACGTGAAATCACTCTGTTCGGAACTTCAATGAAGATCAAAGCAGTTCCCGGATTGAACGCTGACAACAACAGCAACCTACCTGCGGCTTACAAGAATCGTATCATCACTTTCGAGAAAGACAACTTGGTAGTTGGAACTGACTTGATCTCTGATATGGATGATTGGGCTACATGGTACGAAATGAAAGACGACAAACTCTACACTCGTAACCGTTACAAGATTGCTACTGGCATCTTCTTCACGGATCGTGTAGTGTCTTTCGCAACAGTATAAATAATAACGGGGAGGTGTAACGCCTCCCCTTTAACACATTAGAAAATGCCTTGCAGTAATAGCATTTTAAATTCATTTACTCTTGATTGTAACGATAATCAAGGCGGTGTAGCGGAGATCAAAGTACGTGCGTTCAGTTCGACTTTGGTATCTGGCGGTTTGGCTACTGTAACTTCGGGAGGTATCACTTTCGCAGGAGCAGGGTTGACTGATTGGTATTTGTTCGAGTGCGCACAGGAGACATCGGTAGCGATGGAGGATGGTGCAACAGATCGCGCAACAGGTACTTCAGTTAAGACACAAACTGTAACGTACATCAACAACAAACTGAAGCAGGCGTTCCGCAATACTCTGAATAACCTTCACGGTATGTTGGTACACGTAGCGGTTAAAGATAAGAATGGCAACTCTTGGTTGTTCGGGTATGAGAACGGGATGATTGTTTCCGCATCAAACTCAGGAACAGGAACAGCGTTCACAGATCGTAACGGATACTCTGTTACATTCGCAGGACGTGAAAAAGACGGTATGCTCTTGATCTCTAATTACGATCAGTTGTAAGAGTCGGTACGGTCGGTGGTCATGGTTTCCATCGTCGGTTAGTTCAGAAGCCCGTTCCCGTAAGGACGGGTTTTCTGTTGTATAAACAATTCGCAATTCTGTAAGTTTATTACGATGCTTCAGATCACAAAAGATACCACGACACGCGTAGCCGTTACTCTTTACGAGAAACAGACGCTTACCAATCCTACGTGGCTGTGGCGTTTCGTTAACGATGCTACAAACATTGAATACACGGCAATCATTACTGAAGTAAGCAACAACTACAAAACCCGTTCTAACTTGTTCGACATCACAGAGGGCGGTTCGTTGGTGTTGCCGTCTGGAATTTACACATACTACGTTTACGAGCAGACATCGGCAGTAAATACAAATTACACGTTAGCGGATAACCTTTGCGAAGTTGGTCAGATGAAAGTAATTGGTGATGCCGTGATACAATATTCAGAATCGAATAACCTTACCGTACAATATTCATGAGCGAAAATACTAACATACACTTTGTTCAGTTTGAGAATCGCAAGTTGCCTAAATTCTTAGAGGTAAAAGATGCGGACTGGATTACATACGGAGAGGATAACGACTACCCTTATTATTTGGAGAATCTTTATCAGCGTTCTTCGTATCACTCGGCAATTATCAACGCCAAGATTAAGTATATCGTTGGTGGCGGATGGACTTACGATAAGACGGGCATCGTATCGTTGGAGCAGAAAGCATTAGCGGAAAAAATGATCAATCAGCCGTTTGCTGATGTTGATTTGAATGAAACTACATTCCGCTGCGCTACTGACTTAGAGAAATACAACGGATTTGCAATTCTGGTGAAGTGGAACAAGTCGCGTAAGGGTGCTGTGTTGGAATACATCGACTTTGGCAACCTTCGCACCAATGCAGACCGTTCAGAGTTCTATTACACGCAGAAGTGGTACGTTACCGACACACGCGGATTGCGTAAGAAGAATAAAAAACCACAGGAAGAAAAAGACTGGAAAGTTTACAAGCCTTACGATGCAAACGATCGTTCAGGTGATCAGATATATTACTGGTCAGCGTATGCCGCTAATCAGTACGCATATCCATTGCCTATGTACGTTGGTGCTGTTACGTGGATTGAGAACCACGTTAAATACACCGACTTTCAGTACAAGAATATCAGCGCATCATTCTCACCTGCGAAGATCATCAACATTTACGGACAAACGCCAGAGCCTGAACAGCAGAAGGTGATTGTTGACGGCATGAAGCGTAATTTCACAGGCGAAGAGGGTGAACGTATTGTTGTGGCATTTGCTCCGAATAAAGATTTGGGAACTGAGGCGGTTGATTCTGTTGTTCAGGATCAATCGGTGTTGTATAAAGAGATCGCGGATCAATGTTTGCACAACATTTTCACGGCTCATGAATTCCCTAAACTATTGTTGGGATATTCTACAGAGGGCGCATTGGGGCAACGTAATGAACTGGAGACATACTATCAGATGTTTCAGAACACGTATGCGGAATTTCGCCAGACAATTTTAGAGCGCGTGTTTAATATGTTCGCGTCTGACTTTGGTATCGGTTTGAATCTGGCATTGAAGAAACTCAATCCTTTAGGCATGGATGTTAAACTGAGCGACGAAGCGACAAAGATGCTGAACGCATTTAACTCGTTACCACAGGCATTACAGACTAAAGCGGCAGAATCACTCACAGCGGAAGAGATACGCGCTATGGTGGGCGCAAAAGGGATAAAAACCACTACCACACAAACAACCGCGACACAATTCAGCGCGGTTAAGTTGGATTTATTCGCTCAATTCGGGGTTGACGCATCTAAATATGTTATTTTGGACGAACGCGACATTCCTACGCATGACGGCATTAAGTTAGCGGAGTTTGAGCATCAGTTTTTAACGGCAGAGGCGCAAAACCCTGTGTCTAAATTTGCAACGGATGTTAAGATTAAGTCGGTGGATAGATCGGTTCTGGATTTGCTGACGAAAGACCCGTTCATGCCTGTTGAAGAAATGGCGAAGGCTATTAAAGTGCCACCGTATCAAGTGCGTGACGCTGTTACCAGACTGTTAGAACGTGATCTGATTACACCTAGTAAAGAAAGCATAGCAGGTGAGCCAGTGAAGTCGTACGAAGTGGCGAAAGATGCCGCTGAGATATTGGACGCACAACCTGCTAAGACTTCGGATTACAAAGTGATGTATAAGTATGATTTGGAAACGAACGCACCTGCATTGGTGGCAGGTGGTCAGTCGCGTAAGTTCTGCGCTGATCTAATGGCATTGGGTAAACTTTACTCCCGTGAAGACATTAATGCTATGTCAGCACGTGAAGATCGTAACGTATGGTCATTACGCGGAGGGTGGTATCATAATCCGAATACGGGAATCAACAGACCGCAATGCCGTCATACGTGGAAACAGGTAATTGTAAGAGAGAAATAAAATGCCAACAATATACAGACCTTTACTTTTAGAAGCCAACGACGAAGGGTTACTGGCTTACGTAGAATCGAACTACGATCACGGGCAACTGCGACAGATAATTTGGGATGCGCAGGAAATCTATCTACCTGCTATTATCGGATCGGCATTATATGACGAGTTGAAAAATCAGAAGCGACTGAACACGTTAACGGCATTGAATCAAACATTGCTCTATGAAAAGATTCAACCTGCGTTGATGTGGCGTGTGTTGGCTGACGGCATGATGGTGTTCACATACAAGATTCGTAACAAAGGTGTCGTTACTCAGAGTTCAGACAACGCATCACCTGCGTCGATGAGCGATTTGCAATTTTTCGTAACTTACGCGGAAACTAAATACAACACATTTGCGCAACGTATCACGAACTATCTCTTGGAGAATGAAACTAGCTACCCACTATACAGCGATGCAGGTAGTGGGGTTGATACGATTCATCCTACGTACAACCAAAATAAGACCGACTGGTTTATGCCAGATAACTATCTGAACTATGACAACAAATGCAACCCCGACACAGAAATTCATCTGTGATAAAGTTTCAGTAAATCGTAAACGCTTAGAAGAATTCAAGAAGAAACGTGGCACTAACAACCAATCCAACAACGCTGAATCAACTGGTGGAAAACCTGCGAGTAATCGCTGATAGCCATCTTCAGATTCACGCGTTCAAATACGGTAATCCGTGGGAGTTCTACCAATCAGGCACAACCAATTCGCCTGAGATGTGGGTGGCTCTTAATTCGGTTAATCGTGAGGTTGCAGGTGTTACTACATTCAACTTCAATATAGTGATTGCCGATAACGTGAAGCGCGGAGAGGTTAACGAGTTGGAGGTGGAGAGTGATATAATTCAAATCTGTGAAGATATTATCGCATATCTGAAGCATCCATCATTTGGATTCAATCTGCCGAATACGGCAAATATTACTATAACAGTACGTACAGAAAATAGTCCTAAGAATTTAACAACGGCAGAATTTCAAGTGGCGATCAGAATACCGAAAGCCGCGAACAGATGCCAAATACCTTTTAACAATCAACCTATAACATCATGACACTAAGTAAACTTTCCGCTGATGGCGGTTCATATCACGTTGCATCCGCTGACGGTGCGGTAACGGGAAAAGCATTTTTCGGTTTCACAGTATTGGAAGATACTGTTGTAACTGTGCTTACATTGGCGCAAGCACCTGCTGGTTATTCAACAACAAACTATTTGACCGCAGCGAACCTATCAGGTAAGACTTTGAAAGCAGGTGCGTTTATCTCCGCTCCGAACGGTGCGACGATCACCGCTATCACACTTTCATCTGGTTCTGTAATCTGCCATAACTTCGTATCATGATCGGAGTTAATGACTTTCTATCTCCTAAATGTATTGGCGGTGCTGCCTTTGATGCAGACGCGCTGAGTTTTATTACTGCATCGGGAATAACTTCCGCGACGCAGAAGAATGCTGTGAATCAATTAGTGATTGATTTGAAAACGGCAGGAGTATGGAATAGCATTAACGCCATTTATCCATTTGTTGGAGGAACGGCAAGCAGTCATAGTTACAATTTGAAGAATACATCAGCATATCAAATAACATGGTATGGCGGTGTTACACACGATGCGAATGGTGTAACATTCAATGGTGTTAATTCATACGGTAATACTGGTTACAATGAATCGCTGATTGAAACATCTTCCAACACACATAGGTCTGTTTATGACCGTTCAACAACAGGAGATTACGCAACTCAAATAGGTGTGCAAGCGGCAGGTGGTGCATATCAAAGAAGTATCATAACTACAAATTATACTGGAAATTACATTATGGATTGTTATGATGTGATAGATAACTTTGGTAGATTAAGTGGTTCTAATGTTGGCTCAAATGCTTTTTGGTTATACTCAAGAACTAGTTCAGCATCAGGTGCAATGAAAGCATATAAGAATGGTGCATTTCTGAAGCAAAGTACACAGGCTGTATATGGTACTCAACCGAATTTAGTTACTTACATAGGTGGCTTGAACGCAAGTGGTACACTAAGTCAAGTTACAACGCATAACCTTGCATCAGCATCTCTCGGTAGTGGTTTAACAGGTACACAGGTTAGTGATTATTACACCGCCATTCAAACTTATCAAACGGCACTAAGCAGACAAGTATAATTATGCAGGTAGGATTATTAACAGAGTCGGAAAAGAATCAATTAGTAGGTCAATTGTATGTCAATGATATTTATTTTAATCCTATTCAAGATGCTAATGACAATTGGATAATTTCTATTGAGGAGATCGACAATTGTATTTACTCTTCATTTATATGGGTTAAATCTTTGCCGTTAATTACTTACGTTCCAAAAGCAAGCGCACAACCATGATTGGAGTAAATGATTTTCTTACACCTAATGGCTTTTCATCTGTAACATACGACACCGATGCGCAGGCGTATTTCACACGCGCAGGCATTACAGATACAACAGAGAAAAACGCATGGAACACATTCGTATTGGCTGCAAAGGCGGCTAATATTTATTCAAAGTTTATTGCCGTTTATCCTGTATCACCTACGTCAATTGGAGCGTCTTACAATAACGCTATCAGTTCGTCTTATACGCTTACATCACCTGCATCACCGTCATTTTCTACTAATGGATGGACTGGTGACGGTGTTACTCAGTATATCCGCACGGGGATCATTCCTAATACGCATCTGACGTTGGATAATACTACGGTAGGGTGGCGCGTAAAAACATCAGCCGTGCGAACTGGTATTGATTGGGGCGTAACAGACGCGACCACTAGCCAGATGTACGGGCGTTCTCGATTTACGGGAGACATTGCCCGTTTTATGTATCAAACAAATGCTTCGGCTTACGACCTTACAAACGCAACGGGTGCGGCTAACATTTTCATGACCGCATCGGGTGCAACAGCGCGTAACATTCGACGTAACACAACATCACTAGGTACATCGGCAGCGACACACGCACCGACAGGATCACAACCAACACGTGAGATTTACTTGCTAGGTCGTAACAACATCGGAACGGCAGATCAGTTCTGCCCTATCAATATGAATTTTTGGCTCATATCAACTGCTTTAATTGGCTCAGAATGCGACACATTGAGCGGATTGATTGACACTTATTCAGCAAACGTAATCTCAGGCGGTAGATAATGGCTAGGCTATACATATTCTTAGGTCAATCTAATTCACGCGGTGCTGCGCCTAACGCAGATATACATCCTTCACTAGCTTCAGCAATGACAAATGTGAAGATGTGGAACGGTTCTGCGTTTGCTTCTTTTGATGTAGGTGTCAATCAGAACTACCCTACGCCAGATACGAATCACGGTGTGTTGCCTGCGTTTCTGTATAATGAACAGGCGCGTGTTAATGAAACAATATACGCTCTTAACTATGCCGTAGGCGGTACGATGCTTAACGACGATACAACATCCAACTGTTGGTATCCGTCACGCGCAGGGGCGTTATTGGATAAGGCTATTGGCGTTATTAATAGCGCACTTGCTACGATGTGGAATACACATTCAGAGCGCACGATTAACTGTTATATCATATGGTCGCAAGGTGAATCAGACACCACCACAAATACCGATGCAAATGCCTATCAGACAAACATGGGTAATTTGATTTCAAAGCTAGTTGCTAATCTTAGCGGAACGGCAATGGTATCGGTGAAAAAGAAATGGATATTTCAGAAGTTAGGTACGCATACATCATACGATGCTACCCGATTAGCAACTATTAACACAGTCTTTGACACGTTGGCAACGGCAGACTCAACTAATAGATTTACTTACGATCCTACAAATAAAACTTTACAAGTCGATTTGCATCACTACGAAGCAAGCGGATATAAGGCAATAGGTGAAGCAATGGTAACAAACATAACCACATCAAACAATTTTTAATTTATCCCCTAATAAATCAAACATCTAATGTTATGGCAACATTTCAATCAATTGACAATTACTTCGGACAGCACCCATACGTCGGTGCATTCATTACAGGTGCGCATTTATTGCTAGGCGCAACATTAGGCAACGCGTCCGATCCTGAGATTCCAAAGATTGTAATGCAGTCAGCGCAATTAGGAGCATGGATAGTCGCAATGTTGGCAGGTTGCATCACGATTTACGGGGTCTTCAAAACACATCACGGAAAGAAATCGAAGAAGTAAACCTAACCAACTAACCAATGAAAAACGTAAAAGGCGAAATAGTAAAATCCACGCTCCGACAATTTCCGAAAACATCAACACGCGCTATCGCTCGAATATTAGTCAAAGAGCATCCAGAGTTATTCACAACACTTGAACAGGCTCGCGGTTTGATAGCATATTACAGAGGCGGTCACGGGAAAGAACTCAGAAAGAAATTGCCTACAAAGGAATTTTTCAGAGTTAAAAAAACTGACGACCCGTTTGAATTTATCCCGAAGTCACACGCTATGAGGCGTGATAAATGGCATCTGCCGAAGTCTATAATGAAAGTTGCGGTGTGGGGTGATCTGCACATACCATACCACGAATCGGACGCAGTTAAAGCCGCTATTAAATTGGCAAAAGATGAGAAGGTTGAGGCGATATTCTTAAATGGTGACGTGTTGGATTTCTTCGGACTTTCATTCCACGAAAAGAATCCTAAGAACCGTCCGCGATTATCGGAAGAATTGGAAGCGGCACGAATATTTCTGAAAGGATTGCGTAAGCAGTTTCCAAAGATTCCGATATATTGGATTGACGGCAACCACGAACACAGACTAGAAAGATACCTAGCAGTTAAAGCACCTGAGTTGCTAGACACCGAAGAATTTCGAATCGATGTATTATTGCGCATGGCTGAGTTTGGAATCACGTATCTGGGATTTCGCACCAAATGCTACTTCGGCAAATTGCTAGTGGAACATGGCGACAGATTACGCGGTACTGGTGGCGTAAATCCTGCACGTACCGCGCGGATGAAGTATAAACGTGCTGTCTTGGTTAATCATTTTCATAAACTTTCTGTTGACTCTGGTAAGCAATATGACGGTGATGTTACAACCTGTTGGAGTAACGGATGCCTCTGTGAGTTAGAGCCTGAGTATATGGAAGTGAACGAACACGTACACGGGGTTTGTCACGTGATCATGGACGGGGATAATTACAGAGTACAACAGTATCAGATAATTGAAGGGAAGGTATATTGATGGACAAGCCAGAAAAATATCCAATCATGACGTTTCCAATTCTGATTGAAAATGAACTGACCAACAAAAAGGAACGGCAGAACTTTACGTTGTATTTTCCTGCGCAACCTGTTGAATATTTTAGCGGTCACACGCTATACGATAACGGGGAGAACTACAATACTACAAAGGTTATGTTATCGGACGGTACTGAATTAATCAGCGCATGGAGTTACGATACTTTCTTAAAGAACGTTGCACCGTATATTGAATACCATTACGTTAAATCATTCATTGAAATACCGAGTGAATAATGGCAGACTTTAATCTATACTATCCTAAGTTGAAGAAGCACGAGGGCGGTTATTGCTCTGCCGAAGATGCTGCAAAGTTCGGAGATAAAGGGGGTGAGACCTATCTGGGTATTGCCCGTAATTTCAATCCTGAGTGGGAAGGGTGGAAAATCATTGACGAATATAAGACGCAACACGGATTGCCTAAATGGAATAGCACCATTCCTGATGACCGTTTGCCTGAACTTGCAAAGGCTCTGACAAAGGTTAAGTATTGGGATGCGCTTAAATGCGATTTATACGCCTCCCAGAGCGTTGCGGAGTACGTTATGGACTTCGGATATAATTCAGGAATCAAAACCGCTGCAAAGGCTCTGCAACGTACAATAGGCGTAACGGATGACGGGCAGATAGGTAATCAGACGTTAACGGCATTGAACGCACACAATCAGCGGACGGTGTTTGAATTGTTAATTCAATATCGCGTTGACTTCATCGGCAAAATTAAAGGGTTGCGTTCGGACGTAATTCAAGGACTAATCAAACGGGCTAAATCATTCAAATTCATATCATGAGTTTTATCGCAAACATTATCGGAAAGGTCACGTCACAGGGCGCGGCTAACATCGTGGAATCAGTCGGAAACGTAGCGGATAAGTTCATCACTACGGGGCAGGAAAAGGAAGAGTTCAAAGCGGAAGTACAGAAGGAAGTGAACCGCCATATTGAGGCAATGGCAACGGCTCAGAATTCTGAATTAGAAACGCTGATGAAGGACATGGATTCGGCACGTAACCGTGAGATTCAGATTGCAACGTCTGACAAAGCACCAATGATTAACAAGATCATTCAGCCTATATTGGCATTGTTGTTATTGGGTTCGTGCTTTGTGATGTGGTACACGAT
>Ga0129333_10000292_pt1 | contig 37978 bp, 46 predicted proteins | sample CPB6_08_DNA_FD_94474 | JGI IMG/M metagenome (GOLD analysis project Ga0129333, IMG submission 94474) | Freshwater to marine salinity gradient microbial communities from Chesapeake Bay, USA - CPBay_Sum_0.6_0.8_DNA | ecosystem: Environmental > Aquatic > Marine > Coastal | place: USA: Chesapeake... | reverse complement strand
TGACGACACGGACCAAGCTATCATCGACCGGTACGCAGCCCTGTCCGCCGAGACCTGCATGACCTGCGGTGCGTTTGGTCAGATGCGAGAGAAGAGCCGATGGCTGTACGTGGCATGTGACCAGCATGCGAACGACGGGACGACCGACAGGGAGTCCCCTGACGAACGCACGAAGTAAGTGAGGAAAGGAGCGAAGCATGAGAGTATGGTTTAACATCGAGTCAGGCATTGAACTCAAGAAGTACACCATCGAGGCCGGCTTGTACCTAACCCAATGGCAGGTCAAGCTAACCAAGTTACGGGGAGGACTGACAACCATCCAACTCGGCCCGCTGTGGGTGTCAGTATTCGACAACGAAAGACTGCGGAACTATTACAACGATGTCATCGAGAACAACCCATATGGGCCAAGAGATGAGGACTAACCCATGAAACTTTATGCAATTTATAGAATGGGAAGCGGGCCATCCTTACAGATAGTAAACGACAGAGTCTACATTCATGCAGAGAAAGCATATGCAGAAAAAGAAATACTAGAAAGAGAAGCAGGCTTGACTAAATTATACGTAATGGATTGCGACCTTATAGAAGACCAACCCAAAACGATAACCCTCAAGCAGCCTATTGAAGTGCATTACAGATATGATAATCGGCTTATCTACAACCTGCTCCCGCATGATATACCAACACCTTGTGAGCTCGTGGACTTCTTGTTTGCTAAGAAAGCAAGCTTCACTGAGGAAGACAAGCAGAAACTTCTGGAGGCCGGTTATGAATCTGAGCATCTACGCAATCAAGACTGACGGACTACGGTACTACATCACGGACTGCCCGGACGAGGACGACACGGTTGAGTCTACCCTCAGTCGGCTGACCAGGGCCCAGGCCCATAAGGATACGGCCCGCTTCGAACTGGTCCCGCTCGGGAGCGAAGGAGTAGGACTATCCTTAACACAGACAGCATATCAAGGAGTTAGTACCATGATTCCACAGTATCTAACAAAGTATTCAGCAGGGCTTGACCTTTGCTGTCCTTTTCTAATTGAAATACCTCCGCTCTATCGGGCGATAATCGACACAGGAGTCTATCTTAAAGACGTAATACCGCCAGACCTTCCTGTGGTTGACGATGGGGTGCCATTCGCCATGGTCTGCTCCCGTTCAGGACTGGCCGCCAAGGATGGAATCATTGTACTCAACGCACCGGGTATTATCGACGCCGACTACGAGGACACTATAAGAGTCGTACTCTACAACGCGGACCCCACAATTCCGGTGTGTATCAACCAAGGCACACGCATTGCCCAGCTCGTCTTCGCCTACGCGTATCGCCGGATGGAGCTGGTCAAGGACGAGCAACGCACGGGTGGGCTCGGCTCGACCGGAACGGGAGAGACGCTCTCTGGCTCGACCGGAACGGGAGAGACGCCCGGCACCGGCGAGTCGCCTTACAAATAAGAAGGAGACAACGAAAGTGAAAGTCTTCATAATCTGCTTCAACAACGAGACTATTGCCTATCCCAAAGTGTTTCTTGACGAGGCCTTGGCACAGAAGCAACTCTATGCCATGCAGTACGAGATGGACAAGGCGGAAGGCAAGAGCTACTCGCAGTGGTATTCAGTGGAAGAGATGGAGGCGGAGTCGAGCAACGCGAGACTCCCCAGCGACGAACAACGAGAGCCGGAGTCGAGCGCCAACGTGCTTCAAGGAGTACTCAGCTTCGGCAGTCCACTCAAGGACTTCAAGGACCTTATCCTGCGGGACGGTGCTTTCGAGGACGAAGAGCCTCGCAAATACAAATACAGAGTGACAGTAGAGGAGATACACGAGCTATGAAACGCAGTGAAATAGTCAAAACAATCAAAGACTTCTTCTACAATAATGATTTTTACAACTTTGCTGATGAGCATGCTGACTTATTGCTGAGCAAGTTAGAAAGCCAGGGCATGCAGCCGCCAGTGTACGAGAAGAAAACAGAAATCCGCATGATGCCATATAACCAAGTATGGACTTCTAGTAAGCCAGTAAACGAATGGGAGGAAGAGGACTGACCATGACCGACACAGAGGAGTATCTCAAAAAACTAGAGAACGACTTCGGCTACATGCTCAAGCACACGTCGGGTTATGTATGCAAAGGCTGGGAGCAGCTCATTCGGGATATGCTTCAGGAGATTGTAGGGACTACTTGGCCTGACGTCTTAGCAGAAGACACTGAGTCTTTTGCAATAGAGCACCCTCAATTCACACAGATAAAGGAGAAGTACGGCACACTCAGAGTCTACGGCTTCAACATTAACGACGAGCAGCAGGCAATCATTGACAAGTACGAGCGCCTCTCGGCCACGACCTGCGAGACGTGCGGCGCGGAGGGGAAGCTACGAGTGAAGGGCGGATGGTACTACGTGACCTGCGACGAGCATGCAAGGGGAGGGCTGGCGGCAGACGGGGATGAAGACTAACGATGGCGTTAGAAAAACTACTTATTTTTTCAAACTGGAGAATGTATGCGTTTTAACATAATGCTAACTGGTTTCTTGACGTTAGAGAAGTACTCCTTCGACTTCGAGTTGTCCCTGCTTGGGTGGGGCCTCTCCTACCGAAGGAAGCCCGAGAAGGGATTAGTCCTCGTGGCCAGCCTCGGCCCGCTGCACGTTTCTATCTTTGACGTCGCAGGCCAAGATAAGTGGTTCGAGAAATTAGTTAGAGAGGGAAGAGAAAACGAAGACGGAAGCCTGACCTTGGGAGGAAACACCAATGAGACCGGTAGCTAATGCGTTAATCGGTATCGACACCGAGCGTTTCTGTGTCAGCCTACATCTGACTGTTTTTGATTGGGGGTTCTCTTATTCAAAGTTATACCGTGTAACTTACATACAACTCGGCCCGCTCTCTCTTGTCTTCTACCGGCCGCGCAAACTTGAGTCTATCGACGAAAAACTTGACACTAACACCGAGTCAGACTAGACTCGCAATTCTTAGGGGGAACTAAGCAATGACAATAACACTACACGAGACAACTGCAATCTCTATCGCAGGCCTGCCCTGCACACTCTCGGTCTACATCACACCGCCTATCGACCCAAGCAAAGGCCATACCCTGATGGCCTTTATTAACCCGCGTGGTGTCACCCAGGTACAGCTCGCCTCGGCCGTGGTCTACGATGGGATGCTTATCCCCGAGGGCTCTATCGAAGACGAGCTCGACAAGCAGGTGGCTCTCGGTTCTGCCGAAGCCCTGCTCGACCTCGACGCCGTACTCAAACGTGCCGAAGATGTAGTCAAACAACTGACTGTCTTGTTCGGAGGAATTCGCAATGTCGGCTAAACGCGGCAAACCTACCTACCGTGAACTCGAGTGGCTCAACGAGCAGAACAACGCACGAAAGGAAGCCGGGCTCCCGCTACTGAAAGCCAAGGAACGGAAGTGCTTACAATGCAACGCCGTGTTTGTGTCGGCCTCTTACAGAAGGTGCGTCTCATGTCGAAAGAACTGTCCCGCATAATGGACCCCGACGAGCTAGACCTCGAGGACTGCAAGCCCGCGTACCTCATCCTCTTCGACAAGAAGACACGGATGTACCGCGTCTACCATGCAGACATACCGGACCTAGTGGTACTCGACGACGACCCTGTCAACGGACTTCAATCTTTATTAGATACACTATCGGAGGAAACAACCCATGAAGCAGACGAACGATACAATTGACGCAAGGGACGAGCGTCCCTCCGAGTGCGAAGTAGTCTCCCTCGACGACTACCGCAAGCGCAAGACACCAGACTCCCTTAAGCAGGAGTTCCGCAATTCCCTCAGCAACGACCAGGTCATGCAACGCTACAACATCCAGCAGCCGACGCTGGAAGAAAGGGCAGAACGTATTCGGCAATCCATCGCACGTATCAACGCCATGATTAAGGAGGCGGGCGACCGGTGAAAGGACTTCTCTGGCTGCTTCTTCTACCCTTTACCCTTCTATTCATGCTCATTCTAATTATCGTGGGAGGCATATGTTCCTTGTTTCAGGACTCTTAATAGTCGCCAGTTCTACTATCGTCAAGGACCGCGAGGTCAAGCCGCAGCCAGTCCCAAAGGTGTGCGTCCAACCGGCGGACTCGGCCGGCCGTGTCAGACCAGACAGGGACCGACCCGACAACCAAGCAGCACCGCACTGTCCGAACCCAGACCTTGCCCAGCCACCTAAACGCAGCCCCAATAGGAGAGTCGAGAAATGAAAGTAAAACTTCCACTAATCGCTTTAGGTGCAGCTGGACTTGCAATTGCCTCGAGCCTGCTTGCCGGCTCCATCCTAAAATCTATGCAGCCCTGTGAGCAAGTCATGGTCCTCGCAGTCGGTGGCTGTGACGGAGAAGGTCTCTGCGCGTCGGTTGTCGGAACTTTGCAGGGCGAGGTCAGGAAGACCAAAGTATCGTACCCCGTTGCAGGAGTAGTTGAGTGCATTCGGGAGGAATGACCATGCGTGCCCTCATTGTGGTCCTTCTACTCGCAGCACTGTTTATGTTTGCTCACTTCGCAGTCATGGAGAGAAGCAATGCCCAGCCCGTACGCTTGGAAATGGGAAGTCCCTGAAGAAGAACAACACTTAATCACAAAGGAAATAGACATGTCAACACACGCACTGCTCGGACTCAAGGCCTCACTTATTCGCGACGAAGACGGCCAAGCCCAGTCCATCTCTATTACCGAACCGCAAGACGACAGCGAAATCAACCTGACCCTTATCTTCAATCTCGAAGACGGCTCACTGGTGACCGCCGAGGCAGCCCGCATTGAACTTCCAGAAGGAATCCTAATCAATGACGGCAACGAAGGGTAAGGGCCCGCAATCCGACTACCCAGAGGAGCGGTCCGCCTGGCTTATGGTGGAGGAGTACGCCCGACAGAAAAGTATCTACGGGTGTATCCTCTGCGACAAGACTCACCGCAAGGAAGAGTGTGACCACAAAGCCAAGCGGACCTACAAACCCAAGGAGCAAGTTTCATGGTACGATTGACTTACGTTCAGGTAGACAGCAACACAGTCTACATACCCGAAACCGGTGGACTTTTCCCAGGCCATACAGTCGAAGAAGTGCAGGCTATCGGAGACGCTCTTAACCCGAACTACCAAAGCCACAATCTGTCTACCACTTTCCCTTCACAGTACTTTAACTTCTGTCTCAGAAAGGAACTTCTCAAATGCAGAACCACTTCCGCGTCGAGCAGTACTACGACTTTGCATCCAACGGAACAACCTTCACAGACTCCCACGGACGAGTCTGGGAGAAGCGAGTCCAGTATGGACAAGGCTTTCTCATTGGCCTGACCAAGGACACCCCCTCGTTTACCGACCACCAGATAAAAGGTATTGTCATCGACGGGTTCCGTGTGCTACCATCGGACCATGAGAAAGACGACGGTCATAAAAGAAGTCTCACATCCAGATTCCTTCGACGTGGATGACATCGCCCGAGCGGCGCTGCCATACGCGGAAGGCTACCGGATGTCTGACATTCAACCTTACCTAGACAAGGCAAGGAAACTTGGACGGCCGTACATCCTAGTCACGTACTCCGGGATTCTTGAGGGGATTCACAGTCGGTCAGAGGGGCGAGCAATACCTAAGCGTATCTTCTCTCTGTACCTACTAAGAAACACGTTTCACGACGAGGTCTAACTCACCATGAATAAGAGTCGCATTGAGGAGCTCTTCGACGCAGGCGTCCAGCTCTCCGTAGAAGAACACGCTCTTCAGGAGAAGACCAAAGTCGGGATACTCCGCGCCGGCAATACCGGCATAGCAGCACTAGACGACAAGGGGCAGATGGAGGTGGCCGGCAAGTGCCACCGACAAACGCTTCTCCGTCTGCTTGGCATTCCCTCAGAAGACGCAGACTACTCAAAGGAACTGATGTTTGACTCAGGACGAGGCAACGAAGACCTTTGGTATTCGGTCCTATCCCGGTCCTACAAGGACGGTGTCATCCTCCGCGAAGAGGAGATACCGATTCAGTGGATGACCAAGAACGGTACGCGAGTCTCGGGTCGGCCTGACCTGGTTCTCTGCGACCACCAATCGCAACCCACACTCGGTCTCGAGCTGAAGCTTCTGTGCTCCTTCTGGACGACTCGCTCCGTCCTGCTAGGAGAACCGAAGACGATGCACGTGATGCAGGCAGCGCACTACGCATGGAAGCTGGGCGTGCCTTTCGAGTTGTGGTACACATCCCGCGTCGACTGGCCTGTCATGGGCTGGGCGGCGAAGCACTTGCCAAAGGAAGGCGAGCCGGGATTCGAGCATCTCGAAGTAAACGAGAAGGGCGAAGTCCGAAAGATAGTTCCTTTCAAACTTGGCTTTCTCTTGACTCAAGATGCAGAAGGATTTATTCACTACTCCGTTGTAGGCAGAGACGAACCGCCTGTGAAAAGTATCGTCTCCATTCCAAGGATAGAAGCCTACTACGAGTACATCTCTACGATGGCCGAGAGGAAAGACCTCGGGCCGCGACCGCAAAACCTGACTGCAACCGGGGAGAAAGTCAGCTGGTCGTTCTGTTCTTACTGTCCCCTTCAACCTGTCTGCGATGCTCACGAGTCGGACTACGACACGTGGCTCAAAGAGGCCCAGGGCATGGTGCCCAAAGCCAAGTAACTGCTTCCTTTAGGTCCTTTAGGAGGTCTCCATGGTACTCGCTGCAAAGCCCGCTTCTTCTTCTGCCTCAGCAAAACCCGGCGCTGGTCTGCGCCCTGACTACTCGGTCAAACACAAAGAGAAAGGTGCCGAAACATACAACTCTCTGACCGGCTTGTTCTTCAAGCCCTTCCGCAACGGAAGCAAGGCTTGGTCTGGCAAGGACAAGAACTCCGGTGTGACCTACACGATGACACACGACCGCGAGAATAACCTCGTGCTCAAGTGCCGCACTGGTCAGGAGAAACTCGTCCTCATCTGTACACTCAAGGAGGTCACGAAGAATGACAACACGTTCCACGTCGGAGAAGCCGAGGACGGAAGCAGTTATTACATCTTTAAGTCCGACAGAAAGCCAGGCTAAGGCCGCCTTCTCAGGCTTCTGGTTCTGGGAATCCGAGATGGAGAGGCTGGGCCAATGGCCCGGTCTCTCCGAGCTGTTCCAACAACGCATGCTAGAAGGGGGAAACAACAGCCATGCCCGCACTACTCACACCGGTCGTAACCACACCCCGTCCGTACTCCGTCGTTAATCTCGCCGACCATCCGCTACACACATGGCTGCCCCCGCTGCTCTCCACGGAGCCTCTCGTTCTCGACCTCGAGACGACAGGCCTCCATCCCCGCTCGGCACGAGTGGTCGGCTTCGCGCTGGCTAACTCGGCCGGGTCCACCTACTTCCACATCGGTGAGTCGGGCCAGGCTCTCTCGATGTTCTACGAACTGTGCCGGGAACTCGACGACAAACAAGTTCCGCTCGTGGCGCACAACGTCGCGTTCGACTCCTGCTTCCTACCCGAGACTTGCAACTGGATTTTCTGTACATACGCTGCCTACAAACACCTTGCTTCCGAAGGCTACGCCGGACAGAAGTGGGACCTCAAGTCTGCCCAGGTCGAGATGCTCGGCTGGGACGACAGAGGAGACACAGAGCTCGTCGAATGGCTCGACGCAAACAAGCTGACCAAAGGCGACATGTGGAAGGCACCGAAGGAAATCCTCGGCAAGTACTGCGCTCTCGACGCCGAGTCTACCTGGCAACTCTACAACCGAGTCCTGCTACCCACAGTCCAGAAGTTCAAGGCCTATGAGGAGTACCACAAGAACTTCCTCGACCTGGTCTGGCATGTCCGGGCTATGCGTATGGACGGCATCCACGTCGATGCAGACCAACTGAACAAGTACAACCACGAACTACAAGAACGAATCAAACAGAAACGCACCGCCTTCTTGATGCATGAAAACATTTACCCACAGGTGACCGCATTCAACAAAGCAGTCTATACTCAGGAAGTTACCGAGAAGGAACCATCTAAATTTAAGAAGGGTGATGAACTAGGTAACGAGCCAGCGAAATTTAAGAAAGACGGTGGCCTCTCCCAGAACTGGGTGAAATGGGACACACGTCGCCAGGAACTAGAGAGTAAAGTTCCCGAGGTCTCACAGACCTGGCTTAACTGGGAGAAGAAGAACCAGACCTACAACCTAGCACGCACTATGTTCTTCCAGGCCGAGCCAGACAAAGACCTCGGACTCTTCAACCCGCAGTCCTCGAAGCACAAGCAATGGCTCTTCTACGACATGCTCGGCTACCCTGCGAAGGTCTTCACAGACAACGAGAACAACCCGCAGCCTGCTGTTGACGAGGAAGCTCTTCAAGGGTTTGGTGAAGAGGGAAAACTCCTGATTGCACTGAACGAAGACCTCAAGCTGCAGTCTATGGTTCAGTCCTGCCTCGAGAAGCTGGACGGGAACCTCCTGCGCGTCGGTCTCAAATGCCCGGGCACCTACACCGGCAGACTCGGTGGCTCAGACGGGCTCAATGTACAGAACGTACCCAAGGACGAGGGATACTTGAAATGCTGGACGGCACCGAAGAATCACAAACTACTGATACTGGACTTTGCATCCCTGGAGCCGCACGTTTTAGCGGCCGCCTCGCTCGACCCGACTCTTATGCGTATCTACGGGCCGCAGTCTACCGGGTGGGATTGCATCTACTTATCGGTTGGGTCCCAATTAGGCGGAGATGTGGAACGCCGTATCCGCGCCGCAGGCTACGACCCACTCAAGAACACAAAGGAATCGGTGGCGCACGCTAAGAAGGAGGCCAAGGACGCTAGGCAAGTTGCGAAAGTCATCCATCTCGCGGCCTCTTACGGTGCGAGACCAAGAAAGATTGCGCAGACGTTGCAACTTAACGGAATGGACGTCACACTCGAGCAAGCTGAAGATATGTTCAATCGTTACTGGGCACTCTTCGCCAAGGTCAAGCAGTACGAACAATTCCTGCAGGCACAATGGGAGCGCAACGGTGGTTGGATTCTCAACCCCATCGGTCGTCCTCTCGCTGTCGCACAGGACTATCTGCGTGACGTAGTCAACCGGTCTATCCAGAGCGGCGGCCATGACTGCTTTGTTCTGTACCTCAGTATCCTATCCGACTGCTTGCGCTCGGCTAGTATAGACTACAAGCCATACATCTGGGACTTGCACGACGCTGTCATGCTCACGGTTCCGGATGAGCAGGTCGAGGAAACCGTCCGCATCATGGACCACACTGCAATGAATTTGCTTAACGAGAAACTCGGTGGTAAAGTAAAACTCAAAGGAGAAACAAATGTCGTCAGTAACTGGGCCGCAGACAAGTTCGGGTAACCTCTTTAGTCTTGGGTTTCGTCTTGAGATTACTAATCTCTTTGCCTGCGTAAGTGTGCATCCACTCAACTGGTACCCACCGAAGTTTGGTTACAATCAGTTTTCGTGGGCGTTTACGATTGGGCCTATTACTTTGACTCACGTCGACTACGCAAAGTACGCCAGACTGATTGCTGAATCCGAGAAGAACGCAGCCAAGGAGCTCGTCAAAATCCTCGAGCAAATCGAGGAAGTGAACTCCACTGCAAAGGACAAACTGAAAGACCTCACAAAAACGGAGGATAAGAAGAAATGATAGACGAAATTCTCGACGAGTTCGACTTTGAGAAAGTACACCGTGTCATGGTAGCCCTCGACTGGGAGGTGTATATCGACGGTGAAAAAACCATCTCTTCCATCGGCCACCTGCGTCGCACGGCTCGCTCTCTACTACAGCACGTCGTTAACAATAAAGACACAGTGGCGGTAAGCACCATAGGCTTCACAGCCTACATGCACTACGGTGTCCTTGGTCTGCGCTTTGAGGTCAGCTCCTACGAAATCGAGCTCGAGAAAGGCATAGGCCAGTGACTCTCATTAAGCCTACACGAATCAAGCAGAGCAAGGGTGCGCTGGACGCTGTCCTGCATGGCCGGGTTGTCGCGATAGACCCAGCCTCTGGCGCAGCCTCGAACCCTGGTTACTGCATTATGCAGGGCGGAGTCATTCAGGAGTACGGCATACTCCGCGTCCCTCGCGCTAAGACTATCAACCTTAGACTGAAGGCAATCCATGAAACCATCCGCGATGAACTTCCGGAAGCAGACCTTCTTGTCATTGAAGATATACCAGCATTCTTTCTGCAAAAGTTCCCGCATTCGTGTAAGCCTCTGCTCTTTTCGTGCGGAGTTATCATGGCAGCAAAGCCTTGGCCTTTTGTACTACCCATCCAGCCTTCTGTTTGGTACTCGGTTGTGGACAAAATCATTCCCGGCAAGCGAGCCAACTACAACAAACAGGACGAGCACGACGCCCTCATGCTCGCCGTGACTGCCTATACCTTGGCGGCTAACCAGCCGAAAGTAAAGACCGAAAACCTTCTGCTACCGCAGGGCCTTGACATTGGCCGTTTGGTCAAGTAATACTGCAATTCCACCTATAACCCTAGGAGAACTTCAGGATGAGTCTTCTTGCTGACATCGCTATCCTTCGTACTTACTCCGCAATGAAACCCAACGGAAAGAAAGAGACATGGCAGGAAGTCGTGGCTCGTTACCAGCAGTGCCTGATGGACCATACCCCAGGCTTCTTGCACGACGACATCCGCAACGCTTGCAACTATGTCAGGCAGGGAATCGTTCTGCCGTCCATGCGCTTCTTGCAATTCGCAGGTGAGGGCATCCGTCGCGAGAACGTCCGTGGTTACAACTGCTCCTTTGTGCCGGTCGACTCTATCCGTACCTTCTCCGAGATTTTCTACATCCTCATGTGCGGTACCGGCGTAGGCTACTCCGTCGAGAAGCATCACATTGACCAGCTACCCAAAGTTTCCGCTGGCGTGGCCGAGGAATCCTGTGTTGTGCAGGACAGCAAGGAAGGCTGGGCTGACTCTATCGCTCGTCTTATACAGAACCCGGACATCCGCTTTGACTACTCTCAGGTCCGCCCTGCAGGTTCCGCCCTTTCTACGGGCGGCACCGCATCGGGACCAGAGTCGCTCGTCAAAGCACACGGAAACATGCGACGCATACTGCAAGGTGCCACCGGTCGCAAGCTACGCACCCTGGAGGTACACGACATTGTCTGTCACATCGCGGACGTCGTGGTTGTCGGCGGCGTCAGACGTGCAGCCCTTATCGCACTCTTCGACCGGGACGACCAAGAGATGCTGACCTGTAAGAGCGGTCAGTGGTGGGAGACCAATCCGCAACGTGCCCGCGCAAACAACTCGGCAGTCCTGCCCCATGGCGAGGTCAGCTACGACGAGTTCAGTGACGTCATCGAGAGGACGTTCAACTCGTTCTCCGGCGAGCCAGGTATCTTCTGGACATCAGACCCTGAGCGGTCAATGGGTACGAACCCGTGCTGCGAGATTGCCCTGAACCCTGCACAGTTTTGCAACCTGACAACTATCAACTTTGCTCGTATCGACGGTATCCACGACTTCTTCAAGGCCGTGTCTGCCGCTACACTGCTTGGCACTATCCAAGCAAGCTTCACGAACTTCGGCTACCTGTCAGACCGCTGGCGTAAGCAGACCGAAGAAGAAGCCTTGCTCGGAGTCAGCCTGACTGGCCTCGCAGCGAATGCCGCCAACATGCAGCGCTTCCTACAGAAAGACATCTTCCGCCATGCAGCGCTGCTTGCAAAAGACATCAATCTGTACCGTGCAAAGGACCTGGACATCAATCCAGCAGCGCGTATCACAACCATTAAACCAGAGGGCACGACGTCGACCTGCCTTGACACTACGTCCGGCATTCACTCGGCACACGCGCCTTACTACATTCGGAGGATTCGTGTCGACAAAGGACAAGAAATCGCTCAACATCTCAGCACTGTTCTGCCGCCCATGTTTATTGAGGATGATAAGTTTAACCCACAGAACTATGTGGTATCGGTCCCTTTTGCTATGCCTAATGCGGTTACTCGTCAGGATGAAACGGCAACAGCTTTTCTTCAGAACGTGTTCGCAATGCGGAACCAATGGATTGAACCCGGACACACGACGGGCTGGAACAAGCACAACGTCTCTTGCACAGTATCGTACAAGGAAGAAGAAAGAGACCTTTTAAAGCGCGTGATGTGGACCAATCGCCAGGCCTACAACGGCATCTCTCTTCTGCCCTACGATGGCGGAACCTACGTGCAGGCCCCCTTTGAGGAAATCTCAGAGGCGACCTACCAACACATGAAGGAACTGCTGCCGGAAGTAAATCTGTACGATGTGCAGTACGGGGATGGAAACAAAGATGAGCGAGTCCAAGTACTTGCTTGTTCTGGTGGACAATGTGAGCTGACCTGATATACGTTCCGGATAGGAGGTACCTATCCATGGAAGAGGTCTTCGTCGCTGCACCACACTACGCTCGAATCGTAACGGAAGAGGGGGATGAGTATGAGTTCTACGGCGAAGAAGATGGACGACCGGTCCTCATCGAAGGCTGCATCGAAGCGCTCCGGCAAGTCGCAGAGAGACATCTTGGATTATTTCCCAGGGACACCGCGCCCTGGCCAGGCCTCCTTACTCCGTCAACTACAGGAGTCTTGGGACAAGGCGGATGTCTTCGTTCTCGACGCACCAGTCGCCTTCGGCAAGACCCTCGTCGGGATGACGATTGCCCGCTGGGCCGGAAAGGCGCATATCGCGCTGCCTAACAACATGCTTGTGGAACAAACCAAGCAGTCGTTCCCGGGCGTGGCCTGTCTCGAGCGCAAGGACTCCTACCGCTGCACCTCTTACCGAGAGAGCGTCGACCTCTCCTACGCGAATTGCTCCTCACACAAAAACCGAACTAACGAGTACTGTACAGGCTGTCCGTATATCGCCGCCACACGAGCGGCCTACGCCCGGCCTGTCTCGGTCTCGAACTACCACGTTTATATGGCCTACAAGCTTTACAAGCCTACGGTCATTATCGACGAAGCGCATCTGATGCTGCCACTCGTCCAAGAACTACATAGTCGCAAGGTGTGGACACAGGAAATCGGTCTGCCGCAAAGCGTCGACACCTACGTCAAACTGCGTGACTGGCTTCGGAAGAACCCAAAGGTAGTGGAAGGCCGTCCGGCGCTGCAGTCAATTCTGTCAGACTTGGAATCCGGGACCGAGCACTACCTTGTGAAGCGCAGCGAGGAGCGTTGGCGCAACGAAACTCGCGACTGCCTCTCTCTTCTGCCTATCGACACCTCCAGCTCCGACAAAGTGACTATGCTTTGGCCTAGCCAGAAGGTGCAAAAGCTGGTCCTGATGTCGGCAACCATCTCGGAGATGGACGTGAGGCAACTGGCGCTGCAGGGCCGGCGAGTCAAATACATTCACGGTGAGTCACCGATTCCGAAGGAGCGCAGGCCGGTAATCTGGAACACAGGGCTTGAGTCTAGCATACGCTTCCCTTATACTGGCGAGGGTATGCAGGACTTGGTCAACTCTGTCGTCAATATGGTGCAGAACAATGAGTACATCAGGACTACAAAAGGTCTTATTCACGCTCCGTACTCTCAGGCTGTGGTGCTTGGTAAGATTCTCCGAGAAAAGTTACCAAACCACACAGTCCTTCTCCACGATTCGCAAAACAAACAACGGGTCTTCGATACATTTCGTGCCTCTAGCAAGCCTTGCATCTTGCTTGGCTCTGGTATGTGGGAAGGTCTGGACCTTTTGGGTTACGATTACGGTTGGCAAGCCATCGCGAAACTGCCTTATCCGTCTTTGGGTGACCCTGCCTGGTCCTACCTTGCAGACCAGGAACCAGAACGATATGCCTGGGCCACAGCAAAAACTCTTTTGCAAGGTTTCGGTCGTATCTGCCGAGGTCCGACAGACTTCGGATTAACAATTGTGCTTGACAAAGCTTTTGCGGAGTTCTACTTTCGCCAAGCGTCCTTGTTTCCACCGTATATCCGGGAGGCGGTTGAGTATGGCAAAGGTCTACAGCTGGAAAGAGCAGTTAGAAAAAGGGATGAAAGCTGAAGAGCTCTTCCTCGACATCTGCCATCTTAACCTGACCAAGTCCGACACACGGGACTACGACTTTGTGACGCGAGACGGCCGCCGGGTCGAACTCAAGACCGACTTCTACGGCGAAGCCCGGACTCCGAACTTCTTTATTGAGCGCTGGTCGGTCATGGAGCAGGATAAACCGGGAGGACCTTGGCAAAGTCGGCAGAAGAAAGTCGACCTGTATATCTATCTCTACGCAGACACCGGCGCATACTACGTTTTCTCTGACCTCAAAGCATTGTGCAAGGCGGTAGAGAAGATGGACCTACCGCTTATTCCGGTACGCAACAAGACATACAGCGGTGGTGGATTCAAGGTTCCGAGAAACGAACTAAAAGGACTCTACAGAAGATACAAGGGGGCAGCGTGAAAGCATCAATTGCGTTCGTTGTAAGTATGGTTGTCGGAGCCTGCGCGGCTTGCGGCACAAGTGATATTCGGCAGGTCGAGCCGAGGTTGCAGCCGACACCGGTTGACGCGCCGGCGAGAGAGACCTTTATTGACGAAGACCTGCGACTCTACGTTGAGCTCTTTATGAACGACTGCGAAGCCAGACGCACTGACTGCGAAGAAAAGCTAAAGCTGGTCGAGGAAATTCGGCTAGTCGAGATTCCTGACCTAAATAAACAAGACAAAGAAATGGTTGTAGGTCTTTGTTATTTAAACTTTTTCTCTAACAAAGTGCATATCTCTAAGGCGGTATTTTCTTTCGGACACAAATACGTGCAGACTATTATGTACCACGAGCTGGGCCATTGTATGTACGACTTGGACCATGAGAAAAAAGATGATATGCTTATGTCAGCAATGATGCCTGACTTAACTGTTTTGTTGCAGGACTGGCCTCAGTTGCTCGACGATTTCTTTGCAGCCATACAGGAGCAGCACGGGCCATGAAACTGATTGACAGACTTTGTAAGAACTGCGGACACACAGACGAATACCTGCGGGACCGAACCGAAGAAGGTCCGTGGGAGTGCGGTGAATGCAAAGTCGAGTCAATGGTTGAGGCTATGCTAACCGCTCCCCGCATTCGCGACTCGAACTCGGCGTCCTTCCTTGACGGAACCCGCCGGTCCGGGGCCTTCTACGATGCCAAGGAAGCCAATAGACTGAAGCGCCAGATGACAAACCTTCGGCCCGAGCAGCGCAAAGAAGTGCGGGCTGAGATAAAGAAACTCGGGGGAGAGAGTGACTGAGGACCCATTCAAAATCGAAGAAGGCCTGGACTACGCAGTGCAGTTCAAGCGCGAACCTAACGAAAAGTGGGGCACTGCTATGGAGTGGGTCACGCTTCAAACGGCAGTATCGAATTGCCGCAAGATGGCCGAGGAAGGCTTTATGCAGGCGATTCGCTGCGTCAAGAAAAGCCGTTATCCGCCGTGGCCTGTCTGCTCAGTGCATTACTATTGGGAGGAAAGACGCCGATGATACAAACTTACTGGAAAGAGATAGCCATCCTTGGCCTGTGTATTCTCATCCTGACAATACGATTCGGTCCCTTACAGGCAGAGCCGCAGGTACTCGAGCGGGTACAGGTAGAGTACATCGACCGCGTTCAGGTGGTCTACAAAGATAAAGTTGTCTACAAGGAGAAAGTCATCACAAAGCCTGACGGGACTCGTATCGAAGAGCGGACCGAGTCACGTGAGGAGACCGAACGCAAGGCAGAAGAACACAACAAAAAAGATGAGATAGTCCGTCTCGAAAAACATCCCAAGCCTCGCTTTAACATTGGGGTAACTTACGATATTATTAACGAGCAGTACAACGCTACTGCTGGCGTGAGAGTAGCAGACTTGCCTATCTTTTTGCAAGCCTCCCTACACGGTCCACGCTGGGGCTTAGGCCTTGGATTGAGCATCGAGTTTTAGGTTTAACCAATCCCGCACCAACTCCGCTTCTCTAGCCCGGCGCTTCACAAGCCCGGGTCGTATTTTACCGCCTGCCTTGTTAAACCCCTGCATCTCCTCGATAGCCTCTTCCCACTTCCCTTCCTGAAAAGACCTATACGCTCTGGACTTCTCAAAGGCTCCCTTGCCGATGTTGTAAATGAGGGAGACAAGCCCGGCACAGGGAGGTACTCCGCGCTTACGCAGCCAGGTCAACTCCTCACTGACGCGCCACTGTAGCCAGAACTTCTCTTGGTCCTTCGTTGTCACGGTCTCTTCACGCACATCTGGGCCGGTCCGGCCGTAACCGATTGTCCAAGGCGAGCCCGACAGGAGCTGCGCGTCCGGTCTTCGCTTTTCTTTTGTCTTGCGAAGCTCGATAGCCCTAGGGGAGAACGGGTCTGGATAGGCCTTTGCGGCAAAGCCCTCTTCTTCCATTATGATTTTAATTGACTGTGCCACGTCTTCGCTGGTAAAATCGAATTGCACTTTCATGGAGGTACTCATATATGTCAGCCCTTATAGATGTTCGTATTCAGACAGCCCGCCATACTTACCTCGGATTCGACCCGGCACCTGGCATCACCGGAAAGAATGTAGCACGGAATCTCGGCTATAGGCTATCTGGAATCAATGCTGTTTATCTGACTGGACAAAAAGCGGGCGAGCCCATCGAGGGTTCGGTAGTCAAAGCAGGGCAGAGCGTGCAGCTGCAATTCGGTTCTGTGAATCCTTCGCGCTACGAGTGCCTTGTTACATACCATCCACAGCTTGGTCAGACCTGTATGGTCAGCACACCGCCTATCATTTCGCATGGAGACGGAGCGACTCCGCTGTGCGTCACACTCACTGCGTTTAAGCAGGTAGACCTTGCCGAGTTCGACTGGTTTGTGACTCTGCACCTCGTCGATTGACATCGACTCGGAAGGCTTCTCCCTGCGGTCGAAGCACCGTTAAACGCCGCCTGTCACTTCTACTGGAGGAATGACAGGCTGTTCTTGTGGCTCGGCTGGCGCTGCCTTCAACTTCTTAAAGATAGCCTTGTACAGCGCTCGCATTTCCGGCCCGAGGACGGGCTGCGACTGAAGGCCGAGCTCGTTTTCTACTTCCTTCACCTGTGACTTTCTCGCCTCTGCGCCTTGCAGACTTTCGCCTACCTTATTTAGTCTTGTCATCTGAATACTCCTTAATCATATCTGAGATTAGGCCACCACCAGGGATATACAATCTTATCGCATCATGCAGCGCTTTGGAAGCTGGAACTGGGTCGGCAGTCACTGCGGCCTTGCCAAGCTGAGCCGGGATACTCAGAGCCGGAGGGGCGACGTCTCCCTCGAACAGACTGGCCAGTGAGTTCAGCGGAGACATATACGCCAGACTGTCCCTACGCACGAACTGGTAAAGGGGGCTGTCTTTGTCTTGGTCCTGCACGCCAAGGAGGTTCCCTAAAAAAATAAGTCCAAAGAGGGGCGCTAGGCGTCGATAAGTGAAGTCGGCCATGCCTGACGTCACTCCGTTCTTCGCGAACGTGTTGACCGTATCTCCGGCTATTTCGGTGGGCCACTTCGTAAAGCTTGATAAAATGGGCCCGACACTGCGAGCGACTTCCGACGCCGAGGCTTGGTTGTAGTTGAATACCGTCTTAGCAATCACGTAGTCGGTCAGGACCTTCTGCCGGGTAGCCTCGTCCTTCGCCCCGTCAACGGCCTTCCGATAGGCTCTAGGTAAAGTGTCGAGAAAAGTCTCGTAGTCCTTATCTCCTTTACCATGCAGCTTTGCAAGGTCTGCTCCAATTTCGCGAGTCATGGAACGCATAACATTCTCAGATGTCTCAAAGGCAAACATCGCGAGTTTACCAAAAGCACCGATACTCTTATCGGAGAAGTTCTCAAACCCGCTACGCTTAAGGGATGTAGTCAAACTGCGCTCCAGCGTTTCATTCCATTGCGAAGCGGCAAGGCCTTCGTTCTGAAGGATACGGGCTAGGTTTTTTGTCTTAACGGTATCCCCCAGATTGACGCCGAATTTGCGAGCCAGTTCCGGGGTACGCACAACTATCTCCTTGCCGAGCATCATATCGTTGGCCACACGAACGAGGGCTTTTGCGACTAGCTTACCGCCTTGGATATAGCCCAGTTCGGGAATAGTCATTGTCGCTACCGAAGAGATGTTAGTCACAACCTGTCTGACCGAGCCCCCGAGTGCCTGAGCGTACATTACTTTGTGCAGGAGTGGGGCCATGTCCGACAGCGTGCCGACGGTAGAGTAAAGAGTTCTAGCTAGAGGATTCTCGGCGGTCAGAGCTTTCTCTTGCAGATAGGCAGAGTGCTTCGCTTTGAGCTGCGAGAGTTCCCGACCGAGTCCGCCGTCCCGGGGCATACCGGTAAGGTCATTAACTAGATTCTGAAGATAGCGATTAGCATTCTTGTCGCCGACCTTCTTCATAAGGTCTGCGTAGTTGCGTAACTCAGCGATAGGCTGGCGCAAAACAGCAGAACGGTAGGTAGATTCTACCCACTTTTGGGCCAGTCGACCAACGTCCTTGTCTGTGATGAGGTCAGGCAACTCCGCTTCGGCTCCGCGACGGAGACCACGGGCTGCGATAACGCGGTTGATTGCACCGGTACGGGCATCGTTTAGAACAGACAGTAGCTTGCTTTGGTAGTCGTCTTTACCGTCAATCAGTCTGTCCAGACTTTTGAACAGCTCGTCGACTTGCGGATTCTTGCGCAGCTCGGCGACTTGCTCCGCCGTCGGTGCGACGTTCTTAAGGTCAAACACATTGGCGGCCTTTAGCTCTTCAACGCGCTTAGTTAGGACCGCCGCGAGCTCTTGTGCGGGAAGCATCTGGATAGGTACGTAGTTCTTACGGGCCTGGATGTCGAGGCCCAGTATCTTGGCATCTTCGAGACCGTCGTTAAAGAACTTGCGCCAGCTCTGCGCGACAGGGCTGTCCGCTCCTTCGCCAGTCCTGAGAGTGTTGTAGAGGTCCATTGACTCGACGTTAGCTGCTTTGGTCTGCTGAATCAGATTCGACAACTCCTCCGCCCTCGGTCGGACGTAGGCGTGCAAGTCGTTATAGAGTCTACCCATGCCGTCGATGATTGTTTGCACGTTTGTTCCGTGTTTGCGGTCGATGGACTCGGCAGTCCAGCGGGAGGCCTGCACTGCTTCACCAATTCGCTTCAGGCCAGGTGTGGCTTCTGGCAAGGCTCGGTAGTTCTCCGAGCGAATCTTGGCCCTAGCGTGCTGCTTGAAGAAGTACTGCTCCATAGCGGCGTTTAGTTTCTCTGGGTCTTTCGTATAGACCCGCAGGGCCGCGAGAGGGTCCTGCTGTTTGTAGGCAATACGAGAGCCGAGGATGTCCGAGGCAAAGCCACGCACGAAGTTCTCGGCGGTTGAACGAGCGACGGCCGCTTTGGGGTCGATGTCCGACTTCTGCAAGCGCAGCTCGAGACCTTTGAGTGTCTGTTCCAGTTTTGCGACTCGCTCTGGGCTGGCTTCGGCTTTACGGATGAGGGACTTGAGCTGGTCGATTTCCTCTGTAATAGTCTTGGCGGCTGTGGGAGACACGCCTTCGCGGAGTCTGGCTGCCCGGGTCTGCAATTCGTTTTGAAGGAAGTCCATATTTTCAGGACCCATCTTAGCGAAGCCGAGCTCGGTCTTTACATCGTCAATTTGCACACGGAGTTTCTCAGAGGCCTGAGCGATTTCGTCTTCGATACGCCGGACCTTGTCAGGCCGGGTGTCTTTGGCAAACTTGTAAAGCGCTTCTACGTTCTCCTGACCGAGTTTGGAGGCTAGAGTCTTAGCGTCCTGCAGGTCTTCTCCCTTGATGGAAGCATTGGAAAGGACTGCAGTGTTAAGGATAGTCCTACCTTCCGAGAATTTCTCCTTGGCCTCTTGCGCGGCCTTCTCAAAGAACAGCGGTTCGGCCTGCTGCAGCTGTTTACTTGCCTTGGTCCGCAGCTCGTTGATACCCTTTGCCGCCGCAGCGCCGGCCTTGACTGCTCCGATAGCGCCGGTCAGAGCCGTGCCGAACAGGACGCCTGTCGTAGCTCCTGCGACTTCCTTACCGCGCTCGGCCTGGGCTGCCCCCGCAATGCCGGCTTCTGTCAGACCGGTTGCGGTGGTTGCCGTTACCTGCGCTGCTTTGCCGAGTGGCTTCACAAGTGCGCCTACCTTGGCTGCAGCTGTAACACCTTTGGCTACTCCGCCGACGAACTCCGCAGCCTGAATGGCTCCGGGTTTTTTAGCCTGAGCAATGGTTCGCAAGTCGTCAAGAGCCTCGACCATAGCCGGATTACTCTGTGCCTCGATGACTGCTTTTTGTGGTAAACCGAGACCTATCATCTCAGAGATGGAACCGCCGAGGTAGGTGGGTGTCTGCTTGAGTTCTTCCCAGAAACCAGTGGTAGCCATCGGTGCGCCGAAGAACGGGGCGAACTGCTTGAGGGTGTCTGGGTCTACGTTGTACTTTTTAGCCAGCGCTGCGATTTCGGAAGGCAGTACTCGGATTTCTTTGACACGCTCAGGCTTGAGCATTGGCGTATTCTCGAGCGCTTCCTTGTCCAGCTTCATTGCCTCTTCCGGGGAGACAAACTGCTGCAGCTCTTTCTTAACGACTTCCAGGTCCTTGCGTGTACGGAAAGGAGCGAAGAGGTCTTTCTCTTCGGCGGCCGGGGCAGCTGGCTTGGTAGGGGCTGTCGCAGCCTGTGCGACCGGCTCAGTTGGTTGAGCAAACTTGTTTGTATATCTTTGGTATCTTTCTTTTCTGGATTCCATCCCCCTTACCTGAGCTTCGACTTTGGCAAAAGGAGCGTTGACTGCTTTTGAGTGCTGGAATACATCGTCCCAGTTTGTCACTTTAGGCCTAACATTGTCTTTCCAGTATTCCAAAGCTACTTGCGTACCAACTCTAGGGTCTTCTACTAACTCCGGTTTGTTTAGTAAATCTAACTTAAGCCTATCTCCGTACTTCTTGTAGTTATAGTCGTGAGTCAGCTGAAGCGGGCCACGGCCTTTGAATCTAGTTCCGCCGCTATAAGAAGCTTTACCGCCACCGTACTCACTCATGGCCCGAAAATCATGAGATTCGTGAGCTGCCTGAGCCATAAATGCCGCGAGCTCTTTACCAGTAAGTCCGGCTTTTTTGGCTTCTTCTAGGACGATGTCTTCTGTGCTTTGTTTTGCAGGGCTAGGCTGCGGCTGAGCTGCCGGCTGAACCGGCATTGCGGCTCCACCGAAGGCTGCAAAAGGGTCGGCAGGTTTTGTTTCTGGTTCTGCTTTTACTGCTGCGCCACCGAAGGATGCAAAAATATCCTCTGCCATACTTCCTCCTTATTTCACTATAGCATTAGGGTACTGTTTTTTAAAGTTCTCAACTTGGTCAGCGGGAATTTGTCCTACTTGTCCGTCGACTTCTACAGTAACCATAGCGGGCGCGGCAGACTCACCAGACAAGCGTTTACTCATGGCGTCGCGCAGTGCATTGATACGCCGCACGTATTGCTTTTTATCTTCCGGGCTAGCTGGTAGTCCTACAAACTCTTTAGCAGCTTTTACAGCTTTTTCAAAACGACCGACATCTTCTTCTGCAATCTTTGCAGCGTCGGCCAGTACCTGTTTATACACCGCATCACCGAGCAGCTTACGCCCGTCGGTAGTCAGCTTGGCAGCTTGTGTACTCAGTGCAGCTTGAGTAATGTCTGGTGCGCTCATCTTTTCCAGCGTACCAAGGACTTTGTTCGTTAACTCTTCACGCCCTGCAGCGGTTTTGGTCTCGACTGCAGCAGCTTCTTTAGCCTTGTCTGCCTCTAACTTCTGAGCCTCCAGGCCCAGCTTAGCCTGTCTGTACCCTCGGAGTTCTTCCTGTTCCTTGCGGCGCTCTTCTATTTTGTACTTCTCTTTGATGATGCCGATTTTGGAGTTGAAGTCTTTACTGAGTCTATCGAATTGTGCATCCCAATTCACCTGCGGACCTTTGCTGAAGTCGACCGCGTAGGGCGAACCACGGTTCAGTAGAGCCGCCGAACCGATTGCCGAGGCCAGACCATTCGCAATCGTGTCAATTGCCTGGAAGAGTTCGAGTCTGGCTTTGTCTGCCTCGAACTTTTTTTCTGTGCGGGCAAACATTTGCTCGAGAGTTTCTTTGACTTCTTTGACTTGCTGGACTTGGTCTTTGATAACCTGGCCTTGCTCTGGTTTGAGCGCACCCTGCTGCTCGGCCTGGGCTGTCACTTGCTCGAGCGACTCCGGTGAGTCGACTCCGGAGGCGTTTACTACCGAAAGCTTCTCTGCGTCTTGTGGTGCAAGCTTGGTGCGGTCTAGGAGTCTGTATCCGCCGTAGGCCGCTGCACCGCCGGCCGTTATGCCGAGCCCGGCTTTGACCGCTTTAGGTGAAGGAGTTATCCCGAGGTCGAGGTTCAGCCCAAAGTCTGCAGCACGCTCGGCCTGCATTCTCGACTCTTCTCCTCTGGCAATCTTGGCTCCGGGCGTCAGTTCGGATACGCCTGCACCGGCCTGGCCTGGCTTTGCCTGCGCAGCTGCGGCAGAGACTTCTGCGGCTGTCGCAACTGGCCGCTCCATGCGGGGGCTGTAAGGAACCAAACCGGTCTCGCTGCTCATTGGAGCGCCAGTCACCCTATCAAGTGTTTCACCTACACGGGCTAGTCTACTTTGCTGGGGAACCAATGGTCCACCAATCGGGCCTTGGCTGGGCGCTGTTGTAAAGCCTTTGCCGGCCCCCTGCGTGAGAGGACCAGTTACTTCGGTGGCAAATGCTGGTTGTACTGCAGGAGGAGTTGCGCCACCGCCGACATCGCGTTTGCGACCAAGGAGGATGTCAAATTCGGTCTGAACGCTTTCTATCTTTCCGCCGAGTTTCTCAAGGATACTACCAAGGAACTGCTTTCCTTGTTTACTTTTAGTACCCTGTTCAGCTAGCTCGGTAAGCTTTTCAGAGTCGATACCGGTTTTAGCAGACAGGTCGTCGAGTTTACCTGCTTCATTAAGTTCTTGTAATCCTTGTTGGATACTCTTAAATACTTTGGTTTCGCCGGCCATGCTAGTCTCCTTTACGACTGATGGAGTCTAGCATGCTTCCGACTATCTGGCTAGTCTCAGTCTTCTGTAGCGCCGGCGGCTGCTCCGCCAAACCCGGCCCCGACTGAGAAGAGCGCCGGGGCGTAAGGCGCTGCCGCTCCGCCGGTCGCCAGCAGTACTCCGCCGGCCAGGACGGTTCCGCCGATGGCCGACCACAGCCCAGCCCGGTTCTGGGCTGCCGCTTTGTCCTTGGCTATCTTCTCTTTCATAGTTTGGGCTGCGCGCTGCAGGGCCAGCTTGGCTTCCTGGTTGAGCTCGTTTTGCTCTTCTTGGTAAATCTGCTTGAGCGACAACTCGATTTTCTGCTGGGCTACCTGCATGAGCCTGAGCCGGCGCTCGCTTATTTGCCCGACGGCCTGCTCGTAGTCCTGCAACTCCTCGACACTCTTAGCGCGAGTCGCGGCGTAGTCCAAGAGTTGCCGTTCGTTAAAGACTGTACGGCCGAGCTCGTCTTGTTCGAACTGTAGCGAGGCGTCGAAGAGTTGCTGCTTAGTGTTGGCTCCGAGTGCGACTAGGCTGTTTTCGGCCTGGCGCAGCGATTTGCTAAGCGTAAGCTTCCTTTGCTGAAGCATCTGTTGTTGAGACAGTGCCTGGCCGCGCAGCTCAATTTCAGCCTGCCCTGCCGCCAGACGCATTTCCTGCTCGCGGGCTCCGAGCTGCGCTTTTGCTTGTTGCTGCACGGCTTCGGCTCCGGCCTGGGCTATCTGCTGCGGCGCGACCGGTCCTTGCGTACCAAGGCCACGCATGGCGGATTGTAGGCGGGTCTTGCTTGCCTCGGTGGCTTGCTGACTAAGGCCCTGCACTGGGGGCTGCAATGCTCTAAGTCCCATATTTACTCTTCCTCTCGCGTTGCAATTTCAGTAGCCTTGAGTCCGCCACTAACTACCGCCTTGCCGCCACTAATCATCTGCTCGATTTGCAGGGCCTCGGCCTCGCCGGCCGCGAGTCGCAGTGCGGTTTCGAGGTCCATCGAGCCGAGGAGTTTCTCGAACTCGCGCTCGTCGGCTGCCAGTTTGCGCTTGAACTCGATGTCGTTCTTTAGCATTTCTAGTTCTTCTTTAAACAGCGTTTCGGTCAAAGCCTGTTTGAACTGCACGGCGTTGTCTAACCGACGTTTGCGGCCCTCGATTTCCAGCTTGTCGAGATACTGCTTATTAGAGAGCCGCATACCGAAGAGGGCTTGTTCCATGCGGGCCTTGTCTCTTGCCGAGTCAAGCCGGGCACGGCCTTGTTGGAAGTCCTGTAGAATAGCCACAGACTTGTTAAGTAGGTCCTGCCTTGCGTTGACTTCCTTTTCGTCCATGTCCTGCAGACCGAACTGTGCTTCTTGCTCCTGCGCGGCTTTCTTTTGCTCGATGCCGGCCGCGAGTTGTTGCTCCTGCGCCTGTTGAACTCGTTGCATTTGCTCGGCTTCTTGCAGAGCGACCTGCTCGGAGACGATGTCTTCTTCGATTGGTCCTGCCGTACGCGCCTTGCCGGTCGCGGCTTGCTGAACTCTCTGTAGGGCTTTGGTCGTACCGCCGAGAGAGGCGAGAGCGGAGGGTTGTCCGGCTAGAGTTGTAGGCCCACCGAGCGGTGCAGGGGCGTTCTTGTTGATAGCCATACATCAGCCTCCCATTAGGATTGAGTTGTAAAGTGTGTCGTACTGACTTTGCGCATCTTCTCGCTCGGCTTCCAAAGTGCTGTACTCTTTGCGCCTAGTTGCGAGGTCCTGCCGTGCCTGGGCTTCGAGTTCGTCACGCAAGGAGAAAAGCCGGCCAGAGCCCCAAGAGGCCGAGGAATAGTGCTTCTCTCTTGAGCCCATTCCTCTGGTTTTGTCAGCTACATAGAGAATCATATCGTCGAGGGTCGGTGTTGGTGTATCAATCTCGATGTTTCCGTTAACTGATTTTGAACTACCCTTACCTTTAGAAAGCATCCATAACTGAAATTCTTGCGGAGTCTGGCCGGTTACGAGTTGCCGCAGATGGTCACCAATACGAGAGAAGTTTCCTTTAAAGCTTTTTGAGATTTCCATCAAGTGGTCACGCTGCTCTGGCAGCATTTCAAGAACTTCAGAGACAGGCTTTGGTGTCAGGCTTGTGCGTCTCTCAGTGGCCTGGACTTCCTTGTTCTTGTTTTCCATATCCTTAGTGTACTGCTCCGCCTTAGTCTTTCGCTTCTTGAGGTCAGTCATAGTACTTTGTGTCAACTGAGAGCTCATCAGGCTCTTAGCCCGACTAAACTGCTTGAGCATTGCCATGCCTTCCTGCCGGTCTGTCGCCTTGGCAGACTTGAGTTTAGCATCGATAAGTTTTGAGAAGTCAGCCAGGGATTGCGATACTCCGGTCTCGCGCTCGAGGAACCGCTTCGCCAGGTCGTCGAACAAGCCTTTCTCTACGGAGTCGGTCGGGACGTACTTTAGGCCAAAGTTTTCTTTCAAGTCAGGCTGCTCAAGAGTCGACTGATACCAATCCTTCGCGAGCTCAGCTGCTTTGCCGACGTCTCCACCTGCTCCATCCACAATGGAGTCTAGCGAGGCAAGGTCCAGTCCCGAAACAAAAGTTGTACTTAGTGGCAGCAAGGCCTGTAAGACAGCCATCTTGACGCCACGCTGGCCTGCGTCTGTCGTGTCTAGTGTGGCCTTCAGTGCTGGCGGTAGTGTGGCCGACCAGGCTGCGACATCGGTGTCCTTTGCGTCGCGCCAGCCTGGCGATAGCTTGTCCATGACGTCTGGCGGCGTATCACCGATGTAGTCCGTAAATTTCTTCTGCGTTGCTGCAAAGTCGCCAAGTCCGGCAGTCAGTTGGTCGCGGACGTCGAGAAGGGCTTTCTTATTGGCGTCAATCCAGTCAGCCAGTTTGGGGTCGGAGACTCGCAGCTTATCCAATTCCTCTGGGGAAGAAAGGGCCGTCGCGATTGTAGCCCGGTATGTAGGGTCTGTCGTAAGTTCGGTGACCCGGATTTGCCGATTGCCGACCTGGACTGTGTCGCCCTGCTCCATCTGCGCTTGGATATTGTCGGTCTTCTCTTCGAGCGAGGTGACTCCTATCGCGCCGAGCTCCGCCAATCGTTTGCGTGCGTAGTCCTTTTGGCCCTGAGTTGCAAAAGGATTGGCGACCAGGTCACGCAGTTCGTCGACATCGGCAAAGCTACGTTGGCGGTAGGAGGCCAGCATCGCCTTGGCTTCGGAGAGCGTCATGTTGTCGAGCTGTTCGCGGGTGATGCCGAGTGTGGCCGCTGCGTTGTCCGGGTCGAAGTCGAGATTGCTATAAGTCACAGCACCTGTGTCTGTATCAATTGTACCGAGGTCTTTAATCTTGAAGTTTTTTACATCCTCGAGCTGCTTGGACAGACGGGCCTTGATGTCCTCGACGCTTGCTTGTTTGAAGACTCCGGACTGTACGAGTTTTTGCGCTAGCCCAGCCGCTCCGTCGTTGATAGTTGCGCTGATACCAAGGCTCTTTAGTGTAGCTGCGATGTTGTCGGGCGTCAGATTGTCACGCAGTTTGGCTAACGAAGCTACGATACTTTCAATTGTTTTAGCATCGCTTGGCAATCCAGCGGTCTTAAGTACCTGCTCGACTGCAGCCGGGTCGACTTCGTTTTTGAACCCAATACCGGCAGTGCTGGTCAGTCTGGTGCGGACGGCTTCGGCTACACGGTTGTCGAGCGAGCCAAGGCCAGTCAGGCTTTGGAGCTGTTGTTGGATTCTTTCGACGTCAAACCGGCCGCGAGAGCCGCCGCGCTCGCCTTCGCCCATTACGTCGCGCACATCGGTACGCTCTTTCAGTGTTTCGCGGATTGTGGCTCGTACTTGATTCGGGGTGCCGGCCATCTTGGCTACGTCTTGTGAGGCACCAATGGCTTGTGCGCCGGATGGGGAAGTCGGGGCTGAGGGCAGACCTTGCTGTCTAGCCAGCTCTTCTCCGCTGGTTTCCTGCAATGTTCCTGATATTTTAGCCAGTCTGGTTCCCACCGGTCATCACTCCTTCGTCGTCTGAGCGGCTTCTGTAATGCCTTCCGTCCCGAGTCCAGTCACACGGAATGACAGTCCGGTGACTTGGAGGGGGGTGTGCAGGCCATTGTCCTCTATTTTAGTCTGGAAGTAAAGGCTCTTTGGGTTCCGGACTGCGTATCGTAGGGTGACCTGTTTGTTCGGCGCGAGCGTTGACAGACCGTCGAAGGTATTGGGAACGTCTAGCTTGAACGTGTCGAGCTGCTGATAGTTGTCCACGAGGTTAATCCCCATAGAGACCTTGGCCGTGTTGACGTCCACGGGACCTTCCAGCAGGTTAGGGATTCGGTAGTGGACGAGCAAATGAAGGACACGCTTACGGACCGCCGAGTCACCAAAGTCCAGCGCACGGAATACGGTGTAACCGGCGATTGCCTGACCGTCGTCCTGATAGTCGTACTTGGAGTTGGCATTCGAGACTTTGTAAACCCGTCCGCGTGTGCTGGCGAAGAACGCGTCTTCGAGCAAATTGCACCAGCCGGTCGCAGGATGGTTTGTATAACGGGTCCACGAGCCGTACGTGTTCTTGGAATCCTCGCGAGTGTAGTCGTAAACAAGTGCTTCTGAGGGTGTAGTTTCGTTTACTTTTGGAATAGATACTTTGTACTTACGACCGACTCCGTAAGCGTGACCCTGCATGAGGCCTAGCTCGGTGTGGTTGACACCCTCTCGCCAGAGCCGGTCGATGTAGGAACCGATAGGCTCAACAGTGAGGGAGCGCGTCAGGCGGTAAAGCCCAGCTTCATTAGCGAACATGATACCCTCGCGAGTCGCGGCGATGGAGTAAGGAGCTGTACAACCCAAACCGTTGGTCTCGAGCTGCTGACTCTGTCTGGTATCGGGGTTCATCACGTAAATAGAGTTGGTCTTAAACACAATGACGGACGCGGACTTCAGCGAGGCACCAAACGCCGATTCCGAGAAGAACGGGAAGATACCGGTGATTTCCTGCCCGTCGGCGGGATTGACATCCACGATGGACTCGGACAGTGTAGCGTTGTCGTCGAAAGGCCTGTGGAAGACCTCGGCGTAGTTCGGATAGGAGATGACTACGCGAGAGGGGAACTTGGCTGTAGTAACGCCTACGTTCTCTCCACCGGCAATCGCTCGCACTTTGACTTTGTTTCCGTAATACTCGACTCCGTTAAGTACAGCCGGGAAGACCAACTCAGGTTTGGTAGTCAGGCTGTTCTCTGGGAAAGTTAACGTGAGTGTCTGACCGCCGAGGTCAAGCCCGGCATTGGCGAAGACCCAAGGCGACGAGGAGACGGTCTGGGAGAAGTTAATCGCATTCGCCAGACGGAGTAAAACTCGCGCTGCGACCGAGTAGAGATTGTCGTTGTTTGCGTTACGCCAGCCGTAGTTGTAGTCAGTGCCGGTAAAGACAGGAAAGGAAGTAGCCGAGCCGACACCGTCTGTGCAGGCCAGAAGTTGATTGACGTAAGTGGTGTTAGGCACAAAAGAGGCGACGTCTGTTTGGCCGGTCACGGTGATAGTCACTACCGAACCAACGATATTCGAGACTTTATACCACCCGGCATAGGTTAGATTGGTTGGTACAGCATTGTCGAATAGGTAAACCCAATGTCCAATTGCTAGACCTGTCGGAACGCTTGCCAAAGTAAGCGCAACCGAGTCGACTCCCGGGTCGATGGTATTTATTGTGACCGCACTCGTGCTGTTTCTTAACTCGAAAGTCAGGTCGTTTGAGAGGCTAGTGTTGTCCTTCCGGAGATGAAAGACTTTGTCTGCAAAAGCCGTGAGCAGCGGGTTCCCGAAGATGTCTACCTGAATTTTAGGGTCGTCCTGGATATTGGCTAGCACAAGCCGGTTGTCCGAGACCGTGCAGTACTTCGCCTGCGGAGGCTGCGACAGTCCGTTCCCCAGACGTTCGCCGGCGAGGAAGGTCAAGACTTCATCGTCCGGCTGCGCTGGTAACGCTTCGTCCGAGATGGTATCCGTGATGTCGATATAGGGTTTAGTTGTGTTGAACGGTACGAGATTCTTGTAAACATTGTAGAAAGGCGCTGGCGAATTGCGCTTCGTACGGTAGACCTCAATGTAGACTCGCGAGTAGTTCAGCTGCTCGAATTTCGGCAGACCGAGGAGGCGCAGCCGGATGGCAGCAGACTCGTTAAGTGCTACATAAAACTCATTAGAACTTGTCGTTGCAGACGTCACAATATTGTCATTCGCGTCGTAGGCCGTCAGGCGGAAGTAGTACCGATAGATGCTCGGCTCGTGTTGCGTAACGACTACGTTTGTGTTTATACCGGGAAGGTCAATTTGTTTGTCTAGGAATACGTGATGGTTTATGCTGTCAATAGCGGTGATGATATATGGATTGTTGCTGCTGACTGTAAAAGGAGAAGCTTCTAGTTTTATATTTATTTTACTACCCACAGCAAACGAAGCGTAGGTTAAGTTATCCGCTTTAAGAACAGTTTTTTCAAAGTCAGACTTTAGGTTGAGGCTAATTTGTTTAGGCACGATGATTTTAGCACTGCTCGTCGTGTCGACCGCAGCAAAGACCGCCGGCTGCCACCGGACCAGCCCGGACCTGTAGAGGCTCACGCCGTCGTACTTCAGGAGATGGTCGTTGTAGTTTGCAAAGTACATGTTGTCCTGAGCCATGACCGACCGCACGAACGGCTGGCGGGTGTAGGGCGAGGACTCGAGGTGCTTGGTTCGCGACGGACTCCCTGCAGGGTTCTCGAGCGGGAACCACCGGAGAGGGACTGTCACGGTCAAAAGGGAGTTCGGGTCGTCGTAGAACTCGTCGGAGTAGTTCAGCTCGAGTATCCGGCCCTGGACTACGCAGGCCTGCGGAGCTCCGGGAGTAGTGCTATCCTTAACACTTGAGCAATCTAGCACCATTGTAGCCGTGTCCGGCAGTTCCTTAATCTGGTATTCGCCGCTGAATCGACCGGCCGAGACGAGCGTGACTCGCTGCCCGACCTTAAAGGGAGCAGACCAGGTAGTACTGCCGGCTTTGGTTACCGTAGCTTCTCCGACTGCCGCGTCGAAGACCGCTGCAAGTCCGGTCACACTGTCTGGAATGGCGTACAGGACGCGGTACCGACGCTCACGGTCTGACAGGGCAAGGACGTCTCCCACTACGAAATTCTCGTAGGGGTTACTTGCCGGATTGTTTACGTCGCGAAGACGGAGCATATACCCGGTCCGGCGAACGATGTAGACCTGTCCTTCAGGGAAGTCGATGAGTTCGCCGACGCCGGTAAACCAGGAGGTCGTGCCGATAGTTGATACGCAGGTCAAAGAGCCGGACAGGCCTTGTGGGAAAGCCGAACCTTCGAGTCGGTCACCGACGACCGGCGAATAGGTAGACACGCTGGAGGTAAAGACGACTTTGTCGGTAAACACTCCGGCTTCGCCGACCGAGTCTTCGTCGTAATCGTTACTTGTCACGTTTGGATTCATTACATCGAAAGTCAGAGTATTGGCCTGCAGAGAGAAAGCCATGATAGCCCATTCGCCGCGATGGATTTTCTGCGACGAGCCTTCGATGGTTAATTGGTCGTGCTGCAGGTCTATGCCGTTGCCGACCCCGGTGTTGGTCACGCGGTTTGGTGTCGAGACAACAACCCGGGTCCAACCGGTCGATTCCTGGTAGTTGATACTTACGATGTCGGCCCAGCCTTCGTTACCGCCGGTGAAGTAGTAACTGGTTCTGTCGCGCCCGGCTCCGTCGAAAAGGGGTCCGACCTTGCCGGCTGTGGCAACGCTTACACGAAGGAGCGGCTGGCGGGAGGGCAGAGAGGTGTGGTACACGGCTTTAAATAGGTTCCAGCCAAGCCCGGCTACAAGGTAGTTCTCGCCTTCGGACTTATAAGAGTCGATGTGCGTAACCCAGCCGGCCTTGTATTTGGCGTCCGGGTAGAGCTCTGTGTGGTCCAGCCCGTAAAGACACAGCTGCGGGTTCAAGTCTTCCGGTCCGGCCAGAACACTGGGCTCGGTCAGACGCAGCTTGTTGGTCCGGACCGTTGCCCGCTCCCAGAGAATGCGGAACTTGACCTGAGAAGGGCTGAGGTTCGTAACGGCTACGCTTGCAGTCTGGCTCGCGATAGTTATGTTGTCTGGCATGACCCGGCTGTAGTTGCCCGGACTGTTCTCTTGGTAAATCTCGAAAAAGGCAAAGTCGGCCCCGATAGGAAAAGTGATAGTCGCACTCTGGCCGGCTACGACAGCGCGGGTCTCGACGTCGATTTCCGGGGTCGAAGCGATGACGACACGGAGTTGGCCATTCCAGGTCGGGTCGTTGTCCGTGACTTGCACCGTGATGGTAGAGCCAGCTACGTCGAGTGAGTCCGGAAATATCTCTTCTCCGCTATCTGGACGGTAGAACCGGCAGATGTAGTTCTGCGTATTCAGCTGATGCATTGCTTGGTTTATGGTATATGTGTGCTGGGTGACGCCAGTCCCCGGCACCACGACCGTGACCGGCGCGACCGTGTCGGCCCAGCTTTCGCCGGCCAGCGTAGCGTGGTTCTTTACATAGACAAAGCAATTGATGTCTTCCGGTGCGCCTTCGATAGAACCGATAGTGACGTCAAAGGTAGAGGAGTTAACCGTGACAGCATCGGCGTAGACGACTTCGATATTTTTTGTACCTTCTGTCGTGTTGTAACCAAGGCCGACAAAGAGGTCTTTGGTTGTCGCACCGATGTCTGCCGCCACGAGCGTGATAGGCGTACCGAGTTTGACACGGGGGTCCACCACAAAGGAAGGGTAGTACCGCGAAGTCGTGCCGGAGTTGAGATGGGTCCCGGTTCCGAAAAGTACGACCGGACTAGACTTCAGGGTCGAGAAGTCGATTTGCGCAGTACCGCCGGAGAGTTCGTCGAAGTACAGGTATAGGTAGCCGTTTTGTGTATCGGCGACGGTCTTACTGACACGGAGCGGGATAGTTCCAGCGTAGGCCTGATAGCCCTTGCGCTTCTCGACGTAGCCCTGCGCATTGGCCTGCATGTTCTCGAGGTCTTCGACGTAGCCCTGCGGGACCGCGTCTTCTGCTGCGAGTTTATTGATGCCCGACGAAAAGTCTTTCTCGAGAACGGTCTGGTAGTTCAACGACATTTAAATGCTCCTTCGGCCTTAGCCCGCGTAGAGTTGCGCCGAAGGAATTGTGGCAGGGCTGGGAGTGGATGTCTACCCGCGAGGCAGGTAGTTTAAGGGTCTTCCGCCTGCCGGATGGAAGCGTGACCGGGATTGGATGCGCTCGGATGAGGGCCGGTTAGCCCAGCTGCGCTCGACGGCCTGCTCGAGCTCTTTCTTAATAGCCACACCGAGCTCGGACTGCTCGCCGAGTTTACGGCGCAGCTCGGCCTCGGCGAAGGCCACGATGTAGTTCGACAGGGGTTTGCGCAGGATAGAGAGGCACGAACCGAAGACGGGGCAGATATAGTCGTCTTCTTCGATAGAGGCCGGCAGAGTGCCAACGAGGGCGCGGTCCTGCACGGTCGAGCGGACCGGGACTGCCTTGAATGTGACTTTCTTACCGGTGATGTTCTGGATTTGTAGACTGGCCTTGATGCGCCCGGTGTTCTTGTCGACCACGTTGACGAAGGCTTTCTGGTCGTCGACCGACGTATCGAGGTTCTCGCCAATGTCGTCGAGCGTCACATAGGAACGGTCTGGCCCGATAGAAGTAATACGGCCCTGCTCGGGTACCAACGACGCTGGGTCCTGAAGGTACCACAGTCGGAGATTCCAGCCGCCGCCGGACGGGACCGGGACGAATCGGATAATGTTTTGATAAACGGCGTAGTAAGTCGGGACCGGCTGCTTGCCGGGGCTCTCGTAGGTCGAGATGTCCGTGAAAGACAGGCGCTGAATGTCGTGGTAAATGCCGCCTTTGAAGACTTCTACCTTGAGAAGACGGTCCTCAAAGCAGTCCTCTGGGAGTTCGTACTCGGACTGCCCGTCTGCCTTTGTGACGACGGAGTAAGTGAGGAGCGGGGATTCGTACTGCCGGGCGAGGATTGAGCATGCTTGGTCCTGGCCACGGTTGAGCGCGGCGAGAATCTCGTCGTCCCCGATAGCCGAGGTATTGTCCTCGCCGATGACCTGCCGGACTTCTTCGATGAGTCGTTTCGTCGTGAGACGCCTTTGTATAGCCATGATTCAGAGTCTCCCCTGCGTTACGCAACTGGGCTCTTCTTGCGTGCTTGCTCTTCTTCGCCTTCTTCAGGACCAGCTTCAGGCAGTGGAGTGATGGATGCGCCGCCGGATGCGACTTTCATGCCGCGCTTCTCGAGTTCGGCTTTAAGTTCTTCGTCGGAGAATTGTGCGAGCTCGCCGACTGCCACTTCTTCCTCGGCTGACGCCTCGGAGGGTCCTTCGGACGCTTCGGCTTCGTCTTCGGCTTCGCTTTCACCGATTTCGATTTCAACGCCGGGCATAGGCTTGCTGTACTTCTCGGACTTCTTCTCTCCGGGGATTTTGTCTTTCATTTTACCGAGCATCATTGGTTTTCTCCTTAAATTCCTGTCGACGTTCTACCCTGCGTAGTCTGTCTTCATGGTCTCTAACCTTTTCTATCAGTTCTGTCAACTTAACAGATTGAATAGCGAGTTCGCTACGGATACCGCCGAGTTCACGAGAAACAACGTCAAGCTTCGAGGCGAGGGAGTCGATACCCTTGTTGGCGAGGTCGTATGCGCCGTAAAGGACGAGGACGGCAATGATTAGAGCAGCAGCTCGGGATTCCAAAGCTTTGGTAAGCGACGAGATGGATTCTTTGACCATAGCCTGTCCTCTCCTCTTTAGGGGGTGCAGGCTACAGTTTAGCTGGCCAGTCTAGCAATTTCTAGGGGGAGCGCAACACAAAATAGCCAGGCCCAAGCCGGTGCTCGGCACGCCCAGTAGCCCGCCTTGAATTTGTCTTTCTTTTCGCTGCAGCTATGGCGGTCACGGAAAGCCTTGCGACGCTTAGGGTCGTCTGGATGATTGGGCATCGAGGCGTCGCCGTATCGAACAATACGCTCTTCTCCGTCTTTACAGGCTTTTACCTTATAGTCGTGCTTCCCGTCGTTAGCCCGGGTCGGCTTGTTACAAGGCATTTTGTCTTTCATGCTTTTGACGGACATAAGGTAGCCTCTCTATTTTCCATATCGTTTAGCCAAGAACTCTATGCCGTGCTTCAGAGCCTTCTCGGGCTCCCTGTAGAATCCGGCCTTTAGAACCAGCACGACCAGGTCTGCCAGTAATACCATAATATAGTCCTTGTACTCCTGCTCGGATAGGTTGCGTCCCTCGTGCTGGATGTTCAAAAACTGAGCCTTGGCTTTATCGGCGACGCGGCGGTCGGACCGACGTTCGCGGAGATTGACTACGTTGTTCGGCAGCGCGTCGCTCGGCTTCTTCGGTTTATCAGCCACGGTTCAATCCTCCTGTGACAGTAACTTACACAGGAATAGTATATCGTGCCCCATCGAATCTTTCCAGGCCTTTTCCTTACTATCTCTTTCCCATGACCACTGGTGCCCACGGCCGGGCTGGACGTTGAGGCTGAGCAGCGTGAGCGCGGCACGGTCGGAGTCGCCGGCCAGGTACAAGAACCAGGGATTCCCGGAGTCGCGTCTTGCGAGGATGTCTGGCACCGAGGAGCTAGACCCAAGGAGTCGGACTATGAGGGCTTTCACGGAGAGGAGATGGCACTGGTAGCCGAGCGGGGTCACAAGGGCGGAAGCGACTTCGAGTGCCGAAAATAGCCATCCAAATAGCCAATCCCCCTTCAGTCGCGCTTTTAGACCAACAGCGTGGGCTACTTTGTTCGTTAAGTAAGTCATCTGGGGAGTCATCGTGCAGCGCCTGTCTGAGCTAGGACTGCAGAGGCAGCCAGTGCGATTGACGTACCCGATAAGTCGCTCGAGAGGGGCAGGGTTCCGCGTCACCAGGGTCCAGAGCAAAACCCCGAGGAGCATGTCTTTACTGAAACCATCCAGCTCGCTAGGCTCGCTGAGGAGGTCTGGCGACCTTACGGGTCTTCCATCCTCGGCGATGCAGGCTGGGACATAGCCAAGCGCTTCCTCGATGCCGGAGAAAGAGAGCAGCGCATTGAAGAGGACGCAGTCGCCCTGCGACGAGCGGCTTGCCGCGAGGTCGCCCTCCGAGCCTTCAGGTGAGGCTTTTGCAGGAAAGCCCAGCCTGGTATTGCACCAGGGCCGGGCCTTTTCTTGGAGATGCTTTAGTTGCAATTCGTACACGGGTCACTTCGCTTCCAGGGCAGCGAGGCGGGCTTCGAGTTCCTGAATTGCCTTTACTAAGACCGGAATCATCTCGGTAGCAGAGACACCCATCATCTGCTCAGAGTCTTCCGGGACATGTACAGCGTGAGGTAGGACTGGCAATACTTCCTGAGCAATAAAGCCGACACGAGCCGAGGACTCTGATTCATCTTGATTGTAATCAAACCGAGCAGGTTTGAGTGCTTTGATTTGCTCAAGACCAAGTTCAAGGGGTTTGATATTTTTCTTCATTCGTTCGTCGGAACCGGCTGTCCAACCGTTGGCTCCGTATGTCATGAACATACCTACACCGGCATCGTTGAACACCAAGAAGTTCCCGTTGCCGTCTGGACCATAAGACCACTTACGGCTAGCTTGATTGGTATTTACCGCAGCAGCAACGCCTATGCCCGCAGCACTGTTTGTTGATATGTGTAATCTTGGGCCAGATAGAATATCCGCTGTTGGACCAACTAAGAGATTTCCATTAGATTGCAGTTGCATCTGCTGAGTATAAGTTATAATAGTTCCCTGAGTGCCGGAAGGCGCATAAAACCAAATATGACCGCCGTTTTCTTGAGAGTATAGTTGAGAAGTACCTGTCTGTAGGTAAATATTGTTTGTTCCATTATACCAATAGTTACGAGACAGGTAAACACTACCGCCGGTAACGGCGTCACTCAGTGCGCCTCTTGGTCCAAATTGTAAGGACTTAAATGTACTAGCCCAGGCACTTGGCGTAACACCCACGCCCACATTCCCGCTGGCGTCCACCACGACGCGCTGCACCCCTGCCGTGCTGAGTCCCAGCACGCCGGGGGAGACGAGGTACACGCCCGTGCCCGTCGAGTCGTTGAAGGCGAAGGACGGTGCCGCTGCGGTGCCGGCTGGGGCGCGCTTGTTGTCGGATAGTACTGGGCCGGTTATTGCTGAGCTGCTCATTCATTCACTCCGTTCATTCATAAGGGGACTCCCTTCGGTCGTCCCGGGTTATACTCTCTCGTAGCGGTGCCGGGTCTGGCCCGGGCCTGGTGTTGCACTATTTTTGAGCCTACTTTGTCTTTTATTCTTTACGCACCAATAAGCAAAGCAGCAGTTATTACTCTTTGCGCACCAGAACCGTTTATAAGTGTTACAAAACCACCGGAACTACCAACCGTAAATGTTGCGTTATTAGAGGCAATGGCCGCCCCCGCAACGGACCCACTTCCTCCAGCCACCTGAATCGCTGCATAGCCAATCCAGGTAAATGGGGAACCGTCCGCTGGATTATATCCGCTAACAATAAGCAAACCGCCACCGCCATCTACGTTTAACGGAAAAGTTGTCGTAAAAGCCGCTCCGTTATTTACAGTTGCTCCAGGAGATTGTCGTATCTGTCCGTTGGATAACGCAATTTTATTACCACGCAATGTATGTGTTCCAGTAAATCCACTGGCTCCTACAGTAACAGCTCCGGTAGTATCTACGTTAATACTGTCCACGCCCTCGGTCGAATAGACCTTCTGGCCCATGTGTCTCTTAGATTGCTTTGCCATTGCGTCTCTCCTCGTTCGTTGGTTGGGAGGTCGTGACCTCACAGCCACTCCCTCATTACTCTCTCGTCGTTCCTTATAAGGCGACTTCCATTCGGTCGTCGCATGCTTCTCTCTCGTCGTATCTCACAACCCTCATCCGAGGCTCCCTGCCGAGGATGCTTCCTTGGGAGCTTAATTTTACAGCTCTGAGTTTAGTATGCAGTCAACCATTACCCAAGCTCCTGTACCACCTGAATTAGTAGCCGAGCTCATTAAAGAGTATGTACCCCAATTAGTTATCACAAAAGGACCATATCCGGTTATGTCAAGTCCAGAGGCTCCATTATAGACTCTTGACAAAGTAATTACAGGAAGTATACGCATATTTTTATTTTCTAATCGAGGAAATACCGCCCATCCAGTTTCTGTTTTTACGCCAAAAAGACCACCAACAAAACAGTACCTTAAACATCTGGCGAGTTCTTCCGAATACGGCCTTCTCTCGAACGCGCTGGCCTTGGAGCCGACTTCGAGTTGTACGCCTGTTACGCGGAAATTAGCTCCAACAGATGCACAAATATTGATAGTCTGTCCAGTCACAGCTCCTGGAGTTGCTCCACCTGCGCCGTTACTCCATCCAGCCGCTACAGTTCTAGTAGAACCGGCACCTAAACCGAAATACACCTGAATACCGGCACTGCTATCTTTGAGCCAAGTTCCTGTGGTATCTCCGGGTATGGTTACTGTTTTGTACTCAAATGTATTTGCAGCATTGATTGTAACCAATCCTCCGTAACATCTATCTCCAGCAGCATTAAGAAGCAGCACGGAAAATGTCCCAGTTTGGCTGGAACGAACCCAAAAAGAAAGCGTTACTGTTTGAGCACTTGATTCTCCAAAAAATAAATCTGCTACGTTAAATCCTTCAATAGCTTGTCTTATTGCAAACGCATCATTTGCACCTAAAACTGCTTGAGCGGTTGTTGTGGTAAGTAGAAGGCTGTTTGTAAATCCAGCTGGAGCGGTTGTTGAGCGTTCTGCGGTGAATCTACCGGTAGCTCCGCCGTAATATCCTGCTGTAAATCTATCTACAGTATATCCATTTACATTTAAAACCGCTGCGCCAGCATTTCTCTGGTCAATCCGCATATCACCGTTGATAATCCGGTT
>Ga0129333_10000291_pt1 | contig 38057 bp, 42 predicted proteins | sample CPB6_08_DNA_FD_94474 | JGI IMG/M metagenome (GOLD analysis project Ga0129333, IMG submission 94474) | Freshwater to marine salinity gradient microbial communities from Chesapeake Bay, USA - CPBay_Sum_0.6_0.8_DNA | ecosystem: Environmental > Aquatic > Marine > Coastal | place: USA: Chesapeake... | reverse complement strand
TTCGAGGCAGCTGGCCTCCACAAGCCCCGCGACCCGGAACCCGGCACGCTCGAGCGACAGGACGCGCAGAAAGCGACCTTCGAGACCCAGCATCAGCATGATCCCGTATACCACGACCACCGCAACGGCCGGTGCAACCTGTTCCGAGGCCACGAGAACGCCGACGGCGGAAAAGGCGGCCAGCAGCAAAGCCGCAACAACCCACATACGATGCCAGAGAGACCAGACAAGGGAGAATGCGAAGGCACTCCAGGAAAAGCCCTCTGGCACGAAGATCACGCGGTCCGGCGTTCCATCCGGGGACTCAAGAGCAGTGTAGAGCGTCATCAGCCTGTCAGAGTTCCCTTTGTTGAAGGGATCCGGTCCTTTTGCCGCGGATCAATCTCGACCGCCTCGCGCAGGGCCCGCGCGAGCGCCTTGAAACACGATTCCGCGATGTGGTGATTGTTGTCGGCATAGAGCGTTTCGACATGCAGCGTCACGCCGGCATTCATGGCAAAGGCCTGAAACCACTCGCGGACCAGCTCGGTGTCAAAGTCACCGATCTTGGCCGCCGTGAAATTCACCCGCCAGACAAGAAATGGCCTGCCAGAGACATCGATGGCGGTGCGCGTGAGCGTACCATCCATCGGAAGATGCAGGCTGGCATACCGGCGGATGCCCTTGCGATCGCCAAGCGCCTTGGCAACGGCCTGCCCGATTGCAATGCCGGAATCCTCCGCCGTATGGTGGGAATCGATATGGAGATCACCGTCTGCCCTGACCGAGAGATCGATCAGCGCATGACGCGAGAGTTGCTCCAGCATGTGATCGAGAAAACCCACGCCGGTCTTGACGTCGAACACGCCAGACCCGTCGAGATCAACCGTGGCGGAGATCCGGGTTTCCGAGGTTTTTCGCTCAATCGTTGCCTTGCGCATGCGGCGGGTACCCATCTGGTGACTGGCGCGCCTCTTAGCAGATGCGCCGGGAATTGGCCAAGACCGCCTTTTCTTTGGCCGCCAGACAGCCTACATGAGCCCAGCGGCAGGCAGGGAACACGGAGATGGCAGAGACGCCCACTTGGCATGGAACCACCATCCTTTCGGTCAGAAAGGGGGGCACGGTTGTCATCGCAGGCGACGGTCAGGTCAGCCTTGGCCAGACCGTGATCAAGGGCAATGCGCGGAAGGTTCGACCGCTCGGAACGGGCCAGGTCATCGGCGGCTTTGCCGGCGCCACCGCCGATGCCATGACCTTGTTCGAGCGGCTCGAGTCGAAGCTTGAACAGCACCCCCTGCAACTCACGCGCGCCTGCGTGGAAATGGCGAAGGACTGGAGAACCGACCGCTATCTCCGGCGGCTTGAGGCAATGATGATCGTGGCGGACGCATCTGTCACCCTGGTGCTGACCGGAACCGGCGATGTGCTGGAACCGGAAAACGGCGTTGTCGCCATTGGATCGGGCGGCAATTATGCGCTGGCTGCTGCCCGCGCACTGGCTGACAGCCCGCTGGATGCAGAAGCGATCGCGCGCAAGGCCATGGCCATTGCCGCAGAGATCTGCGTCTATACCAACAACAATCTGACCGTTGAAACCCTTACGGCGAGTTGAGCAGGCGGCAGCACATCATGACTGATTTTTCGCCACGCGAGATCGTCTCCGAACTGGACCGGCACATCGTTGGACAGACCCAGGCCAAGCGAGCCGTGGCCATCGCCCTGCGCAACCGCTGGCGGCGCAAGCAACTCGAAAGCCCGTTGCGCGACGAGGTGATGCCGAAGAATATCCTGATGATCGGCCCCACGGGTGTGGGAAAGACTGAAATCGCGCGGCGTCTGGCCCGGCTCGCCAATGCGCCGTTCCTGAAAGTCGAGGCCACCAAATTCACCGAAGTGGGATATGTCGGTCGCGATGTCGACCAGATCATCCGCGATCTCCTCGAAGCCGGAATTGCCATGGCAAGGACCGCGCGGCGCAAGGATGTGGAAGCCCAGGCACAGCTCAATGCCGAACGCCGCGTCATCGATGCGCTGGTCGGCGTCAATGCGTCCGAGACGACCCGCGACGCCTTCCGGCGGAAGCTGAGGGCAGGAGAGCTCAACGACAAGGAAATAGAACTCCAGGTCTCTGATGCCGGCGGCAGCAGTTTCGAGATTCCCGGCATGCCCGGCGGTTCGGCGAGCGGGATCAATCTCTCCGATATGCTGGGAAAGGCTTTTGGCGGGCGGACAAAGACACGGCGCATGACCGTCAAGGCCAGTCATGATGTTCTGATGGCCGAGGAGTCCGACAAGCTCCTCGATCAGGATCAGATCGTTCAGGAGGCGGTCGAAGCCGTCGAGAACAATGGCATCGTGTTTCTTGATGAGATCGACAAGATCTGTGCGCGCGCCGAGCGCCACGGCGCGGATGTGAGCCGTGAGGGCGTCCAGCGCGACCTCCTGCCGCTGATCGAGGGCACGACTGTCTCGACCAAGCATGGTCCGGTCAAGACCGATCACATCCTGTTCATAGCCTCGGGCGCGTTTCACATCGCGAAGCCCTCCGATCTGCTGCCTGAACTGCAAGGCCGGCTGCCGATCCGGGTCGAGCTGACGGCACTCAGCCGCGACGACCTTCGGAAGATTCTCACCGAGCCGGAAGCCAGCCTGGTGCGGCAGTACCGAGCCTTGCTCGCCACGGAGGGCATTGACCTCGACTTCACGGAGGAGGGTATCGCCGCAATCGCCCAGATTGCAGCGGACACCAATGCCAGCATCGAGAACATTGGTGCACGGCGTCTTCAGACGGTGATGGAACGGCTTCTCGATGAGGTGAGCTACGCAGCTCCCGACCGGCCCGGAGAGACAGTCCGGATCGACAAGGCCTATGTGGACCAGCATGTTGGGCAGCTTGCGCGCAACACGGATCTGTCCAAGTTCATCCTCTGATCGTCACACCCTCACTTCGGCTATCGGGCTCGTGGCAGCTTGCGTTTTGGCGGCACATCGGTGACCTCGCCCGGTCGCGACCGCCTTCTCTCCATGATGGCCATGATCTCGTCGAGAGCGGCGGCATCGAGCCGTGCGATTTCATCTGCGAGGCGGTTGGCAAGTTCCGTGGCCCTCGGACTGAGACCCGACGTGTCGATGGTGATGCGCGGATGCGAGATGCGCGCCAGCCTGACCACCTCTTCGGCGTCATCCCAGATGATGTTGAAATAGGACAGGATGCGCTGAATGAGATGCCATCCAGGCCGCCCGCGCTTGCCATGCTCGAGAGCGGAGAGATAGGCCGAGGACACGCCGATCCCATCCGCCATGTCCTTCAGGGTAATTCCCCGCTCGGCCCGCAGCTTGCGCATTCTGTCACCGAAGGGTGTCATCGTCCCTCCCTGATGCGCCGCACGCGCACATAATAGGCACCGCCTCCACCATGTTTGGGGTGGGCCGGCTGAAATCCGGCAACCAGGCGACGGAACTCGGGCTCATGAAACCAGTCAGTGGCAAGACGGCGCAGCCGCCCTGCCCGTTCAGGTACGTGAAAATGCCCCGCCCCATGGAGCGTATGCCGGGAAAAGGGTGATTCTCCCTTGCCGGTGATCACCAGGACCGTGCGCAGCCCTGCCGCCTGCGCGTCGCTGAGAAAGCGAAGCAGCATCACCCGCGCCATCTCGATTCCCGTGCCGTGAAGATCAAGCCGGCCATCTATCTCAACCTGGCCACGGGTGAGGCGCTGGGTCGTGCGCCGGTCGAGACCCGTCGAGGGCGGCGGCGGCTTCTGATGCGGCGAGGGCACATGCACATGCGGTACAGAGGGCGTCTTGAGCTTCTTCTTCACGGCAGAGAGCGCAGCCGATCCGGATTGCGGCGTTTGGCGCGCGGCCCCATGCCGGAGCGGCTTCACCGTCTTGGCGGTTTCGAGCCAGAGTTCGAAGTCAGAGGGTTTGCGAGTCATGAAACAAGGCCCAGTCCTTGTGCCACGGGGCGCGGCAGAAGCACGGTCATGATGCCCGGGCTCTTCATTGGCCCGGCAACAAGTCCCGCAGCCTCGCCACATCCCCAATAGACGTCACCGCGCGCCATGCCCCTGATTGCGCTGCCGGTGTCCTGTGCGATCAGAAGCTGGCGGAAGGGCTGCATGGCGCCGCCATTCCCAGCCGGGACCTCTGTATCCAGCCATATGGGCGTTCCATACATCCAGTACGAATGGTCAATGGCAAGGCTGCGGCGCGGCGTGAGCTGCACATGCTGCGCACCCAGCGCACCCAGCGACGGATCATCGAGTTCTGCTTCGCGGAAGAAGATGAAAGATTCGTTCTCCCACATCAGGGCACGGGCCTTGCCGGGATTTTGCGTCATCCAGGCCCGGATCGATTGCATGGACATCTCGTCCCGGCTCACCGCGCCTTGTTCGACAAGACGACTGCCGATCGATGTGTAGGCGTGGCCGGATTTCGCGGCAAAGGTCAGCCGCAGGCTGCCGCCCTCGCGCAGACGAATGCGGCCGGACCCCTGGACATGAATGAAGAAGGCATCAGCCCAGTCCCTCACCCAGGCGATCTCGAGACCCTGGCCGGCCAGAGCACCTTCCTCGATCTGCCGCCTTGTCAGATAGGCCGCGGGCTCACCCCCGAGCCGACGCCCTGCAGAAAAGCCGCTCCGGACACGTTCATCCTCGGTGAAAATGGTCAGGTCGGCCGGTGGTCCGTAGATCGGAACCTGACAGTCCGCAGACGGCATCCGGCTGCCCTCGACTTCAGGTTCGAAATAACCTGTGAACATTCCCTCTGGCCGCGCGGCATCCATCACGCGGCAGGCCACGAACCAGTCTTCGAAGAACCGCCGCGCAGCATCTGCGCCGAGACCTGCCTCGCAGACAGCCTGCCAGTCACTGCGGCATCCACCAAACTGCGGCTGCCGCACAAAACCGCTGCCAGCATCAAGAATTTCGCGACAGGACCGTTTGAAACTGTTGAGAGCACCCACATGGTCATGGGCTCTCCAGCCAGGAATATCCACGACGGAACAAGGCGCGAGCTCGCCGGTCATGAAGCAACCCAAAACTCAGGCCGGTGCCTCGGTTGCAACCAGCTTCCAGTTGGGATTGCGGGAAGAGACGTCGCGTTCAAAGGTCCAGACATCAGTTACACGGCTGATGTGCTTGGGATCACCCTCCACCAATTCCCCGGACCTGTCATAGGTCGCGGTGATCAATTCACTCAGGAATTCAACGGTGATCGAGGCCATGTTGTCCGCCAGACGCGCCGACTGGATGCGCGCCTTGTCGATCCCGACGAAATTCTGCTCGACCCTGCGGCCGCCAGCCTCTCTCTGGTCAATCACACGACAGAAGCTCTCGAAGACCTCGCGGGAGAGAAGGTTCTTGAGGCCTGACTTGTCGCCCTTGGCAAAGGCCTCGAGCGTCATCTCATAGGCAAGCTTCGCGCCGTCGAGAAAGCTGCGGGGCGTGAAAGAGGCATCTCGCGCAGAAATTGACTCAAGCGCCGCAGCGAGCGGTGAGCCGGCCTCGGCATAGCCCACCCAGACGGCAGGCCGGTCCTCCTGCTCGCCACCCCGGTTGTCAGCGGACTCAGTCTGCGGAAAGTCGAGAACTGTTCCGCCAGTATCGTGAGTTTGCGGATTGTCGCGGCCACTGTTTTCATAGGGTCTCAAGGGCGGTTTTTCGTTGCCCGTGCGGGTGCCCAGCACAGATCGCAGTCGCCAGATGACCACCAGCGCAACAGCAAGCAGAAGGATGTTCAGTGGATCAAAACTCATTTCATCGACCAGTTTGGCATGACGGCGGCATGGCAGGATGCCATGGCGTGACGCAGCCTGTCCGACCGCCTATATATAGAACGCAAGATCGAGGTCCAAGGCCCAAGCATGCGCAATTCCCTCCTGCTCCGTTTTCTGCCTGCACTCCTTCTTCTTGGACTGGCTGCTGAAATCGCCTCCATCATCTGGATCGGGCAGGTTTTTGGCGTCATCGCGACACTGGGGCTGTTGCTTGCGGCAGGGCTTGCCGGCATCGCCCTGCTCCGCTCCGCTGGGCTCGGTCTCGTCAATGGGCTGAACAACCGCGCTCAGATGGCATCTTTGCCTGCCAAACTGGGGGAAGAAACCCTGGCAAGGTTTGCGTCGGGGCTTCTTCTGCTGGTTCCAGGTTTCTTGAGCGACCTGCTGGCAGGACTTCTGCTGGTTCCATCACTTCGCCGGAGACTGTGGGAGGCCCTCGCCACCCGTGTTAAGGCCCCGATCAATCATGGCCCAGGTTTTGGACCGATCATAGACGCCGAGGCGGTGGAGATCGCCACCCGGGTCGAGCAGTTGCAACCTCCCATGGACCGAACCGGCTGATCCCCTTCACCCGGCTGGCTTGCGGCAACCCGGCTGGAGTGTTACCGAGAGCCCATCAATCCAGAAAGGCCGACAATGTCCAACACGCCCAAGCCCGATGCAGCCCCGGAAGGCCAGCCCAATGGCTCCGGAAAGACTGAGACCGCCGTTCAGGGTCAGCCTTCGATCCGCATACTGGGGCAGTATCTAAAGGACCTGAGTTTCGAGAACCCGCTCGCGCCCCAATCCCTCGGACAGCAGCAGGCCCAGCCGGACATCAACATCGCCGTCAATGTCAACGCCCGTAACGTCGGTGGAACCGACTTCGAGGTTGAACTCCAGCTAGAAGCCAAGGCCACGGCCCAGGACAAGGTCGTGTTCGCTGCGGAACTCGTCTATGCCGGAACCTTCCGGCTCGACAATTTTCCCCAACAGATGCTCCATCCGGCCGTTCTCATCGAGTGCCCGCGGCTGCTGTTTCCCTTCGCCCGGCAAATCATGGCCGAAGCCACCCGCAACGGCGGCTTTCCACCCCTGATGCTGGACCCGATCGACTTCGCCGCCATGTATCAGCGCCGCATGCAGCAGCAGACCATGGGTCAGGCCTAGCGCCGACCTGCCGTTCCGTCAGATCAGTTTCCACAGAGCCTGATCGCCCAGATCTGCCACAAAGGCATCATGGGCGGCGCGCTCCTCCGCCGTCAGCCTTGGCGGGAGCGGACGCGGACGCTGCAGGCTTACCTGCGCGGTTGCCGCCGCAAAGGGCCGCCGGGTCATGCTGGCCTCGAGAACGAGAGCGGTCTGCCGGCCTCCGATCAGCTCCAGATAGACCTCGGCCAGAAGTTCCGAGTCGAGCAGTGCACCATGCTTCGAGCGCTTGCTGTTGTCGATCCCGTATCGGCGGCAAAGAGCGTCGAGGCTGTTGGGCGAGCCCGGATGTTTCTGGCGCGCGATGTGCAGCGTGTCGATGACACGCTCGGGCGCAATGGATGGCAGGCGCAGAAAGCCCAGTTCGGCATTGAGAAATGCCATGTCGAAGCTTGCGTTGTGAATGATCAGACTGGCATCGGCAATGAACGCCAGAAACTCGTCAACGACCGCCGAGAACAGCGGCTTGTCGCTCAGGAACGCCGACGAGAGACCATGCACGGCTTCGGCCTCCTTCGGCATGTCGCGCTCGGGATTGAGATAGACATGGAAGGTACGCCCGGTTGGCACGTGATTGAGAAGTTCGACCGCCCCGATCTCCACGATACGATGCCCGGCAGCGGGATCCAGCCCGGTCGTTTCGGTATCAAGGATGATCTCGCGAGTCATGAACCTGTCTCCGCTCTGGCCTTCAAATCCGCAATGATCTGATCGACCGCGTGGGCTGTGTCGGCGAGGCTTCGGGATGTGTCGATCACATAATCGGCACGCGCCCGCTTGTCAGCGTCAGGAATCTGACGGGACAGGATCAGATCGAGCTTTTCCGGTGTCATGCCGGGGCGTGCAAGCGCCCGCATGCGCTGCAGTTCCGGCCCGGCCGACACGACGAGAACGACATCAACGTCTGCCTGACGGCCGGTTTCAAAGAGCAGTGGAATATCGAGGACTGCCAGTCCAGCCCCTGCCGCGCGGGCATCCGAAAGAAACTCCTTTTGCCGCGCCTTGACCAGGGGATGCACCACAGCCTCGATATCTTTCAGGAGCGATGGCCGTTGCTGCACAAGCACAGAGAGCTTCTGCCGGTCTACGCGGCCGTTCTCCACGGCTGACGGCGCAATCGAGCGTATCACTTCCACTGCTTCGCCACCTTCCGAATACAAGGCATGGACCGCTGCATCACTGTCAAAGACCGGGATGCCGCGGGCAGCGAACATCTTCGCCGTCTCGCTCTTTCCCATGGCAATGGATCCGGTGAGTGCGGCAATGATCATCGCTGATAACCCGGATCAATGTCGCGCGCGACCAGATCATGAAGCTCAGGTGTCACCTGCGGGACAACGCCAAACCACAAGGAGAAGCCACGCACGGCCTGATGAAGCAGCATGCCAAGACCTTCAACGACCGGATTGCCACGCCGTGCAGCCGTCTCGAGAAAACGGGTCCGGAGGGGTGTGTACACGATGTCGCTCACCACTGCGTCCACGGGCAGCCGCGAAAGATCCAGAACGAGATCCGCTTGGCCCGTCATGCCGAGCGACGTTGTGTTCACCAGAAGGGCGGTCTCGGGAAGATGGGTCTCGATGTGCTCCCAGGGCAGCGGAACAACCCGCGTCCCGAACCGTCGCCTAAGATCGTCTGCCCGCTCCACAGTACGGTTGGCCACCACCACTTCAGCCGCGCCCTGTTCGAGAAGGACATTGACGACCGCCAGGGAGGCCCCACCTGCCCCAAGCACCATGGCGCGCTGGTCTTTCATCGTGAAACCGGGAACAGCCTGCCGCAGATTGTTTACGTAGCCCTCACCATCAGTATTCGTCCCCATCACTTCAGAATCGCGAAGGAAAACAGTATTCACTGCACCAAGCCGCTCGGTCGTCGCATCCGCCGGTTTCACCAGTGCATGGACGGCTTCCTTGTGGGGAATTGTTACATTGCAGCCGGCCAGGCCTTGTGTGGGCAGGCTCCTGATGAAGTCTTGAAGCTGTGCTGGCTCGACAGGCTTGCGGGTGTAGCTGCCATCGATGCCATGCAGCCTGAGCCAGTAGCCGTGAATGAGCGGCGAGCGGGAGTGGCTGATGGGCCAACCGATCACACAGGCCTTGATCATGTTGCAATCTCCCCAAGCTCTCTCAGCCTTGCGAGAAGCGCGAGGAGCGGCAGGCCCAGGATGGTGAAGTGATCGCCCTCGACCCGTTCGAAGAGTTGAATGCCCGGGCCCTCGATCTTGTAGCCGCCGACCGAGGATGAACAATCCTCGCCGATCCGGTCGAGATAGGACTCGAGGAAAGCATCGCTGAAGCTGCGCATGGTGAGGCGTGCGACCTCATGATGACGCCAGATCACTTGGGCATCCTTGGCAACGGCAAGGCCGGAAATCAGCAGGTGTGATGTCCCGCGCAAGGCCCGGAGATGCTCACGGCACTCCGCACGGTCACGCGGCTTTGAAAATGACCGGTCCGCCAGTGCCAGAACCTGATCGGCGCCGATGACCGTTGCGTCGTGATGGCGCTGCGCAACATCGAGTGCCTTCGCGGCTGCAAGTTCGACAGCCATGTCGCTTGGAGACCAATGGGGGTGGAGCGATGCGAGCTGCCACTCGTCTATCTGTGGTGCATCAATCGAGAACGCAAGTCCCGCCTGCCGGAGCATGGACTGACGTGCGGGGCTGGTTGAGGCAAGGATGATCATGTGGCGGCGTCCACGCGGCGTGCTTCGGAAAGGAGGTTGAGGATCGCTGCCGCTGTTTCCTCTACCGAGCGGCGTGTGACATCAATCATCGGCCAGTCATGCTCCGAACAGAGCGTCTTCATGAACATCAATTCATCAGTTATGAGCCGGGGATCGGCATAGTCCGTGGAGCGGCTTTCCTTGAGGGACAACAGGCGATGCCGGCGAATCTGGGCGATGCGCTCGGCACTGGCGATAAGCCCGACGATCAGTGGACCCCTCACATCGAAGAGTTTCTGCGGTACGGGAATCCGTGGCACAATCGGAATATTCGCCGTCTTGATTCCGCGCTGTGCAAGATAGATTGATGTCGGCGTCTTCGAAGTCCGGCTCACCCCCAGAAGAATGATGTCAGACTTTTCAAGGTCCTCGAGGTCCTGACCGTCGTCATGCGCCATGGTGAAGTTCAGCGCATCGATGCGGCGGAAGTAGTCGGAATTCAAGGCATGCTGACCCGCAACTTGCGGGCGCGAAGCAGTGTTCAGATATTGCGAGAGCATGGAGATCACAGGATCGAGGATCGACAGGCAGGGAATGCCGATGGCCTCGCATTGTTTCTCCAGTTGCCTGCGCATGTCATCATTGATGAGCGTGAACAGGACAATGCCGGGTTGTTCCTCTATCTCGCGAAGGGCACGGTTCAATTGCGTAGGGGTTCGGACCAGAGCATAGATATGTGCGATGGGCCGGAAGTCAGCGTATTGCGCGGCAGCAGCCTTGGCGACCGTTGACAGCGTCTCACCAGTGGCATCTGAGATCAGATGCAGATGGAAATATCGCTGTGAACCAGATTGGGGCATGGCTGTTGATGAAATGGGGGTAAGTTGGATTTCAGCACGGTCCTTGCAGTGCCGCCGGATCGCAATCCCGGATCAGTCCACAAAGTCCTTCATGGGGAAAACCCTGCAGGGGGGATGTGGAAGATCTGGATGTCTTGAACAGCTTGTGCACCTGATTTCGTACCGGTTCTAGTTGATTAACGATCTGTTAACACGCCTTAATTTTCGGTTAACAGCAGATTTCCCCGTTCTGGTGGCAAGGTTGGGCTTGACCTGTCGACTGTCATTGGATTGGGTTGTATCCCGCTCTTCGTGGCTCAAACAAAAGACTCAAGAAGAATAGAATGATTGATAGGAAGTCAGAGGCCCCGGCATCAGGCAGTGCATTGCTCGATGTTCTCAACCGCAGGCCGGCAGTGCGCCGACCCATGTGGTTCATGCGTCAGGCAGGACGCTACCTGCCCGAATACAGGGCTGTTCGGGAAAAGGCAGGGTCGTTTCTGGATCTCTGCTACAATCCGGAGCTGGCAGCCGAGGTAACGATCCAGCCTCTCCGGAGGTATGATCTCGATGCAGCCATTCTGTTTGCGGACATCCTCGTCGTTCCACATGCGATGGGCCTTCCCCTGAAGTTCGAGGAAGGTGAGGGGCCGGTGCTGGGGACAGTGCGGAGCATGGCGGATGTGGAGGCATTGAAGCCTGTCGCCTCGACCCATGAGGTCACCCAGGTGTGCCGGACGGTTGCGCTCACGCGCAGGCAGTTGCAGCCGCATCAGGCCCTGATTGGCTTTTGCGGTGCGCCCTGGACCGTCGCGAGCTACATGGTCGGCGGTGGCAGTTCCGATCGGGTGATGGCCAAGGTAGCAGCCTATCAGCGTCAGTCATGGTTCGTGAAACTGATGGACCGGCTTGTTGAGGAATCGGTCGCCTATCTTTGCGCACAGGCAGATGCGGGTGCTCAGGTCCTTCAGATCTTCGATTCGTGGGCCGGTGATCTCGTCGCATCGGAGCTTGAGGAATTTGTGCTGAAGCCCATGGGCGCCATCATTGCGGGCGTCCGGGCGCGCCATCCGCTTGTTCCCATTATCGTCTTTGCGCGCGGGATCGGATCTCAGCAGAGGAAAGCGGCGGCCCTGCCAGGCGCCAGCGCAATCGGCGTGGAAACGGAGTGTGATCTGGGCGAACTTCCCGGGAATGTGGTGGTTCAGGGGAATCTGGACCCCGTCGCCCTGCTTGCCGGCGAAGCCGTTGTCCGCTCGGAAGTTCGGCGTATCTGTTCCGCCATCGACCGGCAGCGGCATATCTTCAATCTGGGTCATGGAATCCGGCTGGGTACCGATCCGGCGGTGGTCGGGGCAGTGGTCGAGGCGGTGCGCCAGCATGATGGCTGACGGCTACGGATGGCTGAAGGTTCTGCATGTCCTGGCCATGATCTCATGGATGGCGGGGCTCTTTTACCTGCCCAGGCTTTTTGTCTATCATTCTGAAAACAAATCGAATTCCAGCCTGATCGCGGTGTTTCTGGTGATGGAGCGGCGGTTGCTCAAGGCAATCATGCGGCCAGCCGGGCTTGTCACGGTCGTCACGGGATTGGTGCTGATCCACCTCGGCGGGTGGGATCAGGCAATGCCCGTATGGTTGTGGCTGAAGTTGCTGTTTGTTGCCGGAATGTTGGTGTTTCATGGTGTTCTGGAGATGCATGCGGTGCGCTTTCGGACCGGCCGTGAGACGCGACCCGGCCGCTATTTCCGCATCGTGAATGAGGTGCCGACCGTGCTGCTGATCGCCATCGTCGTGCTGGTGATCCTGAAGCCCTTTTGACTTTGGTCTTGGCGACCGTCGCGTGAAGCAGTATATGGAGGTCGCAGCGCTTCTGTAGGGAGCGATCCCGCCTCTCCTTTCCCGCCCACAGGGCCGGAAACATTTCATGTGATTGGAAAATGACCGCTATTGCCGAGCTGAAAGAAATCAAGCTCCACGACCTCAAATTGAAATCGCCGGCCGAACTGGTTTCGCTGGCAGAAGAACTGGAAGTCGAGAACGCCAGCGCCCTCCGCAAGCAGGAGTTGCTGTTCGCGATCCTCAAGAACCTCGCAGGCCGCGACGTCGAGATCATCGGCGAAGGCGTGGTCGAGGTGCTGCAGGATGGCTTCGGCTTCCTCCGCTCGCCCGATGCCAACTATCTGGCGGGGCCGGATGACATCTACATCAGTCCGAGCCAGATCCGGAAGTTCACGCTGCGAACCGGCGACACGGTCGAAGGTCAGATCAGAAGCCCCAAGGATGGCGAACGCTATTTCGCCCTGGTGAAGCTCAACCGCATCAATTTCGAGGACCCGGAGAAGACCCGTCACAAGGTCCACTTCGACAATCTGACGCCGCTCTATCCGGACGAACGCCTCGAGATGGAGACGGGCGATCCGACCAAGAAGGACTATTCCTCGCGCGTCATCGACATCGTGTCGCCGCTGGGCAAGGGCCAGCGTGGCTTGATCGTCGCGCCGCCGCGCACCGGCAAGACGGTGCTGCTGCAGAACATCGCGCATTCGATTACCGCAAATCACCCCGAGTGCTACCTCATCGTGCTGCTGATCGATGAACGGCCCGAGGAAGTTACCGACATGCAACGTTCGGTGAAGGGTGAGGTCATCAGCTCAACCTTCGACGAGCCTGCCTCGCGCCATGTTCAGGTTGCCGAGATGGTGATCGAAAAGGCCAAGCGGCTCGTGGAGCATGGCCGTGATGTGGTGATCCTGCTGGATTCCATCACCCGCCTCGGGCGCGCCTACAATACGGTCGTGCCGTCCTCCGGCAAGGTCCTGACCGGTGGCGTCGACGCGAATGCCCTGCAGCGGCCAAAGCGCTTTTTCGGCGCGGCCCGCAACATCGAGGAAGGCGGCTCGCTGACCATCATCGCAACGGCGCTGATCGACACCGGAAGCCGCATGGACGAGGTGATCTTCGAAGAGTTCAAGGGCACCGGCAACTCCGAAATCATCCTCGACCGCAAGGTTGCGGACAAGCGCGTCTTCCCGGCAATCGACATTCTGCGGTCGGGAACCCGCAAGGAAGAGCTGCTGGTGAAGTCTGACGTGCTCAAGAAGACATATGTTCTGCGCCGCATTCTCAATCCCATGGGAACGGTTGACGCAATCGAGTTCCTGCTGGACAAGTTGCGGCAGACGAAGACGAACAGCGACTTCTTCGACTCGATGAATGCCTGATCAGGATCTCGCCTGATCCCTCGCCGTCCGATTCGAGGGCGTAATGACGAGCAGCGACACGATCTTTGCGCTGTCGAGTGGTGCGGGACGCGCCGCCGTTGCGGTCCTGCGCCTGTCGGGACCGGGGTCCTCCATGGTCCTCACCGCACTGGCGGGCGGATTGCCGGCGCCGCGGCATCTGGTGCCGCGCGTGCTTCGCGATCCGCAGACGTCGGAGATCCTCGACAAGGCGGCTGTCGTCTGGCTTCCCGGTCCCAGATCGTTCACGGGCGAGGATGTCGCCGAATTGCACCTGCATGGCAGTCCGGCCGTACTCGGGGGAGTCATGGCGGTCCTTCGGCGCTACACGGGCATACGGCCGGCGGAGGCGGGTGAATTCACGCGGCGGGCCTTTGCCAATGGCAAGATGGATCTAGTCGAGGTCGAAGGGCTTTCGGATCTGCTTAGCGCGCAAACGGGAGCGCAGCGGCGGCAGGCCATCCGCCAGATGTCCGGTATGGCCAGTTCGGTGTTCGAGGGCTGGCGGCGGCAGCTTCTGGAGATCCGGGCGGGAATTGAGGCCGTGGTCGATTTCGCCGACGAGCCAGGCGTCGCCGCGGAAGCTGGAAGAACCATCGATGCGGATATTCGCCGTCTTCTGGGGGACATGCGCGACTGCATGGCCGCCTCGGCCGCCTCGGAGGTCGTGCGCGATGGGGTGCGGCTTGTGCTGGCAGGTTATCCGAATACTGGAAAATCGAGTCTTCTCAATAGTTTGGCTGGACGGGACGCAGCCATTGTGTCGGACCGCCCGGGGACCACGCGAGATGTCATCGAGGTGATGCTGGACCTGAAGGGTGTTGCGGTCATGCTGACCGACACGGCCGGGCTTCGCGGTGCCGTGGATGATGAGGTGGAAGCCGAAGGTGTGCGGCGATCACGCCGCCAGATGGAGGCGGCGGACATGGTGTTGTGGGTTTCGTCTCCCGATGTTGCCGGTAGTGAAACGCCCGAGCCAGGCCTGACGCCGGCTCTGTACATCAGAAACAAGTCAGACCTCACAGCCGGAGAATCGAGACTCCTCCGAAATGAAAGTCAGGGACCGAATGTAACCGTCTCGACCAGGACGGGTGCCGGAATGGATGATTTGATAAATCAAATCAGTAATTTGGTGAGTGGATTCGGTGGTGGGGACTCTGCTCTTCTGGTATCGGTTCGACAAAAGAGCATTGCCGAGGAATCGATTCGCTTCCTGAACGATTCACTTTCGGCGGCCTCAGAGGCTCTGGAAGTGAAGGCGGAGTGTATCCGGCTCGCTTCAGAGTCGGTTGGGCGCCTGACGGGTCGAGTCGATGTGGAGGAATGGCTTGGAGCGATCTTCAGCCGCTTCTGCATCGGGAAATAGGCCATGTTTCACGTGAAACGCCCGACATTTTGACTCCCGTGCCGGGGATGCGTAGAGAGTATCCATGAACAGCAGTTTCGATGTGATTGTCGTCGGCGGTGGCCATGCCGGCACCGAAGCAGCCGCGGCAGCGGCGCGGCTCGGTGCACGGACCGCGCTCGTGACCCATCGTGCTGATACGATTGGTGAAATGTCGTGCAACCCGGCAATTGGTGGGCTCGGCAAGGGACATCTCGTCCGGGAAATCGACGCGCTGGACGGGCTCATGGGCCTGGTGGCTGATCAGGCCGGAATTCAGTTCAGGCTTCTCAATCGGTCCAGGGGACCGGCAGTGCGCGGGCCACGGGCTCAGGCGGATCGCAAGCTCTACCGTCTGGCGATGCAGGCCGCGATCGCGGCGCAGTCCGATCTGACGGTCGTGCCCGGCCGGGTCAGCGGACTGGCAATGGAGCAGGGCAGGACGACCGGTGTCGTCTGCGAGGATGGCCGGGTCATCCGGAGTGCGTCGGTGGTTCTGACCACCGGAACCTTCCTGAATGGGCTGATCCATGTCGGAGAACGCCAGACCCCGGCAGGGCGGCATGGTGAGGCGCCAGCACTTGGCCTGTCGGATCAGCTGCGTGCGGCCGGCCTGGCACTTGGACGCCTGAAGACCGGCACGCCGGCCCGGCTTGATGGCCGCACCATCGCCTGGAACCGGCTGGAGGAGCAGAAGGGTGATGACCAGCCCGTGCCCTTCTCCTTTCTGACGGAACGCATCGAAACCCCGCAGTTATCTTGCTTCCTGACCTATACCACGGCGGCCGGCCACCGTCTTATCCGCGACAATCTCCACCGATCGCCGATGTTTTCGGGCCAGATCGAAGGTGTCGGTCCGCGCTACTGTCCGTCGATCGAGGACAAGATCCACCGGTTTCGCGACAAGGACAGCCATCAGGTCTTTCTGGAACCGGAAGGGCTGGATGACGACACTGTCTATCCCAATGGCATCTCGACATCGCTGCCGGAGGACGTTCAGGAGGCCTTTATCCGGACGATTCCGGGGCTTGAGGCGGTAGTCGTCAAGCGCTGGGGCTATGCGATCGAGTATGACTATGTCGACCCGCGCGAGCTGACGGCTTCGCTGGAAGTGAAGCAGCTGCCCAATCTCTTTCTCGCCGGGCAGATCAATGGCACGACCGGCTATGAGGAGGCAGCCGCGCAAGGGCTGGTTGCGGGGCTCAATGCCGCCCGAAGGGCGGGAGGGCAGACACCGCTGACGATTGATCGCACGCAGGGCTATATGGGCGTGATGATCGATGATCTGGTCACCCGCGGCGTGACTGAGCCATACCGGATGTTCACCTCGCGGGCGGAATATCGTCTGACCCTCAGGGCCGACAATGCAGACCTGAGGCTGACGCCATTTGGCATGGCAGCAGGGCTTGTCGGTCCGGAACGGCGCGGACGTTTCGAGGCCCGGGAACAGGCCATTCGGAACGGCCTGTCACGGGCGAGGCAGCTGTCGCTCACCTCCGGGGAAGCTGCGCGCAAGGGCTTGAAAGTGAACCAGGACGGGCTTCGCCGAACCGCCCTTGATCTTCTCGCCATGCCGGATGTGGGCTGGACCGGGATCACGGCCATCTGGCCGGAACTGGCAGGGCTGAAGCCGGACGTCGTGGAAGCACTGGAGGCCGAAGCGCTGTACGCGGGCTACATCGCGCGCCAGGATGCCGATATCACCGCACTGCGGCGGGAGGAGCGGCTGGCACTTCCAGAGGATCTGGATTACGCGGCCATGCCGGGCCTCTCTGCCGAACTCCGGCAAAAACTGCAGGCGGTGATGCCCGCGACGCTGGCGCAGGCCTCCCGGATCGACGGCATGACGCCCGCCGCGCTTGCCATCATCCTGGGGCATGTGAAACGGCGCAGCCGCCAGAGCGCGGCATGACCGATGCTGCCGCCGTGGCCATACTGGACCGTTTCAATGTTTCACGTGTGTCACGCCAGCGGATCGAGGCCTATGTGGAGCTGCTGCTTGCCTGGCAGCGCAGGATCAACCTGATCGGACCCGCGACGGTCCCCGTGATCTGGGAACGTCACATCCTCGATGCTCTCCAGCTTCTGCCGCTGCTTCCTCAAGGCACGGTTTCCATCGCGGATCTCGGTTCGGGCGCCGGAATACCAGGTCTGGTGGTTGCCATGGCTGCCGATCTGGAGGTGCATCTCTATGAAAGCAATGGAAAAAAAGCCGCATTTCTGCGCGAGGCCGCGCGTCAGACAGCGACCCGGGCCCATGTTCATGTCACAAGGCTCGAGGCGCTCCGGATGACGGAGGTTCCGCGGGTGCAGTGCGTGCTCGCCCGTGCGCTCGCCCCCTTGCCGCAACTGCTTGATTATGCGGAGCCTTTTCTCCGGACTGGAGCGGTCGCCCTGTTCCATAAGGGACAAGATGTTGATATTGAATTGACCGCGGCCACTAAATGTTGGAAAATCGACCCTGTGAGACATCCAAGCCAGTGCGATCCGCGCGGCGTTGTTCTCGAGATTCGTGAGGTCTCCCGTGTCTGATCTTGTTTCCGGCACTCCCTCCGTTGCCGCGCCGCCCCGCATCCTGGCGGTTGCCAATCAGAAGGGCGGAGTTGGCAAGACAACGACTGCCATCAATCTCGGCACGGCGCTCGCGGCCGTCGGTGAGCGGGTGCTGATCATCGATCTCGATCCGCAGGGCAATGCCAGCACCGGTCTCGGGGTGCAGCGCCGGCCGGGGCAGAGATCTTCCTATCATGTGCTGATCGGTGAGGCGACGCTCCGCCAGGTGATCGTCGATTCCGGCATCCCGCGCCTGCATTGTGCCCCGTCGACCATGGATCTCCTCGGCGCCGAACTCGAGCTCGCGGATTTCGAACGCAAGACCTACAGGCTCGCCGACGCCATCGCTGCCCTCTGCCGGGAAACCCAGGCCGAGGCAGCCTATACCTATGTTCTCGTCGACTGCCCGCCCTCGCTCAATCTGCTGACCATCAATGCGCTCTCCGCTGCCGATGCCATCCTCGTTCCGCTGCAGTGCGAATTCTTCGCACTCGAGGGCCTGAGCCAGCTGATCAAGACCGTGGAGCGCGTGAAGACGAGCCTCAATCCGCGCCTCACCATTCAGGGCGTGGTGCTCACCATGTTTGACCGCCGCAACAAGCTTTCGGAACAGGTCGCCGAGGATGTGCGCAGCGTGCTGGGGGACAAGGTCTATCAGACGGTGATCCCACGCAATGTCCGGATCTCGGAAGCCCCGTCCTACGGCAAGCCGGTTCTGCTGTATGACAATGGCTGTGTCGGTTCGCAGGCCTACATCCGGCTGGCCTCCGAGATCATCCGGCGCGAACGCGAATTGCGTGCGGCCTAGGCCCACGCCACGCGCCATCATCAGGCTTCAGGACGGACGGGACAGGATCAATGGACAGCGCAGGCGCACCGAAGAAGAGGCTGGGCCGCGGACTCGCGGCACTGATCGGGGATGCATCCGCCGGGGAGGGAGCCGCCGAGGACACACGCGCGCTGCGCCAGTTGCCCATCGAGTATCTCAGGGCCAGCCCCAACAATCCGCGCAAGCACTTCGCCGATTCCGATCTCGACGACCTCGCCGCCTCCATTCGCGAGAAGGGACTCCTGCAGCCCATCATGGTGCGGCCCCGATCCGACGGCACCTATGAGATCGTGGCTGGCGAGCGGCGCTGGCGCGCGGCGCAGAAAGCCGGCGTGCATGACGTGCCGGTCATCATCCGCGAGCTGTCGGACGGCGAGGCGCTCGAGATTGCGCTGATCGAGAATGTGCAACGCTCGGACCTCAATCCGCTCGAGGAAGCCCGCGCCTATACCCAGCTGATCGAACGCTTTACCTATACCCAGCAGCAGCTCGCCGACGCGATCGGAAAGAGCCGCAGCCACATCGCCAATACGCTGCGTCTGCTGAACCTGCCTGAATCCGTCCGTACACAGATTGAATTGGGCCATCTCACGGCCGGCCATGCGCGCGCCCTCGTGGCCACGGATCAGCCCGGACAGCTCGCCGAGCAGATCATCAAGCTCGGCCTCTCGGTGCGCGAGGCAGAAGGCCTGGCCCGCGCCGCCGCCGCCCCGCGCCAGCCCAAGGCCGTTCCGGACAAGGATGCCGATACGCGCGCACTCGAAAAATCCATCTCGGAGGCGATCGGCCTCAAGGTCGCGATCACCCACCGGAAGGATGGCAGTGGCAGCCTGGACATCGCCTATGCCTCGCTCGACCAGCTGGAAGACATCTGCCGCCGGCTGCGCGGCTGATCTTTCGTTCAGTGACGGAAATGGCGGATGCCGGTGAAGACCATGGCGAGACCAGCGTCATCGGCCGCACGGATGATCTCGTCATCGCGCAGTGATCCGCCGGGCTGGATGACGGCGGTTGCGCCGGCCTCGGCGGCCTGAAGCAGTCCATCGGCAAAGGGGAAGAAGGCATCGGAGGCAACGACCGAGCCGCGGATGCTTGGCACAGCGAGCCCGGCCGCGCGCGAGAGCTCCTCATTCTTGCGGGCGGCGATGCGAGCTGAATCGACACGTGACATCTGGCCTGCGCCGATCGCCACGGTGGCGCCGTCCCTGGCATAGACGATGGCGTTGGACTTCACATGCTTGGCAACCCGGAAGGCGAAGCGGAGATCGGACATCTCCGCCTCCGTCGGCTGGCGGCGGGTCACGGTTCTGAGCGTCATCGCCGACACCGACATGGTGTCGCGCGTCTGCACGAGGAGCCCGCTGCCCGCGGACTTTACCGCCAGACCCTCGCCGGAGACGGGCGCGCCGTCGAGCACCAGCAGGCGCAGGTTCTTCTTGCCGGCCACGGCGGCCACCGCCGCCACGTCGGCCGCCGGCGCGACGATCACCTCGGTGAAGAGTTCGATGATGTCCGCCGCCGTTGCCGCATCGAGCGGGCGGTTGACTGCAATGATGCCGCCGAAGGCGCTCACCGGATCACAGGCCAGCGCCTTGCGATAGGCCTCGACCAGTGTCGATCCGGTCGCTACGCCACAGGGGTTGGCATGCTTGACGATCACGCAGGCGGGCTGGTCGCCGCTTTCAAATTCTGCGAGGCATTCGAGCGCCGCGTCGGTGTCGTTGATGTTGTTGAAGGAGAGCGCCTTGCCCTGCAGCTGGCGGGCCGCGGCGATGCCGAAGCTCTTGCCTGGCCCCTTGTAGAAGGCAGCCTGTTGATGGGGGTTCTCGCCATAGCGCAAGGCCTCGAGCCGCGTTCCGCCCGTTGCGAAGACGGGACCGAGCTTCTCGCCGCCATGTCCGGCGAGCCAGGTCGAGATCGCGGCATCATAGCTGGCGGTGCGGGCGAAGGCCTTGGACGCCAGCCGCCGCCGGGTCGCACCGGCCGTCCTGCCGGCGTCGGCGGCAAGCTCATCGGCGACCGCGCCGTAATCGGCAGGATCGACGATCACCGTGACGCTGTCATGGTTCTTGGCGGCGGCCCGGATCATGGCCGGTCCGCCGACATCGATGTTCTCGATGGTCTCCTCCCAGGATGCGCCGCGCGCCAGCGCCTGCTCGAAGGGATAGAGATTGACCACAAGCAATCCGATCGGGCGAATGTCGTGCGCGGCAAGGGCCGCCTGATGCTCGGGATTGCTGCGCACCGCAAGCAGGCCGCCATGAATGGCCGGATGCAGGGTCTTGACCCGGCCATCCATGATTTCCGGAAAGCCGGTGACGGAAGAGACCTCGGTCACGGGCAGCCCTGCATCGGCCAGGGCGCGGGCCGTGCCGCCGGTCGAGATCAGCTCGATCCCGCAGGACACGAGCCGCGCGGCAAAGGCGACGAGTCCCGTCTTGTCGGAGACGGAGAGCAGGGCACGGCGGATCGGTTCGCTCATCGGAGGCTCGGGTGAGTGGCGGATGCCCGCCCGCATAGCAGTTTCGCGGGACGGCACAACTCCTAAGCCATGCGCCGCAGCGCCACGGCGAAGAAGCCATCCATGCCGCTGGCGGCGCCGTAATCCATGCAGGGCAGGGTCCGGACCCAGCCCTCCGGCCTGACGGATCCCGCGGGCAGCACGTTGCCTGAGGCAGGAGCGACTGCAAAGCGCGGGTCACTTTCCAGAAACCACCGTGCCTGCCATTCGCCTTCCTCGGGCTCGAGCGAACAGCTGCAATAGACCAGGAGGCCGCCAGGCCGCACCCAGTCTGCCGCCCGCTGCAGCAGGCTGCGTTGCAGGGACACCATCTCTGCAATCTGGCTTTCCTGGCGAAGCCAGGGCAGTTCCGGGTGACGCCGGATCGTGCCGGTCGCCGAGCAGGGGGCATCGAGAAGCACCGCGTCCCACTGGCCGGAGAGCGTGCTTTTCAGAATGTCCCCGGTGCGGATCCCGGCGCCAAGGCCGGTGCGCGCCAGATTCCGGGACAGCCGTGCAACACGCGTCTCCGAAACATCGACCGCAGTCACCTCGGCGCCCAGCGCCGCCAGTTGCATCGCTTTGCCGCCCGGCGCGGCGCAGAGATCAAGCACACGCCTGCCACGGACATCGCCCAGGAGGTGCACCGGCAGGGTAGCCGCTGCATCCTGAATCCACCACGCGCCTTCGCGAAAACCGGGAAGCTCCGGCACCGGCGCGTGGCCTGCCGGAAGCCGGATCTGCCCATTTGGCAGACTGACGCCACCCAGCCTCTCGACCCAGGGCGCGGGGTCCTCCCTGAAGCTGAGGTCCAGCCCGGGCCGGCTGGCGTGGGACGTTGCGATGCGCCTTGTCGTCTCGTTGCCATAGTTGCGCGCCCAGCGCGCCCACAGCCAGTCGGGCGTGTTGAGCCGGACGGCATCGAGCCCGCGCAACTGCTCCGGGCCTGTCGCAGCGAGCTTGCGCAGCACGGCATTGATGAGTCCCGCGAAGTGCCGTGCATTGTGGTCCATCTTCGCGGTCCGCACCGCAAGATCGATTGCTGCATGCGGTGGCACTTCAAGGAACAGAAGCTGTGCCGCAGCCAGTGTCAGTATCTCACGCGCCGGTCCGGATTTGCGTGGCAGCTGCTTGTCGAGAAAACGTCCAAGCACGGCATCGATCTCGCCGCGATGACGGAACAGCGTCAGGAGCATGGAGGAAATCAGTGCGCGGTCGCGCTCATCGAGCGTGTGCGGCCGCGTCACGTCCTGAACGGCGTCCTCGACGGTCAGACGCCGCGTGAGACAGGCCTGCAGCGCATCACAGGCGAGGCGGCGAACCTGAAGACCTTGTGGTTCGGCTGGCGGTGCGGCGCTCACCCCCATGGGCCTGACGCGGTCTGCCCGCTGCGGCCCCAGGGCCCGCCAGTCTTGCCTGGACCCTCACCCATTTCCTGTGCGATGCGCTGAAGGGCGTCGATACGGTTGCGCGGGTCGGGGTGTGTCGAGAACAGGCCATCCATGCGCTTGCCTGACAGCGGATTGATGATGAACATGGGCGCCGTCGCGGGGTTGGCCTCGGCCGTCGGGTTCTCGATGCGGTGCGCAGCGCCCGAAATCTTCGCCAGCGCCGACGCGAGCGCCAGCGGCTGGCCGGAAATCTCGGCTCCGCCCCGGTCGGCGCCATATTCGCGCGTGCGGCTGATCGCCATCTGCACGAGCATGGCGGCGAGCGGCGCAAGGAACACCATCAGGATGACGCCGATCACGCCGAGGGGATTGTTGCGGTCACGGTTGCCGCCGAAAAACATGGCGAAATTCGCAAGCATGGAAATCGCGCCTGCGATGGTGGCGGTCATGGTCATGACCAGCGTGTCGCGGTTCTTCACATGGGCCAGCTCATGGGCCATGACGCCGGCGATCTCGTCGGGGCTCAGCAGCTGCAGCAGGCCGGTCGTCGCGGCCACGGCGGCATTCTCCGGATTGCGGCCGGTGGCGAAGGCATTGGGCTGCGGATTGTCGATCACATAGACCTTGGGCATGGGCAGGCCCGCGTTGCGAGCGAGCTCCTCGACCAGTCCGTAGTATTCCGGCGCCGTCTGGCGGTCTACCTGGCGAGCGCCATACATGCGCAACACCATCTTGTCGGCATTCCAGTAGGCAAAGAGATTCATGCCGGCGGCCAGGATGAAGGCGATCAGCATGCCCTGCTCACGGCCGAGGAGATACCCCACCGCGAGGAAAAGCCCCATGAGGGCCGCCATCAGCAGTCCGGTCCGCAGGGTGTTCATCGCCCAAACTCCTCCTTGCCAAGATCGTCGAACCGCCTCCATATGATGCCCTCACGCTCAAACGGCAAGATGATCATGACCAAGAACCTCACGCCGGAAGCCCGGCGCGCGCTGGCCGAAGCCGAAGCGCGCCGCAAGGCGCAGCAGGCGCCGGACCTGCCAAGGGAAGTGAACGGACGGCCCGGGCCGGAGCCCACCCGCTATGGCGACTGGGAGACAAAGGGCCTCGCCTCCGACTTCTGATCAGCCGAAACCGAGCTGCCGCCGGATGTCGGCAGGCGTCACGCCATCGGCCCGAAGCTGCCGGAGCGCGGTACTGCCGGAGCTCTTCGAGAGCTTCTGTCCAGCGGCGTCGCGGATCAGTTCATGGTGGAGGTAGTGCGGCGCGGGCAGGCCCAGCAATCGCTGCAGCAGGCCGTGCAGGGGTGTTGCGGGTTCGATGTCCTTGCCGCGCACGACATGGGTAACGCCCTGCAGGGCGTCGTCCGTCACCACCGCAATGTGGTAGCTGGAACCGACCTTGCGCTTGGCGATCATGGCGTCGCCCCAGACAGCCGCGGCCGGATCGCCGAATGCTGCCATGGCGACGCGCCAGCCATGCACCGCACCTCCGGCGATCTGCTCGCGGGCGATGTCCGCAGACAGACCCCGGCAGGTGCCGCCATAGAGCGGCTGGCCATCCGGGTCGCGACCGGCAGGTGCTTGTTGCTGGGCCTGCTTGCGCGAACAGAAGCAGGGATAGATGGCCTCCATCGCCCACAACCTCGCCAGAGCCGCCTCATAGTCGGCGAAATGAGCGCTCTGGACCCGGACCGGCTCTTCCCAGCTGAGGCCGAGCCAGGCGAGGTCGTCCAAGATGGCGGACGTGAACTCCGGCCGGGCGCGGCTTTCATCCGTGTCCTCGATGCGCAGCAACAGGCGGCCACCGGTCTCTGCTGCCAACCGGGCGTTGAGGAGTGCCGAATAGGCATGCCCAAGATGCAGAAATCCATTGGGACTTGGTGCGAAGCGGTAGACGGGGCGGGCCATGCGGTGGTCTTGCGGCCAAATTTCCGAAAGGTCAAACCGGGCGAACCCGTCCCCAGGGCAGATTTTCGAGGCTATTGAAGGGGCTTCACAGGATCGCCACACTAGATATAGTAAACAGAAACGGATTCGAACCCGAGAGGTGTGTTTGCAATTCGCGCCGGTTGCGCCGGAAGCCTGTCCAGCCCTGGTTCTCAACGCGGATTTCCGCCCGTTGAGCTACTATCCGCTGTCGCTGTGGAGCTGGCAGGACACCATCAAGGCGGTGTTTCTCGACCGCGTGAACATCGTCTCCGAGTATGATCGGGTCGTCCGCAGCCCCAATTTCGAGTTCCGCCTGCCGAGCGTGGTGTCCCTCAAGACCTTCGTGAAGCCCTCGCGCACGCCGGCCTTCACCCGGTTCAACGTATTTCTCCGCGACCGCTTCACCTGCCAGTATTGCGGCGGTCATGAGGATCTGACCTTCGACCATGTCGTGCCGCGGTCGAAGGGCGGGCAGACAACCTGGGAAAATGTTGTGGCGGCCTGTTCACCCTGCAATCTGATGAAGGGCGGCCACCTGCCGCAGCACATCAACATGTTTCCGGCGCAGAAGCCGGTGCGGCCTTCGGTTGCGCAGCTTCATCGCAACGGACGCTTCTTCCCGCCCAACTATCTCCACGAGAGCTGGCAGGACTATCTCTACTGGGATACCGAACTCGATCCCTGAGCGCGCAGGCCGGCAAGCGCCACGAGCGCCAGCGCCAGCGAAATCACCGCATTCCAGCCCGCCAGCGACAATCCTAGAATTCGGATTGCCGGGCTGTCGCAGAGCACGACCGGGCGGCTCAGATCGGGAAGCCCCCCCGAAAGCCCCCCCGTTCCCGTGCAGGTGCTGGGTCCGGGCCAGAATTTCCACTCCACGCCGGCATGGTAGATGCCGAATGCCATGCTGCCGAGCCACAGCACGGCAAGCAGGACCAGTCCCGCGCGCGCCAGTCCGGGACTGGCAGGTGCGGCGAGCGCCACGGCGAGCGCCAGCGGAACACCGGCATAATAGGCCCAGCGCTGCAGGAGGCAGAGTTCGCAGGGTGCAAAGCCTGCATATTCGAAGACCCAGGCGCCCAGGATGGTGACGAGAGCCACTGCGAAGATCAGAAAGGCGGCGCGTTGCGCCGTGAGAGTGGTCAGCATGTGCTCAGGCCTTCAGCAAAACCGGAATATTTGATGACGACATAGAGGATGATGGCGGTGGCCGCCACTGCCGCCGCCAGCAATCCCAGGCGGCGCTCGATGAAACGCCTGACCGGCTCGCCGAATCGGCTCAGCGCCCAGCCCAGTGCGAAGAAGCGGGCGCCGCGCGCCAGGATGCAGGAGATCACAAAGACCAGCAGGCTGATCTGCGCCACGCCGGCCAGGATGGTGACGACCTTGATGGGCGGCAGATGTGCAAGTCCGGAAGTGACCAGCAGAAGCATCAGCGTGTCCTCGCCGGTGCAACTCTTCAGATGCTCGAAGGCCTCCAGCTTGCCGTAGAATTCCAGAACCGGTGCTGCGAGGGCGTCGAACGCCAGATAGCCGAGGGCATAGCCGGCGATCCCGCCCAGCGTCGAAGCTGCGGTCGCGATCATCGCGTAGCGATAGGCGCGTTTTGGCCGGGCCAGCGCCATGGGAACGAACAGCACATCGGCCGGAATGAGAAACACGGAGCTTTCGACAAAGGCGATCACCGCGAGCCAGATTTCCGCTGTCTCGCGCGCTGCCAGCGCCAGGGTCCAGTCGTAGAGGCGTCTCAGCATCGCGGCCTCAATCCGTCTCCGGCCGCGCGCGGCGCAGTTTCTTGGTCTGGGAATGCCGGGCCTTGGAATCGAGCCGCCTGGTCTTCGAGGCGCGGGTGGGTCGCGTGGCGATGCGCCGCTTCGGACGTTCTGCGGCCTTGCGCAGGAGTTCGACGAGCTTCTGCAGGGCGATCTCGCGGTTTCGCTCCTGCGAGCGGGTCTCCTGGCAGGTGATGAGGAGGATCCCGTCCTGCGTGAGTTGCCGTCCGGCCAGAGGCCTGAGCCTGGCCTTGAGGTCCTCCGGCAGGAAGGCGCGGGCCACATCGAAGCGGAGTTCGACGGCCGTCGACACCTTGTTGACGTTCTGGCCGCCCGGCCCCGAGGCCCGCGTGAAGGCCCAGGCAATCTCATCCGCACTGATCGCAAGTGAGTCGGTGATCCGGATCATGGACACAGCTTCTCGCCCTTTACGGTTGACGGCGCAAGAGCAGGCAATTATGCGGATTTTGGCTTGCCTCTGTGGCGGAATGGTAGACGCGGCAGACTCAAAATCTGTTGCCCGCAAGGGCGTGGGGGTTCGAGTCCCTCCAGGGGCACCAACCGACCGTGTCCTGCCGCCGCAGTTCCGGCATGTTCGTGTGATGTGAGAGGGGCTCGGCCCTGGTTCCAGTTCCCGGAGAAGCGAAGCCTTGCCCCATCTCCAGCGCGCCCTGCTGATCCTGCTGCTGCTGCTGGGCGCGGTGCCGCAGGCCGTGGCCGGCGGGCCGTCCCTGCTGTTTGATCCGGCCAGTGGCGAGGTGATCTCCCAGGATCGCGCCGGGGAACCCTGGTATCCCGCATCGCTCACCAAGCTGATGACCGCCTATGTCGTGTTCGAGAAATTGAGATCCGGGCAGCTCGATCTCAAGCAGAAGATTCCGGTATCGGCACTGGCGCATGTCCAGCCGCCCAGCAAGATCGGCATGCCGGTGGGAAGCGAGATCAGCGTCAAATTCGCTCTCGCCGCACTGCTCGTCTATTCCGCCAATGACATGGCCTATGTGCTTGCCGAAGCCGCGTCGGGCAGCGCTGCGGCCTTTGTCGCCGAGATGAATGCGGAGGCCCGCAGACTCGGCATGACGGGCACGCATTTCGTCAATCCCAACGGGCTCTACGATCCGCGCCACATCAGCACGGCCCGTGACCTGGCGCTGCTCGCCTCGGCATTGCTGCGCGATTTTCCCGAATACGACCACTATTTCGCCCAGTCCTTCCTCGCGGTCGGAAAACGCAAGCTTGCAAACCGCAATGCACTTCTGCGACAGATGCCCGAGGCGGACGGCATGAAGACCGGCTTCGTCTGCAGTTCGGGCTTCAATCTGGTCGCCACCGCGACCCATGACGGCCGCCGCCTCGGCGCGGTGATCCTTGGCGCTGGCAGTGGCAAGCACCGTGCCGATCTTGCCGAAATGCTTCTGGTCGACGGGTTTTCGCGACCGGCGGCGCCAAGGTCCAAACTCCAGTCGCTCGTCAATGTGCAGACCGGCGCGATCGTCCCGACGGACATGACGCGCCAGGTCTGTAAGCACAAGCCGGTGACCCTGGCGCGGTCGGGCGATCTCGGTGGCTGGGGCGTGTCTTTTGGCAATTATGAAAGCCCTGCCACCGCGGACATGGCCCTGCGCGGCCGCATGCTCAGCCCCTCCGGCATTTTGCTTGCCGGAGACCCGGGGATAATTCGCCTGCCCGACCAGCGTGGTTTTGCCGCCGCCATGTGGAAGCTCGACGAGGCCACCGCCCGGTCGGCCTGTATCCGCTATCATGCCGAAAAAGCCCCCTGCGAGGTGATTGCCCCCGAGGTCTTCGCGAAGATCGCAGCCCTGCTGCCCGATCCCGCGCCACCGCCTGGTGCTGCGGCAGATCCCGAGGGCGACGATCCCGGCAAGACCAAGGCTCCGGGAGGGCGCAAGACCCGCCCGAAGAACGGATCACAATGATCAACAGGGCGGGACTGGGCATTGCCTGTGCGCTGGGCGCGGCCGCACTCTACGGCTTCGTTCCGATCTTCGTGCGAGCCGCCTACGTCAATGGTATTCCCCCGATCGAAAGCACGCTGTTCCGGACCTTTCTGATATCGGTCGTCTTCGCCATCATTGCCATTGTCCAGAATGAACGTCTGGCCGTTCCGAAAGCCGCCATTCCGAGCTTCATCGGGCAATCGGTTGCAACCTTCTTCGTGTCCGTCGCCTATCTCGGGTCCATCCAGTTCATTCCGGTCGGCCTGGCGGTCATCATCTTCTATCTCTTTCCTGTCCTCATCATGGTGCTGGCCCCCGCCGTCGAGCGGCGCAGCCCGGGTCTGGTGCGCATCCTCATTGCCGGCGTCGCCTTCGGCGGTCTTGCGGTGGCCATCGGGCCAAGCTTCGAGGACCTCGACATCCGCGGCATCGCTCTTGCCGCTCTTGCCGCAGCCGGGGCCACGCTGCAGTTCTTTTCGGGCCGGGCCATCTCGCGCTACATGGCGCCGGCGGCCTTTGGCGCCCTCGTCCACATGACGATCCTGCCGCCGGTGCTGCTGATCGCGGTGATGGCCGGATCGGGAACGCTCAGGTTTCTGCCCGGGGGATCTGCCGACCACATCGGTCTTGTGTTTCTGGTGGCCGTGGCCGTGGTCTACATCATTGCCTATATGGCCCACATGCTGTCCCTGCGCTTTGCCGCCGCCTCGACCGTGGCGCCCGTCTTCAATCTCGAGCCGGTGGTAGCCACCGCCGTCGCGGCCATTGCGCTGGGGGAACGGTTGCAGATGAACCAGTATGCCGGAGGCGGTCTCGTTCTTGCCGCTCTTGTGGCATCAACGCTGCTCGGACGGCGTAAGATTTAATGCCATGACCAGTGCCCCGATCCCCGTTGCGGTCCTGACCGGCTTTCTTGGAGCCGGAAAGACAACGCTGCTGAATTTCCTGCTGAAGGATCCGTTTCTGTCGGATGCCGCCGTCATCATCAATGAGTTCGGCGATGTTGGGATTGATCATCTTCTCGTCGAGCGGGCCGACGAGAATGTGATCGAGCTTGCGTCAGGCTGCCTGTGCTGCACCATCCGGGGCGATCTCATCGACACCATCCACGACCTGCTCGCACGTCGCGCAGGCGGTCACATCCGGCGCTTCAACCGGATCATCATCGAGACCACCGGGCTTGCCGATCCCGCACCGGTTCTGCACGCGGTGATGAGCGAGCCGGGTCTGCTCGCAGCCTGCCGGCTGGAAGGCGTGATCACCGTGGTCGACGCCTTCAACGGCATGGCGACGCTGGATCAGCACGCCGAAGCCGTCAAGCAGGTGGCCGTGGCGGACCGCATCGTGCTGACCAAGGTCGACCTGCTGGTCGGCCGTGCGGGCGAGGAGATGCTGTTTGCCATCATCGGACGGCTTCGGAAGCTCAATCCGGCGGCACGGCTTCTGACCACTCACCGCAATGAGGCAACCGCCGAGCGCCTGTTCACCATGGGATTGTTCGACCCCCGGACCAAGACGCCGGACGTGCAGGGCTGGCTTGCCGTCGAAGCCCATGAGACCGGCGAGAAGCGCGGACGGCGGCACCGTCATCATGGGCATGATCATGGGCATGACCACCACCATGACGTGTCACGCCATGATGATCACATCCGCTCCTTCAGCTTCACCGAGGCCAATGCCATCAGCCCGCAGGGGCTCGAGCTGTTCATGGAGCTGCTCAAGTCCTATCACGGCGCCAACATGCTGCGCATGAAGGGCATCGTGAGGGTGTCGGACGATCCCTCGCGGCCGGTGGTCCTGCACGGCGTTCAGCACGTATTCCATCCACCTGTCAGGCTCGATGCCTGGCCGGACGGTGACGTGCGCACCCGCCTCGTGTTCATTGTGAAGGACATTGAAAAACCGATGATCGAGAAGCTGTTCCGGGCCTTCACCGATCAGATCAGCGGCGGAGCGGACGCCTTCACCGACAAGACGCTCTCATTGAACAGGTGATCCCGACATGACGCTGAAGCTCTATGGACTGTCCAAATGTTCCACCTGCCAGAAAGCCAGGGACTGGCTTGACGATCACAAGATCCGGCACAGTTTCTCCGACGTGAAGGATGATCCCGTCACACGGGAGCAGGTCGCGAAATGGTCCAAGGCGCTGGGCGGCTGGGAGAAGATGATCAACAGGGCCGGCTACACCTGGCGCGGACTTGCGCCGGAGAAGACGTCAAACCTGACCGAGACCAAGGCCGTTGCCCTTGCCGTCGACAATCCCTCGCTGATCCGCCGCCCGCTCATCGAGCACCGGGACGGCAGCGTGACGGTGGGATTTTCCAAGAAGATCCAGGAATTGCTGGGCTGAGAGCCCTGCTGCCGTCAGCCGCGGACCAGCGGCCTGGTCATGCAGGTCGGGCCGCCCTCGCCCTTGCGGCAGATGTCGGTTCCCTTGATGACCTCGACCCTCACGCCCATGGCCCTCATGCGGCGTTCCGTTTCCGGGTTGCCTTCGACCATCATGGCGTGGCGCGGTCCAAGCGCCAGGACATTGCAGCCCATGGTGTCGAATTCCTCCGGCGGCACTTCGACGAACCTGATGCCGCGCGACTCGAGGAATTCGATCTGCCGCACCGCCATCAGCGGTGGATAGACGACGGCAAGGTCATGGTCGAGCGGCGACAGGCACGACATGAGATGGAAGACATCCGACCGTCCCTTGTAGTGCGGCATGTCGAACCACAGGATCTCGACATCGGGGCCAGCCAGTTCGCCCAGTTGCCGGAGGCCCTCGAGATTGGTGCGGTAGCCGACGCCGGCCAGCAGGGTGTAGCGGTCGATCCATACGAGATCGCCGCCTTCGACCTTGCCCTCGCCCGTGATCTCGCCGGCAATCGGAAAGCCCAGCTTCTCCAGGGCTGCGCCGTTGACCTCTGATTCCTTGCGGCGCTGGGGTTTGCCCATCCGCGGCTTGACGAGGCCGCGCGGCGTCACGATCAGGGCGTCATGGGTGTAGATCGAATCGAGCGTCAGGCCCTCGCCCGCCGGAAGCCTGATCAGCTCGGCGCCGGCACCGGCCAGTATCGCCTCGACCGCCGCATATTCCGTCCGGGCATTGGCGAGATCGGGGCGCGCATGGAAATTCAGGTCCTTCCATTCGGCATCGATCCGGGCGTCACTGGCGAAAGCCGTATCGACATCGCGGATGGCAACCTTCTTCAGGGAACCCCAGTTGTTGAAGGCGCCGAAATCGAATGTCATTTCCGTCTGATCCTGAATATGAGGGCGCCACCATCCCTGGCCTGCTCCAGAAGTGCGTGGCCCTGCTCGTTGCAGAAGTGGGGCATGTCTATTGCGGACATGGGGTCCGTGGCAATGACCTTGAGAATGGTGCCCGATGCCATGGTCTCGAGCCGCTTGCGGGCTTTCAGCACGGGAAGCGGGCACAGCAGGCCGGAGAGATCGAGCGTCGTTTCCGAATGATTTTCAGCCATGACCGGGATAGAAGCTAGCATTGTGAAAAAGGGAGTGACAAGCGTGCCGGCGCTTCTGACCAGGCTGTCCGTGGATGGCGTCGTGGACATGCTGCTTGCCAATCCCTCGCGCAAGTCCGGCCTGGAAAAACAGCCGGTGACCGAGGCCCGGCTGGCCTTTTCCGGCATGGAGGGCGATTGCCATGGCGGCCTGACGCGCAAGTCGGACAGCCGCATGCTGAAGCAGTACAGGCGCGGGACCGAAGTCCGCAATTCGCGGCAGCTCTCGATCCTGTCTCAGGAGGAGCTGGCGGAGGTCGCGGCGCGCATGGGACTTCCGGCCGTCGCGCCGCAATGGCTCGGCGCCAACATGGTGGTGCGCGGCATTCCCGATCTCACGCTTCTGCCGCCGGGCAGCCGCCTGCAGTTTGCCTCCGGCGCCATGGTCGTGGTGGATGCCGAGAACCATCCCTGCCGCTATCCGGCCGACATCATCGCCCGGCACCATCCGGATCCCGCCATGAGCTTCGTCAAGGCCGCCATGCACAAGCGTGGTGTTGTGGGGTGGGTCGAGGCCGAGGGTGTGATCCGTGCAGGTGATCGGATCACCGTGTGGATCCCGCCCCAGCGGATCTATGCCCACAGATGAAGCTTGCTGCCGTCATCGTGGCAGGAGGGCGCTCCTCGCGCATGGGGCAGGAAAAGGCATTTGCGGAGATTGGCGGCAGGCACATTCTGGCGCGCATCATCGAGCGCCTTGCACCGCAGGTGACGCTCGTTGCGATCAATGCCAATGGTCCGGCCGGGAGATTTTCCGGAACGGGCTGTCCGATCGTTGCGGACAGGCCAGGTGGCGTGGCGACACCCCTCGCCGGGCTGCATGCCGCACTGCAGTTTGCCGTGGACCGGGGTTTTGATTTCGTTCTGACGGTGCCCTCCGACACGCCGTTTCTGCCGCGTGATCTCGTCATGCGCCTTGCTGCGGCAGACAGTCCTGCCGCCATCGCAGCCTCCGGGGGCCAGGCGCATTATCTCACGGGCCTGTGGGCGGCCTCGCTGCTGGGCGAGGCCGCTGCGGCCCTGGGCATGGCCCATGTGCCGCGCATGCAGGACTGGGTCGAGCGCGCGCGTGCGGTGGTCGTCGACTGGCCGGTTGAACCTTATGATCCGTTCTTCAACGTCAACACGCCGGATGATCTTGCCGAGGCCGGGCGTATTGCGGCAGAGTTTCAGACATGAACAAGGTCATCGGCGTTGCGGGCTTCAAGAATGCGGGCAAGACCACGCTGGTCGAGAAGCTGGTGAGGGAACTCACCCGGCGCGGATACCGCGTCTCGACGGTGAAGCACGCCCATCATTCCTTCGACATCGACCATGAGGGCCGCGACAGTTTCCGCCACCGCAAGGCAGGCGCCTCCGAAGTGGCGGTCGTATCGCGCCATCGCTGGGCCATCATCCATGAATCGCGCGATGACGCCGAACCGCCGCTCTCGGAGATACTGTCCAAGCTCGCCCCCTGCGATCTCGTCATCATCGAAGGCTACAAGCGCGACGGTCATGACAAGATCGAAGTCCGGAACCTGGAACTCTCTCATCCGGAACTGGCGGGCAGCGATCCGACCGTTGTGGCCATCGCGGCCAATGGCAGGATCACCGCGGCACCGGTACCGGTCTTCGACCGAGACGACGTGTCGGCGCTCGCCGATTTCGTCGAGAAGCACAAGGGTCTCGCATGACACCGCAACGGGTCACGGCGTTCTGGGACGAGGCGGGGGAGCAGCGCTGGTTCACCAAGGATGCAGCCTTCGACGGGGCACTGCGCGTGCGGTTCGGAGAGGCGCTGGCCGAGGCCCGGGCGGGTGCCTTCGATCACTGGGGCGATACGCCAGACGGGGCGGTCGGCCTCGTCATCCTGCTTGACCAGATGTCACGCAACATACACCGTGGCAGCCCGCTGGCCTTTGCCGCCGATCCGCGCGCACTGCGGCTGGCCTGTCAATGGATCGGGCGAGGGTTCCATCAGACGCTCAGCGCGCCCCGGGCGCGCTGGCTCATCATGCCCTTCGAGCATGCCGAGGATCTTGACGCCCAGCGCCGCGGGGTGGCGCTGTTCCAGACCATGGGGCTTGGCGACATGGCCTTCTGGGCACAGGTGCATCTGGACATCATCGCCCGCTTCGGGCGTTTCCCGCACCGCAATGCAGTGCTGGGCCGGGTATCGACCCCTGGCGAGATCGCCTTCCTCAGGGCGGGCGGTTTCGCGGGGTGAGTGTCGGATTCAGGCTGGTCCCGGTCGTTCCGCCTCACGCCTGTTGAAATTGCTTCACTAATCTTCCCGGTATCGGGTTTTCCGGGTTTCAGGGACAGTCAGCTATGAAAACACATGCGCGCGTGGTCGTCATCGGCGGGGGCGTGGTGGGCGTCGGAACGCTCTATCACCTCGCAAAGAAGGGCTGGAGCGACGTCGTCCTGGTCGAGCGCAAGGAGCTCACCTCGGGATCGACCTGGCATGCCGCAGGGCTGCTGCCGCTGTTCAACCTGTCTTACTCGGTCGGACAGATCCACAAGTATTCCGTCAATCTCTACAACTCCCTCGAGGCCGAGACCGGTCAGCCGGTCGGCTTCAAGAAGGTCTCGAACATCCGTCTTGCGCGCACGCCCGATCGCTGGGACGAATTCATGTACTACGCGGGTGTTGCCGAGACGATCGGTGTCAAGGTCAACAAGCTCACGCCACAGCAGGTCAAGGAGATCTGGCCGCTCTGCGAAACGGACGGGCTTCTGGGCGCCATCCAGCATCCGGATGACGGCTATATCCAGCCCGCCGATCTCACGCAGGCCATGGCCAAGGGCGCGCGCGCGCGCGGTGCTGAAATCTATCGCAACACCTCCGTCACCGGCATCGAGCAGAAACCCAATGGCGAATGGATCGTGAAGACCGACAAGGGTGACATCACCTGCGAGCACGTCGTCTCGGCCAGCGGCAATTTTGCCCGCAAGACCGGGGCCATGGCAGGTCTCGACATCCCCGTCATTCCGGTCGAGCACCAGTACATCGTCACCGAGCCGCACCCCCTGATCCGCGAGCGGCACGCCAAGGGCTTGCCGGAGATGGGCGTGCTGCGCGAGGCTGATTCCTCATGGTACATGCGCGAGGAAAATGGCGGCCTTCTGCTCGGACCCTATGAGCATGGCGCACCGTGCTGCTACATGGACGGACCATCCGACCAGAGCGAGTACGAGCTGTTTCAGGAAGACCTCGACCGGCTTGCGCCGCACATCGAGACCGCCATCGCCCGCGTGCCGGCCTTCGGTGAGGTGGGCATCAAGAAAGTCTACAACGGCGCCATTGCCTATACGCCCGACGGTTCGCCCATCATCGGGCCCGCCTGGGACAAGCGGAACTTCTGGCTCAACGAGGGCCACTCCTTCGGCGTCACCGCTGCGGGCGGTGCGGGCTGGCAGCTGGCCGAGTGGATCGTCGAGGGTGAACCGACCATCGACATGATGGGCGTTGATCCGCGCCGCTTCGGCCCCTACGCCACGCGCGGCTATCTGAAGGTGAAGAACGAAGAGGCCTATGCCAATGTCTTCACGCCGCATTATCCGGATGAGGAACGGGCGGCAGCCCGGCCCCTGAAGCGCACGCCCTGCTATGATCGCATGAAGGCGCTCGGCGCCGTGTTCGGCTCTGTCTATGGCTGGGAACGGCCGGGCTGGTTTGCGCCGAAGGGCTATGCCCTGACGAAAGCAGAGATCAACAGCCCCGATGTGCTGACCAATCACAATTATGCGCCGCCCACCGAGGACGGCCGCATCGTCGAGAAATGGTCGTTCCGGCGTTCCAATTACTTCCGGTTTGTCGGCGAGGAATGCCGCAATGTCATGAGCAATGTGGCTGTGCAGGACATGTCGGCCTTTGCCAAGATGGAAGTCTCGGGCCCCGGCGCGCGGGACTGGCTCGAATCGATCCTCGCCAACAGGATTCCGAAGAAGCAGGGCCGCATCGCACTTTGCCACCTGCTGACACCGCGCGGAGGCGTGCGCTCGGAGTTCACGGTCTATGAATGGGCGCCGGGCCGCTTCTATCTCGTCTCGGCCGGTGCCTATGAGCGTCACGACCATGACTATCTCCGGAAGCTCTGCCCGGCGGACGGTTCGGTGCGGTTGTCGCCCATCACCACGCGGCTTGGTGTTCTGGTGCTCGCCGGACCCAATTCCCGCAATGTCCTTCAGAAGCTCACCGATGCCGATCTCTCCAACGAGGCCTTTCCCTGGCTCTCCGGCAAGGAGATCAGCGTCGGCACCTGCACGGCACATGCGCTGCGCGTCAACTTTGTTGGTGAACTGGGCTGGGAGTTCCATCACCCCATCGAGCAGCAGATTGCACTCTTCGATGCGCTGATGGCGGCAGGCCAGGAATTTGGCATTCGTCCCTATGGCATCAAGGCCATGTCGTCCCTTTCGATCGAGAAGAGCTACCGCCTGGTGCCGCGTGAACTTTCCATTGAGTATTCTGCCTATGAATCCGGTCTTGATCGCTTCGTGCATCCGGGCAAGGGCCAGTTCATCGGCCGTGATGCGCTGGTTGAGGGCAAGGAGAAGGGCCTCAACTGGAATTTTGTGACGCTCGAAGTTCATGGCGTCACCGACAAGGATTCCGACGCGCGCGGTTCGGAGCCGATCTACAGCAAGGGCCAGCTCATCGGCCGTGCCACCAATGGCGGCTTCGGCTTCCGCGTGAACAAGTCTCTGGCCCTCGGCATGGTGCGCCCCGAGCATGCGGCGGTTGGAACCGAGCTCGACATCAAGATACTCGGACAGATGTTCAGGGCCACGGTCATTCCCGAAAGTCCCTATGATCCGGAGAACAAGGCGCTGCGGGCGTGAGTCCGGCCGGCGTGTTGCGCAGACCCGTGATGGCGGGTGATAAGCAGGAACCAACCACCCGAATCAGTCCTGCGCAATGACAGACCCCAACGCCCGCTACGGAGCCGGAATTCTCTTTGTTCTGCTGGCGACCGTTGGCTGGAGCCTCGCTGGCGTCTTCGTCCGCTTCCTCCCGGGTCTGGATGGCTGGCAGATCAACTGCTGGCGCGGGTTCTGGATGTCCGTCTTCGTGCTGGTCTATCTCGTGGCCGTCTATGGCCGCGATACCGGTACGAAGTTCCGTGAGGTTCCCGTCGGCGCACTGATTGCCGTTGCAACCTTCTTCACGGCAGGCTCGACGCTCTATGTCACCTCGCTGACCCTGACGGGAACCGCAACGGTGTCGGTCATCGGTGCGCTCTCGCCGATCTTCGCCGGCATTCTGAGCCCGTGGATCACGCAGGAGCGTCCCTCGCTTGCATCCTGGCTCGCTGCCGGCATGGCCCTGGGTGGAGTGGGTGTCATTGCCTGGGACGGCGTGATTGCCGGCAATCTTCTGAGCATTTTCGTCTGTCTCATGGTTCCCATTTCCTTTGCCGGTCAGACCGTGGCGCTCCGGCGCTACCGCGCGATCGACATGGTGCCCGCCATTTGCGTTGGCGGTTTCGTCACCTTCGCGGTGGCCGGCGTCATGGGTTACTTTGCCGGGGGTCATCCCGGTGGCGGCTTTCCGGTATCTCCCTATCAGATGTTGATGCTGGCGCTCATGGGTCCGCTGCAGCTCACCATTCCCCTGATCCTCTATGCCCGCGGCGCGCGATATGTGCCTGCGGTGACGCTGACCCTCGTCGTGATGCTGGATGTGGTGCTCAATCCGCTCTGGGCGTGGGCTGGTGCCGGAGAGTTGCCTGCACGATCGGCCTATGTCGGCGGAAGCGTCATTGTGCTCGCGGTGCTGGTCTCGATCTTCGGGGACCGCTGGCTGAAGCGGTCGCAGATCGTCGAGGCGTGATGAGCCGGTCTGCCGCAACGCTCGTGGGTTTCACCGCCATACTGATGTGGGCGCTGCTGGCGCTGATGACGGCGGCCAGCGGTGCGGTTCCGCCATTCCAGCTTGCCGCGATGACGTTTTTCATCGGAGGCCTGATCGGAGCGGCCACATGGCCGTTCCGGAAAGGGGCGATGGCCTCGCTCCGCCAGGGCTGGCCGGTGTGGCTGGTCGGTGTGGGCGGCCTCTTCGGCTATCACTTCGTCTATTTCAGCGCCATCCGTGCCGCCCCGCCCGTCGAGGTCAGTCTCATCGCCTATCTGTGGCCTCTGTTTCTGGTGTTGTTCTCCGCCCTTCTCCCCGGAGAACGGATCAGGCCGCATCATGTTCTGGGCGTGGTGCTGGGGCTTCTGGGTGCCGTGGTGATCATCACGGGCGGCCGGGGACTTTCCATCTTCAGTGGCATCGGCACGGGCCAGCTCCTCGCCTTTGGCTGCCCGCTCATCTGGTCGGGCTATTCGGTTCTCTCGCGCCGCTTCGGGGATGTCTCGACAGATGTCGTGGCGGGGTTCTGTCTCGTGACGGCCTGTCTTGCAGCTCTGTGCCATGTCGCCTTCGAGACGACAGTGTGGCCGCAGGATGGGCTGCAATGGGCCGCCATTCTCGGTCTCGGGCTCCTTCCCGTGGGCGCTGCCTTCTACAGCTGGGACTATGGCGTCAAGCAC
>Ga0129333_10000290_pt1 | contig 38063 bp, 33 predicted proteins | sample CPB6_08_DNA_FD_94474 | JGI IMG/M metagenome (GOLD analysis project Ga0129333, IMG submission 94474) | Freshwater to marine salinity gradient microbial communities from Chesapeake Bay, USA - CPBay_Sum_0.6_0.8_DNA | ecosystem: Environmental > Aquatic > Marine > Coastal | place: USA: Chesapeake... | reverse complement strand
GCCGTTCCTCCTGGGCCTGCCCACCTGGTGCGTGTCGATCGCCTACGTCGCCGAGGGCCAGACCCAGGTCGGCGTCATCTACAACCCCGTCACCGACGACCTCTACGCCGCCCAGCTCGGCGGCGGCGCCACGCTCAACGGGACACCGATGCGTGTGCGCGAGACGACGACCCTCAGTGACGGCCTGACCGGCATGGGGTGCTCCTCGCGCACGACACCTGACGACATCGGACTCATTGCCCACCGCCTGCGCGCTGCCGGCGGCATGTACCACCGACACGGCTCAGGCGCACTCACTCTCGCGTACGTCGCCGCAGGCCAGCTGATCGGCTATGTCGAGATGTTCATCAACGCGTGGGACTGCCTGGCTGGACTGCTGCTGATCGAGGAGGCCGGGGGCTGCACCTCGCCGTTCCTCGCCGACAACGGAGTGACGGGCGGCGGACGCATCGTCGCAGGAGCACCCGGAGTGTTCGACCAGCTCACTGCGCTGCTGCCCGACTAGCGCGTGCGGCGCAACAGCGCGAGGAACATCGCATCGGTGCCGTGCCGGTGCGGCCACAGCTGCACCGTCGGGCCCTCCCCGAGATCCGGCACACCCGGCAGCAGAGCACGCGCATCCTCGAGCACGATCTCGTCGCGTCCGCGGATCACGTCGCTCACGACGAACTCCGTCTCGGCGAGGTGTGGCGAGCAGGTCACGTAGGCGACGACTCCGCCCGGCCGAACCGCCTCGAGGGCTGCACGAAGCAGGTCGCGCTGCGTCGCGCCGAGTGCAGCGAGGTCGCTGGGCGAGCGGCGCCAGCGCGACTCAGGTCGACGTCGTAGGGCACCCAGGCCCGTGCACGGAGCGTCGACGAGCACGCGGTCGAACGCGCCTTCGCCCCACGGGGCATGCCGTGCGTCGCCGACGATGACGACGCCATCCGGGCCGAGGGCCGTCTCCACCAGCGCCGCCCGGTGGGGGTGCTGCTCCACTGCGGTCAGCCGGCCCCCGCTCTCTCGGGCCAGGCCGTCCAGCAGGGCAGCCTTGCCCCCGGGGCCGGCGCACATATCGAGCCACCGGCCGGCATCATCCGCCACCGCCGCGCGCGCCAGCGCGAGGGCGACGAGCTGGCTGCCCTCGTCCTGCACGCCGGCCCGCCCGTCACGAATGCAGGCCAGCGCGTCCGGCGTGCCGTCGACCAGCGTCGCGGCCAGCGGCGACCATCGGCCTGGCACCACCTCCGGCAGGGCGAGCAGCTCCTCCGGAGCCATGCGTCCGGGCCGTGCGACCAGTGAGGGCCGGGCGGCCTCGTCGTCCGACTGCAGGAGTGCGGCGAGCTCGCCCCGAGCCGGGCCCAGGGCGTCACGAAGGGCCCGCACGATCCACGTCGGATGCGACCATCGGGTCGCGAGCCACTCGACGTCGTCGTCCGCACGATCGCCGCGCAGGTGGACCTCCCACGCGGCCACGTCACGGCGTGCCACACGGCGCAGGACCGCGTTGACGAAGCCCGCCCGCGCCGCGGCCCCGGGTCGGGCGCCCTGCTCGCGCGCGAGCGCGCATGACGAGTCGACCGCCGCGTGATCCGGGACGCGCATCGCGAGCAGCTGGTGCACGCCCATGCGCAGCACGTCGAGCAGGACGGGCTCGACTCGGTCCAGCGGGCGGTCGATGCACTCGGCGAGGATCGCGTCGTACCAGCCGCGCATGCGCAGCGTGCCGTAGGCGATCTCCGTCGCGAAGGCTGCGTCGCGGCCGGTCAGGCCGAACCCGTGGATGACCGACGGGAGGACGAGGTTGGCGTACGCGTCGTCCTCGCGCACAGCGCGCAGGACCTCCAGGGCAGCACTGCGCGGCCGGTCGCTCACTCGGCGGCCTCGGGTGTCGCGCCGAGCACGATGGCGTCCGCCCCGCGCAGCCCGCGTGCCCAGTCGGCCGCATCCATCTCGCGACGCCCCGCGGGCCGCACGGACCCCAGTCGCACGGGGTCGGTGAGCGTGCCCACCAGGACGTCGCGTCGGCCCACCCGCACCTCGCCGGGAGCGAGCACGACGTCGCCGCCCCCGTCAGCACCCGCGTCGACCCGACCCACCGGCCCGAGCCCGAGGCGCTCGCCGGCGACGAGCGTCCACGCCCCGGGCGCCGGCGTGCACGCGCGGATCTGCCGGTCGATGGCGGAGGCCGGGGAGTCCCAGCGCACGTGAGCGTCGTCGACGGTCAGCTTGGGGGCGTATGTCGCCTCCCCGGCCTGTGCGACCGGATCCGCGGCGCCCGAGGCGAGCAGGTCGAGGGAGTCCACGAGCAGGTCGGCGCCGATGACGGCGAGGCGCGCCAGCAGGCCGCCCGATGTGTCGTCCGGGGCGATCTCCTCGATGACGCTGCCCAGTACCGGCCCGGTGTCCAGGCCCTCCTCCAGCAGGAAGGTCGACGCGCCGGTGACCTCGTCACCACGCCAGATCGCGTGCTGGACGGGAGCCGCTCCCCGCCAGCGCGGCAGCAGCGAGAAGTGCAGGTTCACCCACCCGTGGACGGGGATCGCAAGCGCCGATGCCGGCACCAGGCCGCCGTAGGCGACGATGGGCGCGACCTCCGGGGCGATCGCGCGAAGTCGCTCGAGCACGTCCGGGTCCCGCATCGAGGCCGGCTTGAGCACCTCGATGCCCGCCGCCGCCGCCACCTCGGCGACGGGCGAAGGGGCGAGTGCGCGCCCACGTCCGGCCGGGGCGTCGGGACGCGTGATGACCGCATCGACCACGTGCTCGGAGTCGAGCAGCCGACGCAGGGAGAGGACCGCGGTGTCGGGCGTCCCGGCGAAGACGCAGCGCATGGTCAGAGCCAGCGCGAGGAGATGGCGTGCGGGCTCAGCCGCACATCAGGGGCCGACTCGCCGAACCACTCCGCCTGGCGAATCTGCCGCATCGCCTCCTTGCGGGTCTCCGCGTCCAGGCGGTCGATGAACAGGATGCCGTCGAGATGATCCGTCTCGTGCTGGATGGCGCGCGCAAGGAGCGCGGTGCCCTCGATCACGACCGGCTCACCGTGCATGTTCATGCCCTTGGCGACCACCTGGCGAGCGCGCGGGGTGTCGAAGGACAGGTCGGGCAGCGACAGGCAGCCCTCCTCGCCGTCCATCAGCTCATCGGACAGGTCGAGGTCCGGGTTCACCAGGTGGCCCGGCTCGTCGTCGACCCAGTAGGTGAAGACCCGCAGCGAGACCCCGATCTGCGGTGCGGCCAGCCCGGCGCCGGGGGCATCCATCATGGTCTCGGTGAGGTCGCGCACCAGCTTGCGCAGCTCCTTGTCGAAGGTCTCCACCGGCGCTGCAGGGGTGCGCAGGACCGGGTCGCCGAAGAGCCGGATGGGCTGGATTGCCATGTCGCGAGTGTAGACACAGGTGCAGGGAGCCGATGCCGCCGCACGTGCCGGTCAGATGGTGGGCCGGTCAGATGGTGGGCGGGTCGAGGTGCACGTGCACCGGACGCGTCCGACCCTTGGCCGAGCGCGTGGCGGTGATCGCCGCGAGCTCGCGCGACAGCCGCGGGCCCTCGCGACGATCGACGACGACGAGTCCACGCCGCCGGTCCGGGTCCTGCGGGCTCGGATCGGGCAGGGGACCGAGGAGCCGATGCGGGACGGACAGCCCCGCGGCCACCTCGCGGATGTCCTCGCCCGCTCCAACGAGCGCGGCCATGCGGGTGGCCGGGGGCAGCCCCACCGCCTCACGCTCGTGCAGCTCGCGGGCGGCGAGCCACGGCGCGTCCCAGCGGACGAGCGCCTGCACCGCCGGCAGCGCGTTCTCAGCGGTGATGACGACGGGCGCCCCGGGCGCCGCGAGTCCCGCAGCCGCGAACCACCGCCGCGCCGCATCCTCGGTGGCGGCGAGGCTCGGTCGCGCCAGGAGCGTGCGCGCATCGAGAATGAGGACGGCGCGGTACCCGCCCTCCGCCTCCGGCTCCGCACCCGGGGTCGCGACCACGACGGCCGGCTGCGCTGGAACACGCGTCAGCCGCTGACCTCCGCGGCTGGCGACCACCGGGATCCGCGGGAAGGCGCGGCCGATCTCCTCGACCGTGCGATCCGCGCCGACCGCCATCGCACGCAGGGTCGTCGCCTGGCACGCCGAACAGGACCATGATCCGCGGATGGCCCCGCACCAGGAGCAGGTCGGTGTGCTGCCGCGGCCCTGCAGCACGAGCGGACCACCGCATGCGCACCGTGCCGGGGTGCGGCAGTCCTGGCACGCCAGCGCCGGAACGTAGCCACGACGCGCCACCTGCACCAGCACGGGGCCCTCGGCCAGTGCGCGACGTGCGGCCTCCCACGCCGTGTGCGGGAGTCGCGCAGCCGCGGCAGCAGGGTCGCGCGCCTCGTCCTGCTCGGTGATGGCGCGGACGCGTGGCGCACGATCGGCGACGACCGATGCCGCAGGCTCGACCGACCTCGCCCATCCCGACTCCACCCACTGCTGGGTGGCCACGGACCTCGACGGGGAGCCGACCACCAGGTGGCAGCCTTCGAGGTGCGAGCGGAGCGCCGCGACATCGCGGGCGTTCCAGTACGGGGCCTGGGGATCGACGAGCGACTCGTCGGCGTCGTCCCACACGACGATGAGCCGCAGGTCGGGCACCGGGGCGAAGACGCTGGCGCGAGTGCCGACGACGATGCGCACTCCCCCGCGCAGCACACGAAGGAACTCGCGATAGCGCCGTTCGGGCCCCATGTCCGCCGTCAGCGTCGCGACCGCTCCCTGCGCCACTGCCTCCGGGAGGGCAGCGAGGACGCCGTCGACATCCGTCGCATCGGGCACGACCACGATGACCGATCCCGAGGGCTGCACGGTGACCGCGCTGACCAGGGACTGCACATGCGCACGCCAGTCTGCCGCCGGCGCCATCGCCCACACGGCGCGCACCGGATCGGCGGTGTCGGGCGCCCCGACCCGGCGCAGGAGCGCCCCACCCGCCGGGTAGTCCGCCCAGGGCCCGACGTCGGTCGCGGCCGCCTGCCAGGTGCAGGGCGCCACGACCGTCCGCTCCGCGCGGGCGTGGCGCGGGGGAACGGCTGATCGTGCGACATCGCTGAACGTCCCGGCCCACCGCTCGGCGACCGCGCCGACGAGCGCGAGGGTGTGCTCGGTCAGCACCGGCTCGGGTCCGAGCACGCGCTCGAGGGAGCGCAGGTCGCCGTCGCGCTCGGAGCGGATGCCGGTGGCAACGACGATGGCATTCGTCAGCCGACCGGCGAAGCGCACGCGCACGCGCGAGCCGAGGTCGACGGACCCCTCCATCGCCACCGGGACCGCGTAGTCGAAGGGACGGTCGAGGTGAGGCACCTGCGCGTCGATACGCACCTGCACCACGGACGGGAGCGGGCCCGTGGACCCCTGCTCCCGTGCGCGCGTCATGGCGCGATCATGCCCCAGGCCGCTGACGCCACCGGGATGCGCCGGTCAGCGGCCCGCTGCCGCCTTCAGCGCCTCGGCACGGTCGGTGGCCTCCCACGTGAAGGTCGGCCCCACCGACGTGCGCCGGGCCGGATCCTCGTGGTCGAGAAGGATGTTGCTGCCCTGCGGCCGGCCGAAGTGGCCGTAGGCCGCCGTCGTCCGGTAGATCGGGCGGAGCAGGTCCAGGTCGCGGATGATCGCCGCCGGACGCAGGTCGAAGACCTCGAGGACGGCCTGCTGGATCTGCTCGTCGGGCACGACGCCCGTGCCGAAGGTCTCGACGAAGACGCCGACCGGGTGGGCCTTGCCGATCGCGTACGCGACCTGGACCTCGCAGCGCGTCGCCAGGCCCGCAGCCACGACGTTCTTGGCCACCCAGCGCATCGCGTAGGCCGCCGAGCGGTCGACCTTCGACGGGTCCTTTCCGGAGAACGCCCCGCCACCGTGCCGGGCCATACCGCCGTAGGTGTCGACGATGATCTTGCGGCCGGTCAGGCCGGCGTCGCCCATCGGACCGCCCACCTCGAACCGACCCGTCGGGTTCACCAGCAGCCGGTAGTCGCGCGAGTCGAGATCGATGAGGTCGAGCACCGGGTCGACGACGTGGCGCTTGACCTCCGGGGTGAGGGTCAGGTCCAGGTCGACATCCCTGGCGTGCTGCGAGGACACGACGACGGTGTCGATCTTCACCGGACGGTCGTTCTCGTCGTACGCGATGGTGACCTGGGTCTTGCCGTCAGGCCGCAGGTACTCCATGGTGCCGTCCTTGCGCACCATGGTCAGCCGCTCGGCGAGCCGCTGCGCGATGTGGATCGGCAGGGGCATGAGCTCCGGGGTGTCGTCACATGCATAGCCGAACATCAGGCCCTGGTCGCCGGCGCCCTGACGGTCCAGCGGGTCGGCGCTGCCCTCGGCACGCTCCTCGTACGCGTCGTCGACGCCCTGGGCGATGTCCGGCGACTGCTTGCCGATCGACACCGAGATGCCGCAGGACTCCCCGTCGAAGCCCTTCACCGACGAGTCGTACCCGATGCCCAGCACGGTCTGGCGCACCAGGCCCATGACGTCGGCGTAGCCGTTCGTCGTGACCTCGCCGGCCACATGGACCTGGCCGGTCGTGAGCATCGTCTCGACGGCGACGCGGCTGCGCGGATCCTGGCGCAGCAGGTCGTCGAGGATGGCATCGCTGATCTGGTCGGCCATCTTGTCCGGATGACCCTCGGTGACGGACTCGGACGTGAACAGGCGGTGAGACACGGACAACTCCCTCGATGCGTCGTGATACAGCGTTCGCAGCCCCATGGTGGTTCGCGCTTGCCCACGAGTGGGCCTGGTCTGCTCCCGGAGCACCCCACCGCGGAGGAGGGTTGCCGGCCAGCAAGCCGGGACTTGTCGCTGGCACTCGTGACCGCTGGGAACACTACCCCACCCCCGCGCCGCACAGGATCAGCGACAGGGCGCGTCTGGCGTGGTCACGCCTTCACCAGGCGTACCACTGCATCCCACACGGCGTCCGCCACCTGGGCCTTGGACCCCCGCGGGATGTCGGCCTGGCCGCCCTCGGCGTCGAGGATCACGACCTCGTTGGTGGGCTGGCCGAAGACGGCGTCGTCGCCCACGTCGTTGACCACGAGCAGGTCGCAGCCCTTGCGGGCGAGCTTCGCGCGACCGAGCTCCACCAGGTGATCCCGGCCGGAGGCCGTCTCGGCCGCGAAGCCCACGATCACCGGACGATCGCCCTCACGGCGCCGGACGAGATCCGCGAGCACGTCGACGGTCTGCTCGAGGTGCAGGTCAACGCCGGCGTCGCCCTCCTTCTTGACCTTGACATCGGCCGCCCGGGGCCGGAAGTCCGCCACCGCCGCTGCCATCACGACGACGTCATGCGCCTGAGCGGCCTCGGTCATGGCGTCGTGCAGCTGCGCGGCTGACTCCACGTCGACCACGCGCACACCAGCGGGAGGCGCCACATCCATCGCCGCGGCCACGAGCGTGACCGTGGCCCCGCGCGAGACCGCCGTGCGGGCGAGCTCGACGCCCTGCCGCCCGCTGCTGCGGTTGCCCACGTAGCGCACCGGGTCCCACGACTCCCGGGTGCCGCCGGCACTGACCACGATGCGCAGCCCGGCGAGGTCATCGGACGGTGGGCGGCGCAGGAGGTCCAGGACCGCGGCGACGATCTGGTCGGGCTCGGGAAGCCGACCCGGGCCCACGTCGGCGCCCGTCAGGCGTCCGACCGCAGGGTCGAGCACGAGCACTCCGCGCTCGCGCAGCAGCGCGACGTTGCGCTGCGTCGCGGGGTGCTGCCACATCTCGGTGTGCATCGCCGGTGCCATCACCACCGGGCCGTGGGCCGTCAGCAGGACATTGGTGAGCAGGTCATCGGCCATGCCCTGCGCCGCGCGGGCGAGCAGATCTGCGGTCGCGGGAGCCACCAGAACCAGGTCGGCCTGCTGCCCGAGGCGGACGTGCGGGACGTCCTGCGCATCGGTCCACACGTCCGCAGAGACCGGATGCCCGGAAAGTGCCTCCCAGGTCGCGGATCCGACGAAACGCAGCGCTGCGGAGGTGGGCACGACGACGACGTCGCACCCGGCGCCCTTCAGTCCACGCAGGACCTCGGCAGCCTTGTATGCGGCGATGCCCCCGGCCACGCCGAGCACGACCCGAGCAGTGCGGGCCGTCATCGATCAGGCCTCGGGGTCGTCCGAGAACGAGGACGGTGCCGCGACCGCTACTCCCGCGACCTCCTCGGGGGTCATCGGCTCGCTGGAGAGCAGACCGGCGTCGATCTCGCGCAGGGCGATCGACAGGGGCTTCTCCTGCACGTGCGTCTCCACCAGCGGCCCCACGTACTCCAGCAGGCCCTCGCCGAGCTGGGAGTAGTAGGCGTTGATCTGGCGGGCCCGCTTCGAGGCGTAGATGACGAGGGAGTACTTGGAGTCGGTCTTCTCCAGCAGCTCGTCGATCGAGGGGTGGGTGATGCCCTCGGGTCTGGTGGCACTGCTCACGTCATGGCCTCATTCACTGGCGGGGGAACCCCCGCCAGCGGCGGGGTCCGGAACGATCGCCCATGCTACCAAGGCCTCTGCGCATTGCTGGACGTCGGCGTTCACGAGCGTCACGTCGAACTCCCCGGCGGCGGCCAGCTCCTCGCGCGCGGCGGCCAGCCGACGCTCGACCGCCTCGGTGGACTCGGTGCCCCGTCCGGTGAGGCGGGCCTGCAGGACCTCCCACGAGGGTGGGGCCAGGAAGACCAGAAGCGCACCCGGCACCCGTTCACGGACCTGACGGGCGCCCTGGACCTCGATCTCCAGCAGCACCGGCCGGCCTGCGGCCCGCTGCGCCTCGACCGGCCCCCGGGGAGTGCCATACCGGTTGCCCGCGAACGTCGCCCACTCCAGCAGGCCGTCGTCCGCGATCAGCGCGTCGAACTGCCCATCGCTCACGAAGAAGTACTCGCGGCCCTCCACCTCCCCCGCCTGAGGACGACGCGTCGTGGCGCTCACCGAGAGCCAGATCCGCGGGTCGAGCTCGAGGGCCCGGGCCACGACCGTGCTCTTGCCGACCCCCGACGGCCCCGAGACGACGACCAGTGGCGCGGGAGCGGTCATGAGGTGCCGCCGAGCGCGGCGATGAGGCCGGCCCGCTGCCGGTCGCCGAGTCCCTGGATGCGACGGCTCGAGGCGATCGCGAGCGAGGTCATGATGCGCTCCGCTCGGACGGGGCCGATACGCGGCAGCGACTCCAGCAGCCACACCACGCGCAAGGACGCCCACGTGGGGTTCTCCGCCGCCCCCTCGATCACCTGCACCGCGGTCACCGTGCCCTCCCGAAGCGCGGCCCTCAGCCGGGCCCGCTCGCGTCGGGCCTCGAGTGCCCGCTGCAGGGCCTCGGCCCGCTGGGCATCGGTGCGCGACGGGACCCCGCTCATCCGCGCGATCCGGCCTGGCCCAGCGAGCGGGCGAGACCCTCCGCGGCGCTGCGGCGGTCCTGCGCGCCGGTGATGGGACGGCCGATCACCAGCAGGTCCGCACCATCGGCGAGGGCCTGCTCGGGGGTCGCGACACGCTGCTGGTCGTCGGTCGATGCGCCCGCCGGGCGCACGCCCGGGGTGATCAGCGTGATGTCGCCGGGCACCACCGCCCGCACGGCGGCCACCTCCTGCGGCGAGCACACGATGGCCCGCGCACCGGCGTAGACAGCGAGGCGGGCGAGCCGCACGACCGCATCCTCGGCCGGCCCGCGAAGTCCGATGGCCTCGAGGTCCGCGGCCCCGAGCGAGGTGAGGACGGTCACCGCGGTGATGCGCGTGCCGGGGAGCGCCTCGGCCGCCGCCTCGATCATCGCCGCACCTCCGGACGCATGCACCGTGAGGAACGCCGGCTCGAGGGCGGCGACGGCCGAGGCCGCGCCGCGGACGGTCGCCGGGATGTCATGCAGTTTCAGGTCCAGGAAGATGCCGATGCCGTCTGCTCCCCCACGCGCCGCAGCGGCGCGCGCCTCGTGCACGGCCGCTGCACCATCACGGCAGAAGACCTCGAGGCCCACCTTGAGCGTCGAGACCACGGGCGCCACGGCCTCCGCCCAGTCGCCGAGGGCCTCGAGCGAGGGGGCATCGAGGGCGACCGCGATGGGCGCCCTACTCGCTGATGAAGTCGATGTCATCGTCGAACTCCGCTCTGCTGTCAGCCGGGCGATGGGCATGGGAGACGGCATCAGCGAGCCGCGTGAAGCCGCGCTCGCCGAGGGCGCGCTGCAACTCCACCTGGATACGGGCCGGTGCGGACGGATCATGGAAGACCGACGTCCCCACCGACACGGCGTTGGCACCGGCCAGGATGAACTCGAGGGCGTCGAGCCCTGTGCGCACCCCGCCCATGCCGATGATCGGGACCTGGGGGAACGCCTGCCGAATCTGCCAGATGCACCGCACCGCGACCGGCCGGATGGCCGGACCCGAGAGGCCGCCGGTGATGCCGGCGAGGTGCGGGCGCATCGTGTCGGTGTTGATCACCATGCCGAGCACCGTGTTGATGACCGAGACCCCGTTGGCACCGGCTCGCACGACGGCGTCGACGATCTCGACGATGTCGGTGACGTCGGGCGAGAGCTTCGCGAAGAGGGGCATCCGCGGGTCGCTGTGGCGGCGGACGGCATTCACCACGTCAGCGGCGGATCCGGCCCGGCAGGCGAACACCTGACCGCGATCCTCGACGTTCGGGCAGGAGATGTTGATCTCGATGCCCGCCACGCTGCGCACGGTCCGCAGCCGCGCGGCTAGCTTGCCGTACTCGTCGACCGTGCTGCCCGCGATCGAGACGATGACGCGGGCACCGCGCTCCTCGAGCCACGCGAGGTCGTGCTCGATGAAGCGGTCGATGCCGGGCCCCTGAAGGCCGATGGAGTTGAGCATCCCGCTCGGCGTCTCGGCCATGCGCGGTGTCGCCCGGCCCGAGCGCGGGTTGGCCATGACGCTCTTGGTCACGATGGCGCCGATGGTCGTTATGTCGAAGAACTGGTCGAGCTCGCGCCCGGACGCCGCGCACCCGGAGGCCGTCAGCATCGGTGCCGGGAGATGGAGCTGGCCGAGGGTCGTCGACATGTCGACGGCGGGCAGCGGTGCGCTCGGGACCGGCCCCTGGGAGATCAGTGCGCGTGTCATCAGTGACCCCCGCCCACGGGTGCGCCGAGGGTGTCCGACGGCACCGTCCCGACATCGGCCCAGCGCACCCGGTCACCCCGGAACACCGGACCCTCCGTGCACGAGCGCAGCATGCGGGTCACCCCGTCCTCCCCGATCACCGGCAGCACACACGTCATACAGACCCCGACGCCGCAGGCCATGGCCTCCTCGACTGCGCACTGACTGTAGGCCTGCCGCGAAGTGGCGATCGCCGACACCCGCTGCAGCATCGGCATCGGACCACACGCGTACACGACGGCCGCGTCGCTCGCGTCCATGATCGCGGGCAGCACATCGGTGACCCGGCCGCGCTGGCCGAGCGAGCCGTCGTCGGTCGTGATGGTCAGGGTCGACGCGACCCGCTTGAGCTCGAGGGCCCCGTAGAGCCGCTCCTCGGTGGCCGCGCCGAGGATGACGTCGACCCGGCACCCCCGCTCGCGCAGCTGCTCGGCCAGCATGAACAGCGGTGCCGAGCCGTAGCCGCCGCCGACGAGCACGGTGGACACCGCCTCCTTGGGCAGCACGTACGGGCGCCCGAGGGGCCCGACGATGTCGATGGGGTCATGGCGCCGGCGGTCCACGAGCCACTGGGTGCCCTTGCCGTGTACGCCGATGACGATGTCGAGCGTGCCGCCGTAGACACCGCGCGACTGGACCTGGTGGATCGCGAGGGCCCGTCGCAGCAGCATGCTGGACTCCTCGCCCCCGATGCCCAGCGTCACGAAGTGACCGGGCCGGGTCAGCTCGGTGATCCCGGGAGCCGTCAGGGACAGCACGTGGTAACTGCCTGCCCGCCGGATGTCGAGCACCTGCCCGGTCACCTGCACCGCCATCGTCACTGCCCCTCTCGAGAAGCGTCCGCAGCCGCGCGCAGGCGGGCGAGGTCATCGGCATGCTCCTGCAGCGAGCGCACCCCCGGCTCATGATCGCGCAGGGAGTCGATCCCCTGCACCGCGGCCGCAAGCCCCTGCACCGTGGTGATGCAGGGCACACCGCGCGTCACCGCGGCCGTCCTGATCTCGTAACCGTCACGGCGCGGCCCCACGCCGAACGGAGTGTTGACGATCAGCTGGATGCTGCCGTCGAGGATCGCGTCGATGGTCGTGGGCTCGCCATGGGGTCCGCGGCCCTCGTAGTGCTTGCGCAGCTCCTCGACCTTCACGCCGTTGCGGCGCAGCACGGCGGCCGTGCCCGAGGTCGCCAGGATGCGGAAGCCGAGGTCGGACAGTCGCATGATCGGGAAGATCGCGGCCCGCTTGTCCCGGTTCGCGAGCGACACGAAAGCCGTTCCCGACGTGGGAAGGCCACCGGCGTAGGCCGCGTCCTGGGACTTGGCGAACGCGACCCCGAAGGTGTCGTCGATGCCCATGACCTCACCGGTGGACTTCATCTCCGGGCCAAGGACCGTGTCGACGCCGTGAAAGCGACCGAAGGGCAGCACCGCCTCCTTGACCGAGATCGCGGCGCCCTGCGGGAGCTCGCCCCCGTCACCGTGCCGCGGCAGCAGGCCCTCGGCCCGCAGCTCGGCGATCGTCTGGCCAACCATCACCCGCGCCGCCGCCTTGGCGACGGGCACGGCCGTGGCCTTGGAGACGAACGGCACGGTGCGGGACGCCCGCGGATTGGCCTCGAGCACATAGAGGAGGTCACCGGCTATCGCGTACTGGACGTTGATGAGGCCGCGGACCCCGACCCCTTCGGCGATGGCTCGCGTCGCGGACCGGATGCGGTCGATGTCCTCGCTACCGAGGGTGATCGGCGGGAGGGCGCAGGCGGAGTCCCCGGAGTGGATGCCCGCCTCCTCGATGTGCTCCATCACTCCCGCCAGGTAGAGGTCCTGACCGTCGTAGAGCGCGTCGACGTCGATCTCGACCGCATCGTCGAGGAACCGGTCGACGAGCACCGGGTGCTCGGGGTTCACCTGGGTGGCGCGGGTCAGGTAGTCGGCGAGCATGTCGTCGTCGTAGACGATCTCCATACCGCGGCCCCCGAGCACGTAGCTGGGACGCACGAGGACGGGGTAGCCCACCTCGGCAGCGATCGACCGGGCCTCGTCGAACGTGAAGGCCGTCCCGTGCTTGGGTGCCATCAGGCCGGCCTCCGCGAGCACGCGACCGAAGGCACCGCGCTCCTCGGCCAGGTGGATCGACTCCGGGCTCGTCCCGATCACGGGGACCCCGGCATCCTTGAGGCCCTGGGCCAGCCCGAGGGGGGTCTGCCCGCCGAGCTGGACGATGACGCCGCACAGCGTGCCGGACTGCTGCTCGGCGTTCACGACCTCGAGGACGTCCTCGAGGGTGAGCGGCTCGAAGTACAGGCGGTCCGAGGTGTCGTAGTCGGTGGAGACGGTCTCGGGATTGCAGTTGATCATGATCGTCTCGTACCCGGCGTCGCGCAGCGTCAGCGCCGCGTGCACGCAGGAGTAGTCGAACTCGATCCCCTGGCCGATCCGGTTCGGGCCCGACCCCAGGATGATCACCTTCTCGCGGTCGCTGGGCTCGGCCTCTGTCTCCTCGTCGTAGCAGGAGTAGTGGTAGGGCGTGCGGGCCGCGAACTCGGCGGCGCAGGTGTCGACCGTCTTGTAGACCGGGCGCAGGCCGTACTCGTGGCGCAGCTCGCGGACCTCCCGCTCGGACAGGCCACGCAGCAGGCCCAGCTGCCGATCGGAGAACCCCAGACGCTTGGCGCGGCGCAATAGGCGCTGTTCCAGCGACGTCGCCTCGCGGACCTCGTCGGCCATCTCGTTCACCTGGCAGATCTCGTCCAGGAACCATGGGTCGATGCCGGTCGCCTCGTGCACCGCATCGATGCCCGCGCCCGCCCACAGGGCCAGCTGGACCTGCGCGAGTCGGCCGTCACGCGGCACCCGCATGGCCTCGAGCAGGGCAGGGACGTCGACCTCGTTGCGGCTCGACGGCCACGAGAAGACCGCATCCGGCCTCTCGAGCGAGCGCAGGGCCTTCTGCAGCGCCTCGGGGAAGCTGCGGCCGATCGCCATGGCCTCGCCGACACTCTTCATCGTGGTCGTCAGGACCGGGTCCGCCTGCGGGAACTTCTCGAACGCGAACCGCGGGACCTTGACCACGATGTAGTCCAGCGTGGGCTCGAAGGAGGCCGGAGTCTCCTGCGTGATGTCGTTCGGGATCTCGTCGAGGGTGTAGCCGATCGCCAGCCGCGCGGCGATCTTGGCGATCGGGAAGCCGGTCGCCTTGGAGGCCAGTGCCGAGGATCGGGAGACCCGGGGATTCATCTCGATGACGATCAACCGGCCGTCGTCGGGGTTGACCGCGAACTGGATGTTGCAGCCGCCCGTGTCGACTCCCACGGCGCGGATGATGTCGATGCCCACGTCGCGAAGTCGCTGGTACTCGCGATCGGTGAGTGTCAGCGCAGGGGCCACGGTGATCGAGTCGCCCGTGTGCACCCCCATCGGGTCGAGGTTCTCGATCGAGCACACGACGACGACGTTGTCATTACGGTCCCGCATCAGCTCTAGCTCGTACTCCTTCCAGCCGATGATGGACTCCTCCAGCAGCACCTCCGTAGTCGGGCTCGCCTGGAGGCCCGTCCCTGCGATGCGACGCAGGTCCGCCTCGTCGTACGCGATGCCCGAGCCCGCACCGCCCATCGTGAACGACGGGCGCACCACGACGGGATAGCCCAGCGACTCGACCGCCGTGAGGCAGTCCTGCAGCGTGTGGCAGATCACCGAGCGCGCACTCTCGGCACCGACCTGCTCGACGATGCCGCGGAAGAGCTCGCGGTTCTCGCCGCGTTCGATGGCATCGACATCGGCACCGATGAGCTCGACCCCGTACTTCTCCAGCACACCGTTGCGATGCAGGGCCATCGCGGTGTTCAGCGCTGTCTGCCCGCCCAGGGTCGGCAGCAGGGCATCGGGACGCTCCTTGGCGATGATCCGCTCGACGTACTCCGGCGTGATCGGCTCGATGTAGGTCGCGTCGGAGAACTCGGGGTCGGTCATGATCGTCGCCGGGTTCGAGTTCACGAGGACGACGCGGAGGCCCTCCGCACGCAGAACGCGACAGGCCTGGGTGCCCGAGTAGTCGAACTCACAGGCCTGCCCGATCACGATCGGGCCGGAGCCGATCACCATGACGGACGATATGTCCTCGCGGCGGGGCATCAGGCGGTACCTCCATTACGGGCATCGGTCATCAGGTCGGCGAAGCGGTCGAACAGGTACCCGGCATCGTGCGGTCCCGCCGCGGCCTCCGGGTGGTACTGCACGCTGAAAGCCGGCACGTCGAGGCAGCGCAGGCCTTCGACCACGTCGTCGTTCAGGCACACATGGCTGACGACTGCACGACCATGGGGGGTGTCGAACTCGACACCGAGGGGGGCGTCGACGGCGAACCCGTGGTTGTGCGCGGTGACCTCGACCTTGCGGGTCGCGAGGTCCATGACCGGCTGGTTGATACCCCGGTGGCCGTAGCGCAGCTTGTAGGTGCCCAGCCCCAGAGCGCGGCCGAGCACCTGGTTGCCGAAGCAGATGCCGAACACCGGAACGCGACGCGAGAGCAGCTCGCCCATGACCGCGACCGCATGGTCGGCCGTGGCGGGATCGCCGGGACCGTTCGAGAAGAACACGCCATCGGGTGACAGGGTGAGGATCTGCTCGACGCTCCAGTCAGCCGGCACGACGTGCACCTGCATGCCGCGCTCGGCCATGCGGTGCGGCGTCATCGCCTTGATGCCGAGGTCCACCGCCACGACTGTGAACCGGTGCTCGCCGATCGCGGGCACCACGTACGCCTCCTGCGTGGTGACCTCGGCCGTGAGGTTCGCCCCGGCCATCTGGGGGGCCCGCTGCACCTCGGCGAGCAGCTCGTCAGGGGTCCGCTCCGCCGCTGGACCGCTGAAGATGCCCACGCGCATGGCACCGCGATCGCGCAGGTGGCGCGTGAGCGCCCGGGTGTCGACGCCGCTGATCCCGACGACCCCGGCGGACACGAGGTCATCCTCGAGGCCCGACGTCGCGCGCCAGTTCGACGTGATGCGCGAGGGGTCGCGGACCACGTAGCCGGCGACCCAGATCCGGCGCGACTCGGGATCCTCGTGGTTCATGCCCGTGTTGCCGATGTGCGGCGCGGTCATGACGACGACCTGGCCCTGGTACGACGGATCGGTGAGCGTCTCCTGGTATCCGCTCATGCCCGTGCTGAACACGGCCTCCCCCAGGGTCGTGCCGATCGCTCCGTAGGCATCACCGTGCATGGTGCGCCCGTCCTCGAGGACGAGGACGGCGGGCGGGCGGGCGGTGCGGGTCATCGGGCTCCCTTCGTGATCGTGCGGGTGGGGAGGGCCCGCGGGACGGCGTGGTAGGCGAGTCTCACGCGAGGGCACCGTCCAGGACGGTGGGGGTGCCTGCGTAGATGGTGTGCACGATGCGGCCGGGCAGGGTTCGACCGGCATAGGGGCTGTTGCGGCTCTTGGAGGCCAGCCTCATCGGGTCGACTGTGTAGGTCGCAGTAGGGTCGACGATCGCGATGTTGGCGATGGCACCCGGGACGAGGTCATGGCCCTGCGTGCGCACCCGGCCGATGCGCGCCGGCGCGACCGACATGCGCTGGGCGAGCTCGCGCCACGTCACCAGACCGGGCTCGACCAGGGTCTGGAGCGCGACGCCGAACGCGGTCTCGAGGCCGAGCATGCCCATCGCCGCGGCCGCCCACTCGCAGTCCTTGTCCTCGTGCGGGTGCGGAGCATGGTCGGTCGCGATCGCGTCGATGGTGCCGTCGGCCACGGCTGCGCGGAGAGCCTCGACATCGGCGGCGGTGCGCAGCGGTGGATTGACCTTGTAGACCGGGTCGTAGCTCGCGACGAGGTCCTCGGTGAGCACGAGGTGGTGGGGCGTCACCTCGGCCGTGACGTCGATCCCGCGCGCCTTGGCCCAGCGCACGATCTCCACCGATCCCGCGGTCGACACGTGGCAGACATGCAGGCGTGAGCCGACATGCTGGGCCAGGAGCACGTCGCGCGCGATGATCGCCTCCTCCGCGACGGCCGGCCAGCCCGCCAGACCGAGCCGGCCGCTGAGCTCGCTCTCGTTCATCTGCGCGTGCTCGGTGAGCCGCGGCTCCTGCGCGTGCTGGGCGACCACACCGTCGAAGGCCTTCACGTACTCCAGCGCGCGGCGCATGAGGACGGCATCGTGCACGCACTTCCCGTCGTCGCTGAACACACGCACCTGCGCAGCGCTGTCGGCCATGGCGCCGAGCTCCGCCAGCCGCTCGCCCGCGAGGCCGACCGTGACGGCACCCACGGGACGGACCTCCACGAGCCCGGCCTCCTGCCCGAGCCGCCACACCTGCTCCACGACACCCGCGGTGTCCGCGACGGGGCTGGTGTTCGCCATGGCGTGCACGCACGTGAAGCCGCCCAGCGCGGCAGCCTGCGAGCCGGTGAGGACGGTCTCGGCCTCCTCGCGGCCGGGCTCGCGCAGGTGGGTATGCAGGTCCACGAATCCGGGCAGGGCGATCAGCCCGTCGGCATCGACGAGCTCACCGTGGGCCGTCCCTGCCCCGGCCAGCTCGACGATGACGCCGTCGGCGATCACGATGTCGACCGCCTCCTCGCCATAGGGGCGAGCGCCGCGCAGCACGAGTGTCACCAGCAGTTCCCTTCGTCAGGCCTCGTCCGGCATGCCACCGAGGAGCAGGTACAGCACCGACATGCGCACGCTGACGCCGTTGGCGACCTGCTCCACCATCACGGCCCGCGGCGAGTCGGCCACGTCGGCACTGATCTCCATGCCGCGGTTCATCGGCCCCGGGTGCAGCACGATCGCGTGCTCGGGGAGCACGGCCATGCGTGCGGCGTCGATGCCGTAGCGGCGGGAGTACTCGTGTGCCGAGGGGAAGTAGGCAGCCTGCATGCGCTCGGCCTGCACGCGCAGCATCATCACGGCGTCGACACTTGGCAGCACGTCGTCGATGTCGAAGGACGTCGAGCAGGGCCAGCCGTCGACCCCGTACGGCATCAGGGTCGGTGGCGCCACCAGGGTGACCTCGGCACCGAGGGTGCGCAGGAGGGTGACGTTCGACCGCGCCACCCGGCTGTGCAGGACGTCCCCCACGATCGCGACGCGCAGGCCCGCGAGGTCGCCGGCTCCGCCGCGCAGGTGCTGGCGCAGCGTGAAGGCGTCGAGGAGCGCCTGCGTCGGGTGCTCGTGCGTGCCGTCGCCCGCATTGATGACCGCGCCCTGGATCCAGTCCGAGTGCGCAAGGCGGTGCGGCGCACCACTTGCGCTGTGACGGATCACGACGGCGTCGGCACCCATCGCCTCGAGGGTGAGCGCCGTGTCCTTCAGGCTCTCGCCCTTGCTGACCGAGGAGCCCTTGGCCGCGAAGTTGATGACGTCGGCCGACAGGCGCTTCGCCGCGACCTCGAAGGAGATGCGCGTGCGGGTGGAGTCCTCGAAGAAGAGGTTGACGACGGTGCGTCCGCGCAGCGTCGGGAGCTTCTTGACCGAGCGGTCCGTCACGGTGGCGAGCTCGGCAGCCGTGTCGAGGATGAGCAGTGCATCGTCACGCGTGAGGTCCGACGCCGAGAGCAGGTGCTTCATGACGATGCCTCCGCGCCCTCGTCCGCGGTCGGGTCGCCGGTGATCGTGACCCGGTCGACGCCGTCGACCTCGGCGAGCTCGACCCGCACCTGCTCACCCTGCGAGGTCGGCAGGTTCTTGCCGACGTGGTCCGGGCGGATCGGCAGCTCGCGGTGGCCGCGATCGACCAGCACGGCGAGGCGGACCGCTGCGGGCCGTCCGATGTCGTTCAGTGCGTCAAGCGCGGCACGCACCGTGCGCCCCGAGTACAGGACATCGTCGACGAGCACCACCACGCGGCCGTCGATGCCCTCGGGCGGGATGGAGGTGGGCTCGAGCGCGCGTGCCGGGCGCAGCCGGAGGTCGTCGCGGTAGAGCGTGATGTCCAGGGAGCCGACCGGCACGCTCGTGCCCTCGATCGCGTCGACGGCGTCGGCGATGCGATGGGCGAGCGCGACTCCGCGAGTGGGAATCCCCAGCAGGACGAGGTCCTCAGAGCCGCGCGCCCGCTCGACGATCTCGTGGGCGATGCGACGGATGGCGCGGCCGATATCGGCGTCGTCGAGGACGGTGCGCGCGCGCGAATCCATGCGGACTCCCTTCCCCGCCTCGCCGGACGGGCTTAAAGGTTGTCGAACGCTGCGAGCCTATCCCATGGCCGTGCGTCCACGCATCCGCCATCGGACCCTGTGGTGAATGGGACGGGCGGGACCTGCGGGGTCAGACGCCGGTGCCTGGTCCGGCACTGCCGATCATGTGCACGCGCATCCCGTTCGTGGTCCCCGGCACCCCGGGCGGCACCCCGGCGACGATCACCACGCGGTCGCCGAAGGTCGCCCGCCCGATGTCGAGCAGCGCCTTGTCGACCTGCACGACCATGTCGTCCGTGTGTCGGACCTGCGGGACGAGGAACGTCTCGACGCCCCAGACGAGCGAGAGCTGGCTGCGGGTGCGGGGCTCGGGCGTGAAGGCGAGCAGCGGGGTCCGGCTGCGCCACCGCGCGATGAGCCGAGCCGACGAGCCCGTCTCGGTGAACGCGATGAGGTTCGTCGCGTCGACCCCCTCGGCCACGTCCACGGCCGCATGCGTGAGGGCTCGGGCCGTCGATCCCGTCCACGGGTCGGACAGGCCCGGCAGCTCGTGGAGGGCCCATGTCTCGACGTGCTCGATGATGCGGGACATCGTCTGTACCACCAGGCTCGGGTGCTGCCCGACGCTCGTCTCACCGGACAGCATCAGGGCGTCCGCGCCGTCGAGCACCGCATTGGCCACGTCGCTGGCCTCGGCCCGGGTGGGCCGGTTGGCCACGGCCATGGAGTCGAGCATCTGCGTCGCCACGATGACCGGCTTCGCGGCCTCGCGGCACATCTGGATGGCACGCTTCTGCACCAGCGGCACGGCCTCGAGCGGGAGTTCGACGCCCAGGTCGCCGCGCGCGACCATCACGCCGTCGAAGGCGGCGATGATCTCCTCGAGGGAGTCGATCGCCTGGGGCTTCTCGACCTTGGCGAGCACTGGGATGCGCACGCCCTCCTCGTCCATGATGACGTGGACGTCCACGATGTCGGCGGCCGAGCGGACGAAAGACAGTGCGATCATGTCGGCCCCGATGCGCAGCGCCCAGCGGAGGTCCTCGCGGTCCTTCTCGGACATCGCCGGGACGCTCACCGCGACACCGGGCAGGTTGAAGCCCTTGTGGTCTGAGACGCGCCCACCCTCGATCACCTCGGTGTGGACCCTGGGGCCGTCGATCCTCGTGACGCGCAGTTCGACACGCCCGTCATCGACGAGCACCACGTCGCCGACCGTCACGTCGCCAGGCAGCCCTGTGTACGACGTCGAGACCATGGTGCGGTCACCAGGCACCGACTCGGTCGTGACGATGAACTCGTCGCCGGCCTCGAGGAGCACCGGTCCCGAGGCGAACGTGCCCAGCCGGATCTTCGGCCCCTGCAGGTCGACGAGTACGCCCACGCCGCGCCCCGTCGCGTCGGAGGCCGCACGGACGCGCTGGTAGACGAGCTCGTGGTCGGCGTACGTCCCGTGGGAGAGGTTGAGCCGCGCGACATCCATGCCGCTGGTGACGAGATCGAGGATGGACTCGGCGGACGTCGTGGCGGGCCCGAGTGTGGCGACGATCTTGGCGCGACGCATGTTCCTCACCCTATCCGCGGGCGCTGTGCGCGCCGGGGACCTCAGGCGATGAGCGGCCGTGCCGTCGACGGGATCGGCGAGGGCAGGTTCGTGCTGCCCATGAGATACGCGTCGACGCTCGCCGCGGCTGCACGGCCCTCCGCGATCGCCCACACGATGAGCGACTGGCCGCGCCCTGCATCGCCCGCGACGAACACGCCCGGCACCTCCGTCGCGTAGTCCGCTGCACGTGCGATGGCTCCGTTCGGCGTGAGCGGAAGGCCCAGCTGGTCCGCCACGCCGGACGACTCCGGGCCGACGAACCCCATCGCCAGGAACACGGCGTCCGCCGGCAGTTCCCGCGTGGAACCGGGCACCGGCCGGAAGCCGCCCTCGTGCGCCTCGACGTCGACCAGCTGCAGGGCTCGGACGGCGCCGCTGCCGTCGTCGAGAAAGCGCTCCGTCGAGACGGAGAACAACCGCTCGCCGCCCTCCTCGTGCGCACTGGAGACGCGGTAGACCATTGGGTACGTCGGCCACGGCTGGGCCGCGGGGCGCGTGCCCGGCGGCAGCGGCATGATCTCCAGCTGCGTGACCGACGCTGCCCCCTGCCGGTGGGCGGTGCCCAGGCAGTCCGCACCCGTGTCGCCACCGCCGATGATCACCACGTGCTTGCCCGCCACGTCGATGGGCGAGGAGTCCAGGTCCCCCTGCTGCACCCGGTTGGCCAGCGGCAGGTACTCCATGGCCTGGTGCACTCCGCGCAAGTCGCGCCCCTCGACGGGCAGGTCGCGCCACGCGGTCGCCCCGATCGCCACGACGACGGCGTCGTACCGCTTGCGCAGGTCCTCGCCGGTGATGTCGATGCCGATCTCGACGCCGGGGCGGAACTTGACGCCCTCGGCCTCCATCTGCGCCAGGCGCAAGTCGAGGTGGCGCTTCTCCATCTTGAACTCGGGGATCCCGTAGCGCAGCAGGCCGCCGATGCGATCCGCCCGCTCGTAGACCGCGACTGTGTGTCCCGCGCGGACCAGCTGCTGGGCGGCCGCGAGGCCCGCGGGTCCGGAGCCGATGACGGCGACCGTGCGTCCGGTCAGCCGTGCGGGCGGCTGCGGGGTCACCCAGCCCGCCTCCCACGCGCGGTCAATGATCGCGACCTCGACCTGCTTGATGGTGACCGGGTCCTGGTTGATGCCGAGCACGCACGCGGCCTCGCACGGTGCCGGGCACAGGCGGCCGGTGAACTCGGGGAAGTTGTTGGTGGCATGCAGCCGCTCGATCGCGTCCCGCCAGTCACCGCTCCACACCAGGTCGTTCCACTCGGGGATGAGATTGCCCAGTGGACAGCCGTTGTGGCAGAAAGGGATGCCGCAGTCCATGCATCGCCCGGCCTGCCGCTCGACCTGCTCGGCACCGAAGTCCTCGTAGACCTCGCGCCAGTCCGACAGGCGCAGGTCGACGGGGCGCCGGGTGGGGAGCTCCCGCGGGGTGGTCAGGAAACCGCGTGGATCAGCCATGAACGCCTCCCATGATCGCGACCATCGGGTCCAGCCCCTTGCTCTCCGCCTCGGCGCGCGCGACCAGCACGCGCTTGTAGTCGCGCGGCATGATCAGCGTGAACCGTGCTGACGACGCGGGCCAGTCGGCCAGCAGCCCCACGGCGACACTCGACTCGGTCTGCTCGGCATGCTCCTGGAGCAGGGCACGAAGCCGGTCGAGGTCCTCGTCCCCCAGCGGGTCGAGATCGACCATGTCGCGATTGACGCGCGCGATGTCAAGGTCGAGCACGTAGGCGATACCGCCGGACATTCCCGCACCGATGTTGCGGCCGGTCTGGCCGAGGATCACCGCAACTCCGCCAGTCATGTACTCCAGCGCGTGGTCCCCGACCCCCTCGACCACTGCAGTGGCGCCGGAGTTGCGGACGCAGAACCGCTCGCCGACGCGACCGCGGAGGAACACCTGCCCGCCGGTCGCGCCGTACGCGATGACGTTGCCGGCGATGATGTTCTCCTCGGCGACGAAGGCGGCCGTCCGACTGGGGCGGACGACGATCCGCCCGCCCGAGAGGCCCTTGCCCACGTAGTCGTTGGCGTCACCCTCGAGTCTCAGCGTCACCCCGGACGGCAGGAAGGCCCCGAAGGACTGGCCGGCCGAGCCCAGGAAGGTCAGGTCGATCGTCCCGTCGGGCAGCCCCGCGCCGCCGTGGCGGCGGGTGACCTGCGAGCCGAGCATCGTGCCGACCGTGCGGTTGACGTTGCGGATGGGCAGCTGCGCCCGGACCGGCTCGCCGTTCTCCAGCGCCGGGCCGCAGAGCTCGATCAGCTCGCGGTCGAGGGCGGCGTCGAGGCTGTGGTCCTGCTCGACCGCCTGGTGGCGCACCGCACCGGCCGGCAGCTCGGGCAGGTGCAGAATCGGCGCTAGATCCAGCCCCGAGGCCTTCCAGTGCTCCACGGCACGCTCGACATCGAGGGCCTCGACCTGCCCGATCGCCTCCTGCAGGGTCCGGAAGCCGAGCGAGGCGAGCAGTTCGCGCACCTCCTCGGCGATGTACTCGAAGAAGGTCTCCACGAACTCCGGACGGCCGCTGAAGCGCTCGCGCAGCACCGGGTTCTGGGTCGCCACGCCGACGGGGCACGTGTCGAGGTGGCAGACGCGCATCATGATGCACCCGCTGACGACGAGCGGTGCCGTGGCGAACCCGAACTCCTCAGCACCGAGCAGCGCGGCGATGACGACATCGCGGCCGGTCTTGAGCTGGCCGTCGGTCTGCACGACCACGCGGTCACGCAGGCCGTTGAGCAGCAGGGTCTGCTGGGTCTCGGCCAGCCCGAGCTCCCAGGGGCCGCCCGCGTGCTTGAGGGAGGTCAGGGGTGAGGCTCCCGTGCCCCCGTCATTGCCGGAGATCAGGATGACGTCGGCGTGCGCCTTGGCGACACCTGCGGCCACGGTGCCGACGCCGACCTCGGAGACCAGCTTGACGTGGATCCGTGCCTCGGGATTGGCGTTCTTGAGGTCGTGGATCAGCTGGGCGAGGTCCTCGATCGAGTAGATGTCATGGTGGGGCGGCGGCGAGATGAGCCCGACGCCGGGAGTCGAGTGACGCGTCCGCGCGACCCACGGGTAGACCTTGTGGCCGGGCAGCTGGCCGCCCTCGCCGGGCTTGGCGCCCTGCGCCATCTTGATCTGGATGTCGTCGCTGTTGACCAGGTACTCGCTGGTGACGCCGAAGCGCCCCGAGGCAACCTGCTTGATCGCGGAGCGCCTCGAGTCGCCGTTGGGCAGGGGCACGTAGCGCTCGGGGTCCTCGCCCCCCTCACCGGTGTTGGACTTGGCCCCGAGCCGGTTCATCGCGATGGCGAGCGTCTCGTGCGCCTCCTGCGAGATCGAGCCGTAGGACATGGCGCCGGTGGAGAACCGCCGGACGATCGCGGACACCGGCTCAACCTCGTCGAGCGGGATCGGGTCGCGCACGCCGTCGCGGAAGGAGAACAGGCCTCGAAGCGTCATCAGCCGCTCCGACTGCTGGTCCACGTGCCGCGAGTACTGCCGGAAGATGTCGAACCGCTTGTTGCGCGTCGCGTGCTGCAGGCGGAACACGGTCTCGGGGTCGAACAGGTGCGGCTCGCCCTCGCGACGCCACTGGTACTCCCCGCCGACCGTCAGGGTCCGGTGCGCCGGTGCGATGCCCGACGGGGGGTAGGCGACGCGGTGCCGGCGGGACACCTCCTCGGCGATGACGTCGAGGCCCACTCCCCCGAGTCGCGAGGAGGTTCCGGTGAAGTGCGCATCGATGAGCTCCTGCGACAGTCCGAGGGCTTCGAAGATCTGGGCTCCCCGGTAGGAGGCAACCGTCGAGACGCCCATCTTCGACATGACCTTCAGCAGACCCTTGCCGAGCGCCTTGACCACGTTGCGCATCGCCTTCTCGGGCGCAATGTCGCCGAGCATCCCCCGCCGGGCCATGTCCTCGGTGGTCTCCAGTGCGAGATAGGGGTTCACCGCAGCGGCGCCGTAGCCGATGAGCAGTGCCACGTGGTGCACCTCGCGGACGTCGCCGGCCTCGACGAGCAGACCCACCATTGTCCGCGTCTTCGTGCGGACGAGATGGTGGTGGACGGCGGCCGTCAGCAGCAGGGACGGGATGGGTGCGTGCTGGGAGTCGCTGTCGCGGTCGGAGAGCACGATGAAGCGCTTGCCTTGGCGGATGAAGGCATCGACCTCGTTGAAGATCGACTTCAGGCGGCTCTCCAGCGCCTCGCCGCCCCCGGCGACCGGATACAGGCCCGAGACGCGCACGCCGGCGAAGTTCGAGAACTGGCCGTCCTGGTCGATGTGCAGGATCTTCGACAACTCGTCGTTGTCGATGACGGGGAACGGCAGGACTACTTGCCGGCAGTGGCCCGCGGCCGGCTGGAGCAGGTTGCCCTCGGGGCCGATGATGCTCGACAGCGAGGTGACGATCTCCTCGCGAATAGCGTCCAGGGGCGGGTTCGTGACCTGCGCGAAGAGCTGGGCGAAGTAGTCGAAGAGCAGGCGCGGGCGATCCGAGAGGACCGCCATCGGGGTGTCGGTCCCCATCGAGCCGATCGCCTCGGCTCCCGTGGTCGCCATCGGCTCGATGATGACGCGCAGCTCCTCGTCGGTGTAGCCGAAGGTCTGCTGGCGCCGCGCGACCGACTCGCTCGTATGCACGATGTGCTCGCGCTCGGGCAGGTCCTCGAGGTGAATCAGCCCGGCCTGGAGCCAATCCCCATATGGGTACTCCGCCGCCAGCTGCGACTTGACCTCAGCGTCCTCGATGATCCGGCCCGCCTCAGTGTCCACGAGGAACATGTGTCCGGGCTGCAGGCGCCCCTTGCGCACGATGGTCGCCGGATCGATGTCCAGCACGCCCGTCTCCGAGCCGAGGACGACTAGCCCGTCGTCGGTGACCCAGAAACGTCCCGGCCGCAGCCCGTTGCGATCGAGGACAGCGCCGATCTGCGTGCCGTCGGTGAAGCACACGTTCGCCGGGCCGTCCCAGGGCTCCATGAAGTTCGAGTGGAACTCGTAGAACGCACGACGAGCCGGATCCATCGACGGGTTGTTCTCCCACGCCTCGGGGATCATCATGAGCACCGCGTGCGGCAGGCTCCGGCCGCCCAGGTGGATCAGCTCTAGGACCTCGTCGAAGGATGCGGAGTCGCTGCCACCCGGCGTGCAGATCGGGAAGAGGCGGGTGATGTCGCCGGGGATGACGTCGGAGGTGAGCAGCGCCTCACGGGCGGTCATCCAGTTGCGGTTGCCCTTGACGGTGTTGATCTCGCCGTTGTGCGAGATGTACCGGTACGGGTGCGCGAGCGCCCACGAGGGGAAGGTGTTGGTCGAGAAGCGCGAGTGCACCAGGGCGAGGGCGGACTCCATGCGCGGGTCGGAGAGCTCCGGGTAGAACGGCTCGAGCTGGCCCGTCGTGAGCATCCCCTTGTAGACGATCGTCCGGGAGGACAGGGAGGCCACGTAGGTCCCGAGCTCGCGCTCCATGCGCTTGCGCAGCGCGAAGGCGCGACGGTCGAGCTCCACACCGGCGAGCTCGCCGTGGGTCGAGGCCACGAAGAGGTAGTCGAAGGCCGGCATCGTGCTGCGCGCGGATGCTCCGACGAGGGTGGGGTCGGTGGGGCACTCGCGCCACCCGAGCACGCGCAGCCCCTCCTGGCCGGCGATGGCGTCGACCTCCTCGCGGATGCGCACAGCCTCCTCGGCCTCGAGCGGCAGGAACACCACGCCGACGGCGTACGCCCCCGGTTCGGGCAGTTCGAGGCCGCTCGTCTCCCGCAGCAGCCGGTCGGGGACCTGGATGAGGATGCCGGCGCCGTCGCCGCTGTCGGGCTCGGCCCCAGAGGCACCTCGGTGCTCGAGGTTTCGCAGCGCCGTGAGCGCCTTGTCGACGATGTCGTGCGACGGCACGCCGGTGAGGGTGGCGACGAAGGAGACGCCGCAGGCGTCGTGCTCCTCGAGGCCGCTGTAGAGGCCCTGCGGAGAGGGCTGTGCGGAGGAGGAGAACATGGGCACCTCATTCGTCGTCCGGAGGGTCGACCCGTGAAGGGGCGACGCTGGGCTCCCGGGACGACGTTGGCCCGAGCTCCCTCAGGCTACCCGACCTCGGGTGTGTCGCGCGACTCAGGTGCGCCCTGCCGGACGAGCACGGTGTCGCGCCCCGGCCGCATCCGCGAGGAGACCACCAGGTAGGCCAGCGCGCCGATCCCGACCAGGATCGAGGTCCAGATGTTCAGCCTCAGGCCGAGGACGGTGTTCGCGGAGTCGATGCGCAGCATCTCGATCCACAGGCGCCCGCACGTGTAGAGCAGGACGTACAGGGCGAACACGCGACCGTGGCCGAGGGAGAACCGCCGGTCGGCCCACAACAGCACGATCACCATGGCGACAAGCCAGAGCGACTCGTACAGGAAGGTGGGATGGAACGTCGCCACGTCGGCGTAGCCGTTGGGGCGGAACTGCTCGGCTATCTCCAGCCCCCACGGGAGGTCGGTCGGAGCTCCGAAGAGCTCGGAGTTGAACCAGTTGCCCCATCGACCGATGGCCTGCGCGAGGGCGATGGCCGGGGCGATCGCGTCGCCCACCGGAGGCAGGAGCACCCCGGCGCGGCGAGCGCCGATCCAGGCTCCGAGGGCGCCAAGGGTCACCGCTCCCCAGATGCCCAGACCGCCGTCCCAGATCCGCACCGCTCCGGCCAGCCCCGAGCCGCCGGGGCCGAAGTACAGCTGCCAGTCCGTGATGACGTGGTAGAGGCGGCCGCCGATGATGCCGAACGGGACTGCCCAGACAGCGATGTCGAGGATCGTTCCCCTCGCCCCGCCGCGGGCCTCGTAGCGCCGGCTACCCCACCAGACGGCGACGACGATGCCGATGACGATCAGCAGCGCGTACGCCCGGATCGGCAGGGGCCCGAGGTTCCAGACGCCCGTCTCCGGGCTCGGGATCGCGAGGGGCACCGCCGTTACCGTCAGGGGGTCTCCTGCGGCGCCGCACCCTCGGCGGCTCCACCCGAGGCGATGAACTCGCGCAGCAGGGCATCGTCGGCAAGCGTCGGCGTGGGCACCGGGACTCCGTCGAGCAGTGCGTAGGGGGTGCCGTCCGCACCCGAGCTGCTGAAGGTCACCCCGCTGTTGTTGGCCCAGCCACGGTAGGTGCCGTCGGCGACACAGGCCTGGAATGCCTCGAGGTCGGCCCCGGCGATGCCGGCCTGCTCGGCGACCGCGGTGAACTGCTCGTCAGTCCAGCCATCGCCCTCGCCCGCGGGCTGATTGGCGTAGAGCGCATCGTGGAACTCGCGGGTCTTGCCGGCATCGATCGCGCAGCCCCAGGCCGCCGTGGCGCGACTCGAGGAGTCCCGGACGGCCGCGTCGCGTCCCTCGTTCACACGGTCGAGGAAGGTGGCGGGCCGCCAGATCAGCCGAACCTCCCCCTCCTCGGCGAGCGCGGCGATACCCGCGCCGTTCGCCTGCTCGACCGAGCCGCACGCGGGGCACTGGAAGTCCTCCCAGATCTCCAGAACGGGGGCGGTCTCCGAGGCGGTGCCGTAGGGGACGCCAAAGGCCTGCGGGGAGTCGGCGGCGAGCACGCCTGCGGGCAGGGCCGCTCCTGGATCGACCTCCGCGGTCGGGACGGATGAGGAGTTGCCGCGGGCCACGACGGCCACCGCGATGATGCCGACCACGACGACGACCACGACGACCGCGCCGATGATGCGGACCAGGCGTTCGCGCCGCCGCTCCTCCGACTGCGCGGCCTCGCGGGCTGCTGCCGCCCGGTCCCGACGCTTGCTGCCGGACTCGCTCATCGGTCTGTCTCCTTCTCTCCGCACCCGAGGACGCCTGTTCGGATCACACGGTACGCGGCCCCACCGGCGCCGCCACACGAGGCCGCCAGACCCCAGGGCTCAGGCAGGTCTACGACGGACGCCTTCCGCAAGGTCCGCAGCGAGCAGTCCCACCTGCTCGCGCGCCTCGGCGGGGCTGGCCGCCTGGAGGATCCGCCGGACGAAGGCCGAGCCGACGATCACGCCGTCGGCGTAGGCCGCCACCTCAGCCGCCTGGTCGCCCGTGGAGACCCCCAGCCCGACGCAGACGGGCAGGTCCGTGGCGTGGCGGGCACGCTCGACGAGCTCGGGAGCGGCGGAACTCACCTGCGCACGCGCACCCGTGACGCCCATCGTCGAGGCCGCGTAGAGGAAGCCGGACGACACCGAGGCGACCCGGTCGATCCGCGCGTCGGTCGATGATGGCGCCACCAGGAACACCCGATCGAGGTCGTTCCGCCCGGTCGCATCGATCCACGCGGCGGCCTCCTCGGGGGTGAGGTCCGGGGTGATGACACCGTGCCCACCGGCCTGCGCCAGGCGGGTCGCGAACCGGTCGACCCCGTAGCGCTCGATGGGGTTCCAGTACGTCATGACCACGGCGGTGATCCCGTGCGCGCTCACCTGCTCCACGACGTCGAGGACGACGTCCGTGGTCGTGCCACCGCCCAGCGCCTGCTCGACCGCGGCCTGGATGTCCGGGCCGTCCATCAGTGGATCGGAGTAGGGCAGGCCCACCTCCACGATGTCGACGCCGCCGTCGACCATCGCCCGGATGAGCTCGACCGACTCCTGCGCGGTGGGGAACCCGGCGGGCAGGTAGCCGATCAGTGCCGCCCTGCCCTCGTGCCTCGCCTGGTCGAAGACCTCGGCCAGGGAGCGGCTCATGCGCCTGCGCCCGGCAGCCCGAACCACTCCGCCGCCGTGGCGACGTCCTTGTCGCCCCGACCGGAGAGGTTGATGACGATGATCGCGCCGGGGCCGAGCTCCCGACCCAGGCGCATGGCCCCGGCCAGGGCGTGCGCCGTCTCGATGGCCGGGATGATGCCCTCGGTGCGGCACAGCACCTCGAAGGCCGCCATCGCCTCCGCATCATCCACCGGCTCGTAGACCGCCCGCCCTGTGTCGTGCAGCCAGGCGTGCTCCGGTCCGACCCCGGGGTAGTCGAGTCCGGCGGAGATCGAGTGCGAGGGCATGGTCTGGCCCCACTCGTCCTGCATCACGTAGGTGCGTGCTCCGTGGAGAACACCCGGCGCCCCCGTGGCGAAGCGCGATGCGTGCCGACCCGTCGCGACGCCCTCGCCGCCGGCCTCGTACCCCCGCAGCTGCACCTGCGGGTCGTCGAGGAAGCCGCTGAACAGCCCCATCGCATTCGACCCGCCACCGACGCAGGCGACAGCGGCGTCCGGCAGGCGCCCCTCGACCGCAAGGATCTGCTCGCGCGTCTCGCGGCCGATCACCTCGTGGAAGTGGCGGACCATCCGCGGGAAAGGGGCAGGACCGGTGACCGTGCCCAGGACGTAGTGCGTCCGCTCGACGGTGGTGACCCAGTCGCGCATGGCCTCGTTGATGGCGTCCTTGAGCGTGCGGCTGCCGGCCGTGACCGGAACGACCTCGGCTCCGAGCAGCCGCATGCGGGCGACATTCAGCGCCTGGCGCCGGGTGTCCTCCTCGCCCATGTACACCGTGCACTCCAGGCCCATGAGCGCAGCGGCCGTGGCCGTGGCGACGCCATGCTGCCCGGCCCCGGTCTCCGCGATGACCCGCTGCTTGCCCATGCGCCGGGTGAGGAGGGCCTGCCCGAGCACGTTGTTGATCTTGTGCGATCCGGTGTGGTTGAGGTCCTCGCGCTTGAGGTAGACACGCGCGCCGCCGCACTCGAGGGAGAACCGGGACGCGAAGGTCAGGGGGCTGGGGCGGCCGGTGTATGTGCGCTCGAGCTCGGAGAGCTCGAGCGCGAACGTCGGATCCGCGCATGCGAGATCGAAGGCCTGCTCGAGCTCGTCGAGCGCGGCGGTGAGCGCCTCGGGCACGAACCTGCCGCCATAGGGCCCGAAGTGGCCTGGCTGGTGCTCCTGGGTCGTGGTCATCAGTGCCTTCCGTGCCTCAGTGCCGGGTGAGCACCTGCCGTGACGAGGTCGTGCACAGCCGTACGCGGATCCCCTCCCGTGACGAGGCTCTCGCCGACGAGGACGGCATCCGCGCCGGCCTCGGCGTAGGTGATCAGGTCACGGGCATCGCGCACCCCTGACTCCGCGACCTTCACCGACGATGTCGGCAGCAGCGGGGCGAGGCGGGCGAACGTCCCGCGATCGACCTCGAGTGTCTTCAGGCTGCGGGCGTTGACGCCGATCACATCCGCTCCCGCGTCGACGGCACGCTGCACCTCGTCCTCCTCATGCACCTCGACGAGCGCGGTGAGGCCAAGGCTGCGGGCGCGCTCGACCAGGCTTACCAGCGCCTCCTGCTCGAGGGCTGCGACGATCAGTAGCACGATGTCGGCGCCGTAAGCCTTCGACTCCCACAGCTGGTAGCTCGTGACGATGAAGTCCTTGCGGAGCACCGGGACGTCGACTGCAGCACGGACGGCGGCGAGGTCAGCGAGCGAGCCACCGAACCGCCGGCCCTCCGTGAGCACGCTGATGCAGTGCGCGCCGCCCGCCTCGTACTCGACCGCGAGAGCAGCAGGATCGGCGATCTCGGCGAGCGCGCCGCGACTGGGGCTCGCGCGCTTCACCTCGGCGATGACGCACACATCGTCACCGCCGAGTATGGCTGCCGCGTCCCGTGCGGCAGGCACGCGCGCGGCACGCTCCTTGACGGCGTCCAGTGGAACCTGGGCCATCCGCTCCGCGACATCGGCGCGCACGCCGTCGAGGATGTCGTCGAGCACGCTCACGACATCAGCCTAACCGCGCATCCGAAGCGCGCCTTCCGGCACCCTTCCGCAGGTCAGCCGATGCCTGACCCGAGGTACGGCACGAGGTTTCGCACGACTCCGAAGGCGATGAGTGCGACGAAGGCGGCGACCGTCAGGATTGTCCGCCATCGCAGGGCACGATGGGTCAGGCCGGGCATGCGCCCACGCCAGGCGCGCGCTCCCCATCGCACCCACAGGACGACGACCAGCGGCACAAGCACCACGAGCAGGATGTTGTGGTCCAGAGCGCCCGGGACGTCACCCGTGACGAGGGCGTGCGTGCCGCGCATGAGTCCGCACCCCGGGCAGTCGATGCCGAGCAGCGCCTGGGTCGGGCAGACCGGGTAGTGGCCAGGCTCGTTCGGGTCGACGACGGCCAGCAGGCCGAGCAGTGCGACCGCCACGACCGCGGTGGCAGACGGACCGAGGATGCGCCGGGCACGTGCCCGGTGATCCTCGTGCGGTGGGATCGCATAGGGCGACGCAGCCGGATCGCTGCCCGCCGTCTGCAGGTCCGGCCCGATCGACATGGGTCGAGCCTACGACGGCAGAGGCAGCCGGACGGTGAATCGCGCACCGCCCTCGACCGCCTCGCCGACCTCGGCCGTTCCCCCCAGGCCCAGCGCGAGCCGACCCACGAGCGCCAGGCCCAGGCCCGTACCCACCGGGCGCACTCCGCGGTATCTCTCGTGCAGGGCCCCAGGCTCGAAGGCCACGGCCCGGTCCTCATCGGTCAGGCCCGGACCGCAGTCCCTCACCTCGACGACCGCGGCGCCCGCCTCGGCACGGATCGCGAGCACCATCGACGCGTCGGGAGGGCTGACCCGCAGGGCATTCTCGGCCAGGTTGTCGATGATCTGCCGCAGGCGCAGCGGGTCCGTGCGCACGACCATGGGACCGTCCGGCAGCTCGGTGACCAGGTGGACGCCCTCCCGCTCGGCACGGTCCTGCCAGACCTCCCCCGCGTCCCGTCCGAGCTCCGCGAGATCGACGTCGACCGGGGTCATGCGGAAGTCGATCGCACCGAGGCGCGCGAGGTCGAGCAGGTCCGAGACGAGTCGATCGAGTCGGGCTGCCTCCAGGGCCACGGTCGTCCCGGTGCGGGCGACGTCGTCGCCGTCGATCACGCCGTCCGCGAGAGCCTCGGCGTATCCCTTGACCGCCGTGAGCGGGGTCCGCAACTCATGCGATACCGAGAGCAGGAACTCGCGCTGCCGCCCCTCCGACGCCAGGAGCGCGGAGTTCAGGTGGTTGAGGCTGTCTGCGATGTCGGCGATCTCCGTCGGCCCCTCGGGCACCAGGGTGACATCGCGCGATCCGGCGGCCATCTGGTTGGCGGCGTCCCGCGCGGCCCGAAGCGGGCGGATGAGACGTCGCGCGGCCCAGTAGCCCACGGGCACGGCGACGACCAGGCCGATGAGCAGGCCCGCGGCCAGTCGGCGGATGGCATCGGACGCCTCGACTCCCGCGACCGTCAGCGGCTGCAGCAGGACGACCGCGCCCCCCGCGACGAGCGGCCGCCCCTCGACGAGAACGGGTCCCTGTGCCGTCTCCCCCCGGGTGGACACGGGGTCACCGTCCATCAGGTCGTCCATCGCCGCGACGCTCACGCCCGGCGGGGCCTGCGCCCCCGGAGCGAGCAGGTATCCGGTGATCTGCTCGGCCTGCAGCGCAGCGATCAGCGGGCGCGGAAGCGGCTCCCCTCGGCGTCCGGTGTCGCCGCGATCCAGCGCGGTCGCGGTCAGGTCGGCCAGGCGCACGAGGTCAGCCCGTGCCTGCTGCTCGGCCGCATTGCGGACGAGCGGATAGGACGCCACCCCGGCCAGCACCGCCGTGATGACGGCGACGGCCGAGACCAGCAGCACCGTCCGCGCAGCCAGGCTCGTACGCCGGCGCCCCGGCTCGCGGGGCGCAGCCGCGGTCACGGAGCCTCGGGCGGCTCGGCGGAGTAGCCCACGCCTCGGACCGTGCGGATGGGGCTCGCGCTCCCGAGCTTGCCCCTCACCTGCGCGACGTGGACATCGACGGTGCGCGTGCCCACCACTGCGGCGTAGCCCCACACCTCCGAGAGCAGTTGCTCGCGCGAGTAGACCCGCCCCGGATGCCGCATCAGATGGGCGAGCAGGTCGAACTCGGTGGCCGTCAGCGCCACGGGTGCATCGCCGACGCTCGCACGGCGGGTGACCAGGTCGATCGTGACGTCGCCGAGGGTGATCGGTGCCTCGTCGGCCGCGATCAGCGAGCTGCGCCGAACCACGGACTTGATGCGCGCGACCACCTCGCGTGGGCTGAACGGCTTGGTGATGTAGTCGTCGGCCCCGAGCTCCAGTCCGAGCACGCGATCGACCTCGTCATCGCGCGCGGTGCAGAACAGGATCGGCAACCAGTTGCCCTCAGAACGCAACTGCCGGCAGACCTCGGTCCCGTCGAGCACGGGCAGGCCCACGTCCAGGATCATTGCGACCGGATGCATCGTGCGGGCCGCTGCGAGGGCGGACTGCCCATCCGCAACAACGTGGACGCCGAATCCCTCGCGCGCGACGTAAAGGCGCAGCAGGTCGGAGATGGCCCGCTCGTCCTCGACGATGAGGACCAGGCCGCGCGGGGAGTCGACACTCACGGGTCAAGGGTGTCAGACCCGCGGCGCTCGCACGACGCCGCCGATCCGAGGGTTGTCTGCGCGAGGTCAGGATCAGGTAAGGGGGGTGCTGCTACCGCGCTGGTGTCAGCTGCGCTTCTTGCCCAGGCCCGCCTTGGCCATGATCGCGCCGACGATGACCGCGACGCCGCACAGCCCCACGCTCGCCCAGAACAGCGGCCAGTTGCCCCAGATCACCGCGAGGGTGCCGAGGATGAAGGCGATGGTGATGATGACGACCGTCGTCCATGCCGCGGGGGTGGACCCGTGGCTGTCGTGGTGCTCGTGCTGGACGGGGGCCGGGCTGCTGGGCGAGGACATGCCGCCCATTGAACCAGATCGCTCGGCCGCATCCGGCCGCCGCGGACGGGCCGGTCAGTCCTCGGCCGTGGGGTCCAGCCCGCGGTCCTGCGCATCCCATGCGCTCAGCGGTCGCGGCGAGCGGCGACGCGACGAGGCGGAGTCGTAGCGGGAACCCAGGGTCGGCCACTCCCGTCCCCGGGCGAGGGTCCACGCACCCACTCCCGCGACCAGCAGCCCGCCGACCAGGCTCAGCGCCGAGCCGCCTCCAATCAGGAGCGGGACCACGGCTCCGATGAGGCCTGCCGCGACGAGGAGCCCGCCGACGAGCGAGCGCCCCCAGGACCGCGTCGCGATCACGCCGCCGACGACCGCGAGGGTCAGCCACGGGAGCCCGAGCGCGACGATCAGGCAGGCCAGCCCCGCGGCCAGCACGGCCAGGGCGAGCCCGTAGGCCCGCGCAGGCGTCAGCACACCGGCCTCGACGCCGTGAGTGTCGCCGCAGCGGCAACCGCGCGCAGGACAGCGGCCGCCTTGTTGGCGCACTCATCGGCCTCAGACGCGGGGACGGAGTCGGCGACGATGCCGGCGCCCGCCTGGACGTGTGCGACACCGTCCTTGATGAGGGCCGTGCGGATCGCGATGGCCGCATCGAGGTTGCCCGCGAAGTCGAAGTAGCCCACGCATCCGCCGTACAGCCCCCGCCTCGACGGCTCGAGCTCGTCGATGATGGCCATCGCCCGCGGCTTGGGCGCGCCGCTGAGCGTTCCAGCAGGGAAGGTCGCGGCCAGCACGTCGTACGCGGCTCGTCCCGGGGCAAGGTGGCCGGTGACGGTGGAGACCAGGTGCATGACGTGGGAGTACCTCTCGACGTTCATGAACTCCACGACAGCGACCGAACCGGGGTCGCACACGCGTCCGAGGTCGTTGCGGGCGAGGTCGACCAGCATCACGTGCTCGGCGCGCTCCTTCACGTCAGCGGCGAGCTCGTCGGCGAGGGCGACATCCTCTTCAGGCGTCGCGCCGCGTCGGCGGGTCCCGGCGATCGGGTGCAGCACGCACGTCTCGCCCTGGACGGTCACGAGCGCCTCCGGCGACGACCCGACGATCTCGAAGGCCGTCGTCGTGGACAGGGAAGGGCCCTCATCGATCGCGGGCACCCTGATCAGGTACATGTACGGGCTCGGGTTGGTCGCGCGCAGAACACGGTAGACATCGCGCGCCGACGCGGCGCAGGGCACCGAGTACCGCTGCGACAGGACGATCTGGAAGGCATCCCCCGCACGGATGTACTCCTGAGCGGCGGCGACCTGGGTGAGGAACTCCCCGTGCGGCGTCGCCGACTCCACCACGATCGGTGCCGAACGGTCATACGTCGCGAAGCCCAGCGCCATGGGCGACGACAACTGCGCCTGCATCCGGTCGAGGCGGTCGACGGCGTCCTGCCACGCCTCATCGACGCGCTCATCCGTCGCGTCGTAGTTGATGGCATTGGCGATCAGCAGCACCGACCCGTCGACGTGATCGAGCACGGCGAGGTCCGTTGCAAGCAGGAACGCCATCATGGGAATGCCGAGCAGGTCCGGGTTGTCGTCGGGCACGCGCTCCCACGACCGGACGGTGTCGTAGGTCAGGTAGCCGACGAGGCCGCCGGTGAGCGGTGGGAGTCCGTCGAGCGCCGGGGTGCGCAGGGCCGCCACGGTGTCACGGAGCACGTCCATAGCTGGGCCGTGCGTGGGCAGACCGACGGGCGCATGGCCCAGCCAGCGGGCCGACCCCTGATGCTCGGTGAGCATGGCCGCGCAGTGCACGCCGACGAAGGAGTAGCGGGACCAGGTGCGCCCCTGCTCCGCGGACTCCAGCAGGAACGTGCCCGCGCGATCACCGCACAGCACCTCGAACAGGCCGACGGCGGTCAGGCCGTCGGCGAGCAGGCGTCGGACCACCGGGATGACGCGTCGATCGCGCGCCAGCTCCCGGAACGTCGCGAGGTCCGGGGCCGCCGCGCCGGTGAAGTCACTCATCGCCGTCGACCCGGCCGACCGAGGGTGCGACACCATCACCTTCGAGGAGGACACCGTCACCCTCGAAGCATGTGCGCGACCCCGTGTGGCAGGCGGCCCCCGTCTGGTCGACCAGAAGGAGCACAGTGTCGCCGTCGCAGTCCAGGTGCGCCTCGCGCACGTGCTGGACATGCCCCGAGGTGTCACCCTTGGCCCACCGGGCCTGTCGGCTGCGGCTGAAGTAGACCGCCCGCCCCGTCAGCAGGGTCTCGCGCAGGGTCTCCGGGCTCATCCACGCCATCATCAGGACCTCACGGGTGTCCCACTGCTGCGCGATGGCCGGAACGAGGCCGTCGGCACTGAAGCGCGTGCGCGCGACGAAGCTCTCCACCGCGGCCTCGGACATGCACCCATTCTGCCGGTGTGCGACAGTCGCGCCATGAGCGCCTCCAGACAGGCCCGACGCGAGCGCCTGGAGCTCGCGGAACTGCTGCTGGCGGTGGGGCCCGACGCGTCGACGCTCTGCGAGGGCTGGACGACGCGCGACCTCGCAGCGCACCTCGTGGTGCGCGAGGGCCGACCCGACGCCGCCCCCGGGATCGCGCTCCCGCCGTTCGCCGGGTGGACGGCGCGAGTCCAGGCGTCGGTGGCCTCCCGCCCCTACCCCGAGCTTGTTCGCGCGGTGCGCACCGGGCCACCGCGCCTGTCGGTGTTCTCCCTGCCCGGCATGGATGGCCTCGCGAACCTCGCGGAGTACTACGTCCACCACGAGGATGTCCGACGCGGCGCACCCGGCTGGGAGCCGCGCGACCTCGATCCCGAGCTCGCCGATCTCCTGTGGGGGCGACTGAGCACCATGGGCAGGCTCCTCGTGCGCTCGAGCCCGGTGGGCGTGACGCTCGAGCGCGCGGACGGCCCGGGCGGGCGCATCGTCGCCAAGGGCGGGGCGGGCGTCACGCTGCGCGGTACCGCGGGCGAACTGCTGCTGCGTGCCTACGGACGCCATGCCGTGCAGGTCGAGGTGGACGGTCCGGCCGACGCGGTGGCGGCCTTCGAGTCGGCATCCCTGGGGATCTGACCCGCCGGTCAGCGGACCGGGTAGCCGACCTCTGCGAGGCTGGCCTTCACCTCTTCGATCGACAGCGTGCCGAAGTGGAAGACGCTGGCCGCGAGCACGGCGTCCGCACCTGCTGCGACCGCCGGCGCGAAGTCCGCAGCCCGGCCCGCTCCGCCGCTGGCGATCAGCGGCACGCGGACCTCACGGCGCACGAGGGAGATGAGCTCGAGGTCGTAGCCGGACTCCGTGCCGTCGGCATCCATCGAGTTCAGCAGGATCTCTCCGGCCCCGCGCTCCGCCCCCTCGACCGCCCACTCCAGGGCGTCGATGCCCGTGCTCCGTCGGCCCCCGTGGGTCGTGACCTCGAACCCGCTGGGCGTGTGCACCCCGTCGGGACAGCGTCGCGCGTCGACGCTCAGCACGACGCACTGCGAGCCGAACCGCTGTGCAGCATCGCTGAGCAGAGTGGGAT
>Ga0129333_10000289_pt1 | contig 38076 bp, 57 predicted proteins | sample CPB6_08_DNA_FD_94474 | JGI IMG/M metagenome (GOLD analysis project Ga0129333, IMG submission 94474) | Freshwater to marine salinity gradient microbial communities from Chesapeake Bay, USA - CPBay_Sum_0.6_0.8_DNA | ecosystem: Environmental > Aquatic > Marine > Coastal | place: USA: Chesapeake... | reverse complement strand
CTTGGCGATTACGCCGCGGTGGCCAGCGCGGACGTTTTCTTGGCGTCGAACAATCAGCGGCACCCGACTGAGCTGGCTGCTCTCATGGGAGCACGCCTCGTCCACGCGCAGGAAATTGATCCGAGCAGGAAGTGGGACGAGGCCAAGGTCAAGAGCCTCACTGGCGGGGACAAGATCAGCGCGCGCTTCATGCGGCAGGACTTGTTTACGTTCGACCCGCAGTTCACGCTCGTCATCGCCGGGAATACGAAGCCGGAGATTACTAATGTGGATGATGCAATGCGGCGGCGTATGCACCTCATCCCGTTCGAGACGAAGCCGGCAAGGAAGGATGTAGACTTGCCGGATAAGTTGAAGGAGGAATACCCGGCCATCCTTGCGTGGGTGGTGGAAGGGGCCAAGCTCTGGCTGGCCGAGGGGTTGAACCCGCCCGAGGTGGTTGTCCGAGCGACGCAGGAGTATCTCGAAGGTGAGGATGCTCTCGGCCGGTGGATCGAGGAGCGGTGCGTCGTCAACCCCAACAGCGAAATGGGGACGACCGATGCGTTCAATGACTTCCGGGACTGGGCGCGGCAGAGCAACGAGGCCAAGGGCAAGGACTGGAGCCAGCGCAAGTTCTCGGCGGAGATGAGAGCCAAGGGCTATGAGATCGCCAAGGACCGGGCGTCACGTACGAAGCGTGTGTTCCGTGGTTTGGAGCTTCTCATTGGCGACGAGGATGAGATGGTGATCGACGCGCTGCGGCAAGAGGCTGCGTCCGAGTTCTTCGGCGTGCGCGTGGTGTTTGATGATGGTGACGAGGAAGGAGATTTTCTGTGACGGATATGGTCAACCGGCCGGAGCATTACCGGCAAGGGGGCGTGGAGTGCATCGAGGCGATTGAGAGTTCAATGAGCCGCGAAGAGTTCCAAGGCTACCTGAAAGGTAACATCGAGAAGTATGTCTGGCGCTACCGATACAAGAACGGGGTGCAGGACCTCCACAAAGCTCGGTGGTATCTCGACAGGCTAATCTCGGCGTTGGAGGAATGAGAAAGGGGGCCAATCGGCCCCCTTTTTTTATTAGTCGAAGAGAGATTGGATGCGCTGATCCATTGTCTTCGGGCGCGGGAAGTTGGGATCGGACTCAAGGCGCTTCCTGATCTCTTCGGCTGCGACAGCGTAAGCGGCAGCGGCTTCCTCTTTCGTGGCAAAGCGGCCGAGGCGCACCCTGCGGCCTCTGTAACTTATCTTGGCGTCCCACTTGTCCCGGTCGGGGACGTAGGACACGCCGCGGATGCCGCTTGTCGAACTTGGATAGGGGCTGGTGTAGTCATACTTGAGGGCCATGCGCTAAACTCCTTTGCTTGTGGCGGGGAATATGTAGCACTGTTGTGGACACAATGTAAACTCATCTTGGCCGTGAGAAATGTGGATGAAAACGGGCGGGACGCTTAGAGAGGTGCTCGGGACGCTTACGGGACGCCTCCGGGACACCATAAGTGTTTGATTTTGGCCCCTCGGGACGCCCGGGACACATAAATCTGAGTTAATACCCCTCTACGTTTCTGTTAGCGCGTCTTAGAACGCCTTACCAGTTTTTTGGGGGGTCTAAACTCAGAAAATAGCGTCCCTAGCGTCCCGGCCGTCCCGGAGTATTGAAATATATAGGGATTTTTTTGAGGCTTGGCGTCCCGTAAGCGTCCCGAAGGCCGAGATAAGCGTCCCGAAACTGGGTAATAATATTGCTTTCGGCCGAGAAGTGTTAAGTGTTAAGGCGATGGCAGTTAAGGCGTCCGGCGACTTAACAGATGCCTCTAATCCCAGATGTCGTCGCTGTTCGGATCGGGCAAGTCGTCCACATCGAGGTTTGATGAGGCGACTTGCTTGATCGGTACAGAGACCTCAACGGTGGTGCCTTCGTTGCCAAGGCTGAGCTGCTTGAGGGCATCGAGGTGCATCTGGTTGACGTTCACTTGCACGGCCGCTTGGACAGGGGCCGACTTGTATTTGTCGGGGTTGGTGACACCGGCCAGCCACTTCCTAGTTTCCACGCGCAGCCTGTCAGCGTTGGCCGTGACACCGTCGGCTTGATCTGCGATGTCGAGGCACTCTTCCGCCCACGCATCGGCCGCAAGCGCGCGGGCCTGCCGGAAGCGTTCCTGCCTGTCGGGGTCTTGCTTGATCCAATGATAGAGCGAGAGGTTGCTGATGCGTAGCTCACGGGCGAGGCCCGCCATCGTCATGCCGCTGGCAATCTTCTCTAGCAGCGTGTGCTCGCCGACCTTGTCGAGATTGCTGGCGATAGTGCGCCGCTTGATATGTCCGGCCATGTCATTCCTCTGAGGGTTGTTGAACGGCGGACAATATAAAGACGGGCCGACCAATAGGCCAGCCCGTCGAGGTTAGAGCAGATAGATCAGCCAGAGGCCGAGATATACTAGTAGGGCAATGCGCGCGTCCCGTGTCGCCTTATCCACTTGCCAGCAAACCTAGAAGCTTTGCAGCGGGGCTAGAGATAGGGACGCGCCCGGCTTCATAGTATTTAATGGTTCGCACGCTGACTCCGAGCTTGTCTGCGATCTCTTGTTGCGACCAGCCGAGGCGTGCCCGTGTCTCCTTAAACTCTGCGCCGGTCACAGTAGGAACCCGCGCGCCTTGCAGGCTTGCTCGAAATGGTTGAGGCCCATTCCATAGACACGCATCTTGTCGCGGTATTCGTTGCGCTTGCCAGCCAGCATCGACTCGACCTCGGCAAGATCGCGTTGCAGCTTCTGGCGGCGGCGGAATAGCAGCGCCGCATCGGAGCAAATTGTATCGGTTTCGATCTTCAGAATGTCCATGTCTCAGCCCTCATCCTCTAGTGCCTTGCGCCGCTCGCGCTCGTCTTCAAGACGTTCCGCCAGAGCGATAGTCAATTCGTGTCCGCTTGCCTTCCCGGCCTCGATAAGCCGGACGGCGCGTTCCGCACGCCAGTATGTGCGGTCTTGCGTTGTCGGTTTCACAGCTCGTCCTCCTCGATTGCGTATGCCCAGCCGTCGCCGATGATACGCGACGCGGCCGCTTCGGCATGATGAATGTCGGTGAACCGCGCCGCTTGCGCTTCATGCGGTGTTGTCTGTCCCTCGGCGGCGAGAAATACCTCGCCGTCTTCGGGGTTCCATAGGGTCACGATGTAAGTTTGCATTGGTTTAGTCTCCATCTTTAGCAGTAGCACAGGTCCTGCAGGCACTCGTCGAGGCCCAACTCGTCGCGGTTATAGGGAACAGTGCAGCTTTCGCCCCACCATGCGCCGCGAACCTCTTTCCATCGCGTGTCGATCCAGATGTTTGGCCCGCCAAAAGCGACTAGAACAATCGCGCCGCGATAGTCGCCGGAGCTATCTTTGACATACTCAATGTCGAGCGCGCCGCTCAAATAGTCATAAGCGTTGGGGCTTTCATCATCGCCGCTATCAGCGTTGAAATCATATTCGCCAGTCTCAATCTGGCGGGCGATCATTTCGCAATGTGCTTTAAGGTCTGACATTTCTATCTCCTCTCTTACTTGTTGCGATAGCAGACGACGAAAATCATCGCGGCGAATACGCAGAACATGAAAAGTTCAAAGGGCATTTGTGTGTCTCCGCTGTTGACGCCTTGAGGATGGGGCAAGCATTGCACCTAGTCAACAAGTTTTTTCGCATCCCCTGCATTTTTCTTGCATCACACTGGAAACGCTTGGATATTTTTTATCTACCGAGGGAGAGAGACAGCGAACAGCTTGCCCTTCCGACCCGCCTCTGACCCGATTTGGAAGCGCCGTAAAACGCCTTAACAGGCTACGTGCCTCCTAAGTTGCTGTAATCTATGAGTGTTGCCTGCTGATTTTCGCGCCTAGCCGGGAGGGCCATTCGTTTTTGACCCCCCCCGCCCCTGCCAGTCGCGGGGGGCGGCGTGCGTATAACCTGACAGATACCGATTTTTGGCGGAAACCCCCCTACCCGGGCCCTTCGCCGAACAGACTGCCCCTTCCAAAAATTCTGCAATTTTGTGCTTGCAGAGTGTTAAGGCGTTCGTTACGTATCGCCTTACCAACTGAGGAGAAGCACAGTGGCAGTCTACGGATACACCCGCGTCTCGACCGAAGATCAGGTCGAGAATACCAGCCTTGAAGATCAGGCCCGCCAAATCAAAGGCATAGCGATCACGCACAATCTGGAGCTTGAGCACATCTATGAAGAGCGGGGCGTGTCCGGCGCCGTCCCCCTCCTGCGCCGAGAAGAAGGGTGCAAGCTGGCGTTCCTCCGGGCCGGCGATACCGTCATTGTATCGAAGCTCGACCGTATGTTCCGCGACGCCCGCGATGCCTTAAATGTGATCGGGGACTGGGAAGAGGCTGGGATCAACCTCATCATCAACGGCTACGGGAACGTGATGGACAAGAGCAACCCGAACGGCCGGTTCATGCTTGAGATCATGGCCGTGTTCAGCGGCGAAGAGCGCCGCCGGATTCGGGAGCGCGTTCTGGCCGGGCGCCGCGCCAAGCAGCAGGCCGGTGGGTTCCTCGGGGGCGAGCCGCCATTCGGTTATTCACGATCTGGGAATGGTCGCAATTCGCGGCTGCGGGAGAACCCGGAGGAGCAGGACGCGATCATCACGATGAAGGCGGCCCGCTTGAAGGGCCACAGTTATCGGGACATAGTGAAGATTGTGGCCAAGAAGCACGGCATCGACATCAGCCACGTCACGGTCCGCAAGATCATCACAGGAGAGCACTATGACTTCGTCCACCAGCCCTAAGCCGCGCCGCCGGCGCACGGCTGCTCCTAAGTCGGCCGAGCCGAAGCTGAAGACAGACAACCCGTCCCGCGCCGCCAAGGCCGCGAAGGAGGCTGCTGACCTGATGTCCCAGAGCAGCCAGCAGCAGCCGAACTTCTTCCTGATGTTCCTGAAGAAGTATCGTGACGACCCTGTCGGTTTTGTCCGGGATGTCCTCCGCGTGAAGCCCGACCCGTGGCAAATCAAATTCCTTGAAGCCATCAGTGCAGGCCACCGGCGCATCTCCGTGCGCTCAGGCCACGGTGTCGGTAAGTCCACGGCCGCGTCGTGGGCGATGTTGCACTACTTCCTCACCCGCTATCCGGTGAAGGTGGTCGTGACTGCGCCAACCTCTAGCCAGTTGTTTGACGCTATGTTCGCCGAACTGAAGCGATGGGTCAACGAACTACCTGACGTGCTGAAAACGCTGGTCGAGGTGAAAAGTGACCGCATCGAACTCAAAGCGGCCCCCACAGAAGCCTTTATCTCTGCGCGTACATCGCGTGCTGAAACGCCGGAAGCCTTGCAGGGTATCCACTCCGACCACGTTCTGCTGGTGGCCGACGAAGCGTCAGGTATTCCGGAAAGCGTTTTCGAAGCGGCGTCTGGTTCCATGTCGGGTCACAGCGCCACCACGCTTTTGCTAGGTAACCCTACCAGAAACACTGGCCTCTTCTACGACACGCACAACCGCCTCAAGGGCGAATGGAAGACGTTCCATGTGTCGTGCCTCGACAGCCCGCGTGTGTCCGACGCCTTCGTCAAGGAGATGCAACTGCGGTACGGCGAGGACAGCCCGGCCTACCATGTGCGCGTTCTGGGTAACTTCCCGCCGCGTGAAGAAGATACGGTGATCCCGGTCGAACTCATCGACGCCGCGATGAACCGCGAGATGAAGGCCAGCGAGACTGCACTGGGCGTATGGGGTCTGGACGTGGCGCGTATGGGCAGCGACGCCAGCGCCCTCGCCAAGCGCCGCGGTTCGGTTGTCGAGGAGATACAGACTTGGAAGGGTCTCGACTTGATGCAGTTGACCGGGGCCGTCGTTGCTGAATACGAGGCCCTGCCACCCAGCAAGCAGCCCGTCGAAATCCTCGTAGACTCTATCGGTCTGGGGGCGGGCGTGCTTGACCGTTTGCGCGAACTGGGCCTGCCGGCGAGGGGGATTAACGTGGCCGAAAGCCCGGCGATGAAGGGGACGTATGCGAACCTGCGCGCCGAACTCTGGTTCAAGGCCAAGGCGTGGCTGGCCAATCGTGACGTGAAAATCCCCAAAGACGAGACCTTGTTCGCGGAACTGGCCGCGCCAAGGTATAGCTTCACGTCCACTGGTAAGATGCAGGTAGAGAGTAAGGAGAGCATGAAGAAGCGCGGCCTGTCCAGCCCCGACAAGGCGGACGCGCTGTGCCTGTGTCTGGCGACAGACGTAGCGACTGCGCTCCACGGGTATTCGATGTCCGCGGCCAATAAGGGGCCGCTGCGCCGAAATATAAGAGGGCTTGTGTAGGCGGCCCGTATTAGATTATACGGGGTATAGCTCCTCAGTTTCTGGGTACGAGCGGCGTAGTAGGGTGCTGTCTCCTCTCTCCTCCCCTTCTGCGCTTTCAGGGGGCCGGCACGCCACATGCCGGCCCCCCTTTTTATTTAAACGAAAACCGTGTATTAGGAAGTCCCGCATCGACAAGAGGGGGGGTCTATGGGGGTAGACACGCGAGTTTGCAATCGTTGCGGCCAAGTCCGACCCGCGTCGGAGTTTACAGCACGCCGGCTGTTCTGCCACCGTTGCAATAATTTTCGTCTCCGGTACAGGACGACCTACGACGAAGTGAAGGCGCTTTGGGAGGCGCAAGATGGCGCGTGTGCGTTGTGCGAGACGCCCTTAGATATACACTCGAACTCGCGCTCGTCGCACGAAACGGCCCACGTAGATCATTGCCACACGACGAATAACATCCGCGGGCTTCTCTGCCGCCACTGTAATTTGCTATTAGGCCATGCCAAAGACCGCATAGTTGTGTTACAAGCGGCAATTAGGTATTTGGGTAAGAGCGCGGCGGATTTTCCCGAAAAGGATACGGCAGATGAAACCCACCAAGATGCAGAAGAAGATCGGCAAGGTGATGGGTGAGTTCAAACGTGGGACTTTGCATAGTGGCAAGGGCGGCCCCGTTGTGAAGAACCGTAAGCAGGCGGTGGCTATCGCCATGTCTGAGGGCCGCAAGGCTTCGCGCAAGCGTAAATAGGAAAATCTACATGGCGAAATACCGCGACAACAGCCGTCCCTCCGACGAAGAGATTGAAGACGCCGCGAACGGCGAACTTCCCGAAGATATGGAAGACGACGAAGAGTTTCAGGGCGTCAGTGAAGACGACCTGCACGGCATTGTCTCGGCCGAGATTGATGACGCTGTAGACTACGTCGATGACATTATCAGCCCGCAGCGCGCTCTGGCTGGCCAATACTACAAGGGCGAGCCGTTCGGGAACGAGGAAGAGGGCCGCAGCCAAGTCGTCTCGATGGACGTGCGCGACACCGTGCAGGCCATCATGCCGTCGATCATGCGCGTCTTCTTCTCCGCGACCAATGTAGTTGAGTTCGCGCCGAACGGCCCGGAAGACGTGCAAAGCGCCGAACAGGCGACAGAGTATGTCAATTACTGCCTGACTCGCGACAACAATTTGTTCGAAGTTTGCTACTCGTCCTTCAAGGACGCGCTGGTGCGCAAGAACGGTATCGTCAAAATCTGGTGGGACGAAGACAAGACCGTCGAGACTATCGACTATACCGGACTCGATGAGCAGTCGTTCACTGTACTTATGTCGGACCCCGACGTGGAACTGCGCGACATCGAAGTCGAGATGTCGGGTATGGAAATCGAATTGTCCGAGGAAGGGCCGGAGGTGGAAGCCGAGGGGCCGGACGTACAGATGGCGTCGGTCACGCCGCCGGTGTACTCCTGCACCGCTGTCCGCACGACTACCAAGGGCCGCATCGCCGTGGCCTCGGTCCCGCCGGAAGAGTTCCTCATCGACCGCCAAGCGAAATCTCTGGAAGACGCGGCGTTTGTCGGCCATCGCCGCTATGTTACCGTCTCCGATCTTGTTAGAATGGGCTACGAACTCGACGAGATCGGAGACCTTGGCTACGAAACAACCGAAGACTTTAACGGGAACGACGAGGCCTTCGACCGGAATCCGGACGCGACGATTCTTGGCGCGGGCCGAACGGACCTTGCGAGCCGCAAAATTGAGTACATCGAAACCTATCTCTACGTAGATATGGACGGTGACGGCATCGCCGAACTTCGTCGTGTGTGCGTCGGCGGCAGCGCCTACAAAATCCTCCACAACGAGCCGTGCGACCACATTCCGTTCGTGAGTTTCTGCCCCGATCCGGAGCCGCACACCTTCTTCGGTATGTCGGTGGCGGATGTCGTGATGGACATCCAGCTTATTAAGTCGAACATCCTGCGTAACATGCTCGACAGCTTGGCGCAGTCGATCCATCCCCGCACGGCCGTCGTCGAGGGCCAAGTCAACCTCGAAGACGTGATGAATACCGAAGTTGGCGGTATCATTCGTATGCGCGCGCCGGGTATGGTGCAGCCGTTCTCGACGCCGTTTGTCGGCCAAGCCGCGTTCCCGATGCTGCAATACATGGACGAACTGCGCGAGAACCGCACGGGCATCAGCAAGGCCGCTGCGGGTCTTGATGCAAACGCACTTCAGTCGTCCACCCGCGCTGCGGTCGCGGCGACAGTCACCGCGGCACAGCAACATATCGAACTGATCTGCCGCATCTTTGCCGAGACGGGTATGAAGCCGCTGTTCAAGAAGGCTCTGTACCTGCTGACGACCTATCAGGACGCGCCGCGTATGGTGCGGCTGCGCAACCAGTTCGTGCCGATTGACCCGCGTGTGTGGGACTCGAACATGGATGTCGTCGTCAACGTGGCGCTTGGCACCGGCTCGAACGAAGAGAAGATGGCGTTCTTGGCGCAGGTGGCCCAGAAGCAGGAAATGCTTATCCAGCAGGGCGGCGTGCAGAATAACCCGCTTGTGGACCTTGGGCAGTACCGCAACACGCTGGCGCAGATGCTGGCGCTCGCGGGCTACAAGGACCCGAACATGTTCTTCAAGGACCCGGCCATGCAGCCGCCCCCGCCCCCGCCGGCACCGCCCCCGCCGTCGCCTGAGCAAATTCTGGCGCAGGTGCAGGCACAGGCCATTCAGGCCGACATCCAGAAGAAGGCCGCGGAACTCGAACTCCAGCGCGAAGAAATGATGCGCAAGGACGACCGTGAGCGCGATAAGCTGGACGCCGACACGATGCTTCGCGCAGCCGAGATCGAGGCCAAGTATAGCACGCAGGTCAATACGGCCAGCATCCAAGCCATGATGCAGCGCGACCGCGAGTTTCTGAAACAGGCTATGGCCCCGGCTTCGGAACCGACCCCGACGCCGATGCCGCAGCCGATGCAGCCCCAAGTCCCCATGCCGCCTGAAGGGATGATGTAATGGCTTTGCCCCCGAACACGTATCGAGATATGTTCTACGAGCCTCTTCTGACTCCGGGGCTGTTTGACGCAATCCTCACGGGCGGCGGCCCTGCGTATGTTGACATAGCGCCCGGCGCGATGCCCGAGCCTGTGGAGTTCACGACCCCTGCCCCGCCTCCGGTGGACGAATTCCAGCAGCGGATCGCCCAAGCCGAAGAGCAGGCTCGTGCGCTGGCGCAAGCGCCGCTTGCGCCGTCTGTCCAACCCTCGGCCCCGCCGATTATGGCGGCCCCCGCTCCGACGAATGCCGAGGGTGCTCCGCTTTTCGACCCAGAGTTCATGGCTAAGATGGCCTCGCTGGGGCAGGCACTCGGCCCCAACCCCCTATTCATTGGCACCAACTTCGGCGGGATGCCCACGGAGCAGTCGCTCAACTTGCTGCGCGACCCCGCGACCGGGCTGATGGTGAACAAGAGCCGGACGGTGGAGCTAGACGACACCGGCCGCGTTGTCCGAGAAATCACGCCGGAAGGCTCGGTGCCGGGCGTGTATTTTACCGACAACCGTGGGATGCCCGCCACCAAAGGGCTGGGCAAGGGCGCGCGCTTCACGCCCCTCGACCCGAATGCGGTGTACACCGTCGTCAATCAGCGCACCGGCGAGGTTGTGTCTACGGGCGTAGGCGCGGAAGGCATGAAGGCCGCCCAGCTTGCGTCTATGCAGTTGAGTAGTGCTGGGGGGCGCAAGGCTGACTGGGCGGTCGTGAAGACGGACCCAAGCACCGGTACGGATAGCACCGTCGCCAACGTCGATCCCCGCCAATCCGATCTCGGAAAGCTCGCCGACGTTGCGCTGCCTTTGGCCGGTGCCTTTCTTGTGCCGGGCCTCGGTCTCGTCGGCAGTAAAGTTCTCGGCGCGGGTCTCGGGGCGGCAGCCGGATCGGGTCTTTCCAGCGCGGCGCAAGGACGCCCCCTCGGGGAGTCTTTACTTCGCGCGGGCCTAAGCGGCGCGGGCGCTGCTGGCGGCGCGGCACTCGGCGAAGCCGTTGGCACTGCGGTCGGTAAAGCCGCGTCGCAAAAGCTCGCGCAGACTGGCGCTGAAGCGGCCACGCAAAAGCTCGCGCAGACTGGCGCTGAAGCCGTAGGCAACATCATCGTTCCCGGTTTCAAGAGCGCGCTCACGGGCGCGACAGTCGGGGGTGTTCTTGGCGGCGGCGCGAGTGGGGCGCTCTCCTCTATGCTCCCCGGCAAAGGCGCTGACTTCGCCGACCGTGTGTTCCAGCAGCCGACCACGTCCGAGGGCAACCCTATTGTCGTGTCGGGATCGCGTATCCCAACGAGCAACATCGGGGCTGACACGATCAGCGGGGCATTTAACACCGCCCTCCCGGCCGTTACGACTATAGCGAACCCCGCTTCGCCCCCGTCCGACAACGAGATTGTCGTGACCAAGCCTGCCAGCGCGCAAGTGATGGAAGGAACCTTGGGTGCTGGCCTCGCTGCGGGCGTCCCCGCCGTCACGAGTGTTGCGACTTCTCCTGCCGCGCCGGAAAAGAATAGCCTGCTTGACGAGATCATCAAGTATTACGGTCTCGCCTCGACTGGACTCGATCTTCTCGGCAGCGCGTTTGGTGGCGGCGGCGCGGGGCGGATGACGCCCTACGCCTCGCAGCTTGGTCCGATGCCGACGTTCACCCGCGGCCCGTTCACGCCGTTCGGCGGGGACTACGAAACCTACGGTTTCGGCCCTGAGTTCAACTTCTTTGGGGGTGCCCCTGCGCCGACCCCGACCGCGCCGGGTATGGGCATCCTGCCTCCGCGAGCTAATCCGGGTTTTGGGATTGTATGACGAAAGAACAAATTATCGCCAAGGCGAACCACGCCAAGCGTCTTCTCGAAGACGAAGTTCTTGTCGAAGCGTTTGCTTTCGTAGAGAAGGACATCTTCGAAGAATGGCGCGCGTCAGACGTAAATGATTATGAGCTACGCGGCGATCTGTTTCTTACGCTTAAGTGCCTTGAGCGTTTGAAAGCCCGACTCCGGGCAATCCTCGACGACGGAACTATTGCGGCGAGGAGTTGAACTGCAACACGAAAAGGTGATATATGGCGAATGAAGACGGCAACCCCGCAAGCGGGATCGGCCTTCACGAAGCAACTCTTGCCATCAGCAAATTGCTTGGCCCTGAAGAGGACAACCAAGAAGAGACTGAGGCGCTAGATCAGGAAACTGGTCAGGAGTATGAATCGGAAGAAGTTGAAGAGTACGAAGAGTACGAAGAAACCGAGGCCGACGAAGACTCCGATCCGGAAGAAGATTATACAGAAGAAGAAGCGACGCAGGAACTTACTGATGACCTTACCGTCAAGGTTAAAGTTGACGGTCAAGAGATGGAAGTCACCCTCGCAGAACTTCGGAACGGCTATTCTCGGACTGCGGATTACACGCGGAAAGCTACTGCTCTTGCCGAACAACGCAAAGCGTTCGAGGCCGAAGCAGAAGCCATTCGTGCGGAACGCGCTCAATACGCGCAGATGTTGCCGATCTTGCAGCAGCAGATTCAGCAGCAGAACGCGGCGGAGCCTGACTGGGATACTCTTTATGATGAAGACCCCATTGAGGCTGCGAAACTAGAACGGCATTGGCGTCGGACCAAGGAAGAGCAAACGCAGCGGCTCGTTGCCATTCAGGCCGAGCAGAAGCGACTCGCCGAGGAAGAAGCCAAGCAGCGTACAATGCACATGCAGGCAGTTGTTGAAGCTGAACGCGCTCGTCTACCTGAAGTCATTCCCGAATGGAAAGATCAGGCGACGATGATGAAGGAAGCGCAGGAACTGCGGGAATGGGCGACATCGAACGGACTGACTGAGCAGGACATTAACTCTCTCACTCAGGCCGCACATATCGCTCTCGTCCGTAAAGCTATGTTGTACGATAAGGGTGCGCGGAACATGGAAAAGGCAAAGCAGCCGGTCAAGCAAAAGGCCCGTGTTGTTCGCCCCGGTTCCGGTAACACTTCTGCAAAGCCCGGTTCTATTGATGTAAAGAGAGCGTCCAAGCGTCTCGCACAAACTGGTCGCATCGCTGATGCGGCTGCACTCTTGGATAAACTCATTTAAGGATTTAAGTCATGGCAATTGTAGCAAACACCTTCACTCGCTATTCGGCGATTGGTATTCGTGAAGACCTCTCGAACGTCATCTACAACATCTCGCCGGAAGAAACCCCGTTCATCTCGAACATCGGCCGCGAGAACGTCAAGAACACCTACTTCGAATGGCAGACCGACAGCCTCGCCGCTGCTTCGGCTTCGAACGCTGCGCTGGAAGGTGACGACATCAGCTCGTTCACCGCGGTGAACCCGACCTCGCGTATCGGTAACTACACCCAGATCAGCACCAAGAACGTCGTGATTTCGGGTACGCTCGAAGCTCTCGACAAGGCGGGCCGTCGTTCGGAACTGACCTATCAGCTTGCCAAGCTGGGTTCGGAACTGAAGCGCGACATGGAGAGCGCCCTGCTCGCCAACCAGTCGCCGGTTGCTGGTAACACCACCACCGCCCGTCGTACCGCTGGTCTTCCGGCGTTCATCAAGACCAACACCAGCTTCGGCACCGGCGGTGCTGATACCGCTGGTATCGCTGCCCGTACCGATGGTACGCAGCGTGCGTTCACCGAAGCCCTGCTCAAGGGCGTGATCGCCAAGGTCTGGGAATCGGGCGGCACGCCGACGATGCTGATGGTCGGTTCGTTCAACAAGCAGGCTGCTTCGGGCTTCAACGGCATCGCCACCCGCTTCCGTGACGTTCCGGCTGGCCAGCAGGCCCAGATCGTCGGCGCCGCGGACGTGTACGTGTCGGACTTCGGCACCGTCAACATCGTGCCGAACCGCTTCCAGCGCGCCCGCGACGCCTTCGTCGTGGACCCGCAGTACGCGTCGATGGCCGTCCTCCGTCCGATCCAGCAGATGGAACTGGCGAAGACCGGCGACGCCGAGAAGCGCCTGATGCTGGTTGAATACGGCCTGAAGGTCAACAACGAAGCCGCTCACGGCATCGTGGCCGACCTCACCACGTCGTAATTGACTTGGGGGTGGGGGCGGGTCTAGGCTCGCCCCCTAACCAAGAGGAGTAATTTATGGCCAAGCGCCTTATTTCCGACGACAAAGAAACCGGCATCAAGACTTACCTTGATTACGACGGCACCGACGACAATGCGACGATTGTCAAGGAGCAGGACGTTACCGGCATCGTCGAGTCCAATAGGGCTGCGTTCGACGCCGCGCCGAAGCGGTGGGGCGAATGGGCGCATGTCGGCCGCATCCCTATGACGGTCTACATGGAGCTTAAGGCCAAGGGCATCCTCGACGACCAGCAGGAACTAGTTAAGTGGTTGAACGATCCTAACAATGCAATGTGGCGAGTTCGTCCGGGGAGCGTCTAATGGCTATTACGACCTACGCAGAACTTAAGTCTGCCATCGGGGATTGGCTCAACCGAGACGACCTCGACGCGGTCATCCCCAATTTTATCTCACTGGCCGAGGCCCAGTTCAATCGCACGATCCGTCATCGCAAGATGGTGACGCGGTCCGATGCGACTGTCGATACCCCGTATTTCGCGGTGCCGGCGGATTGGCTGGAAAACATTCGTTTCCAGTTGAACACCGACCCGATTACGCCGTTGCTCTACGTGACGCCGGAACAGGCCGCGGAAGAGCGCCTTAAGTACAGTGTCGCCAACCAGCCGCTGATGTTCACGATGGTCGGGCAGCAGTTCCAAGTCATCCCCCCGCCGAACACAAGCTACAGCGCGGAGCTTCTGTACTACGCGAAAATCCCTGCCCTGTCGGATAGCAACACGACGAACTGGCTGCTGACGGAAAGTCCGGACATCTATCTGTATGGGGCGCTTGTGCAGTCTTCGCCCTATCTGAAGGAAGACGAGCGTGTCGGCACTTGGGCGGGGCTGTATCAGAGGTTCGTCGATGATATGATGCTGGCCGACGAACGCGCCCGCATCGGCTCGTCAAAACTTAAAGCCCGTATCCGCACGTTTGGTTAAGGAACAGCGCCGTGTCATTCTCCAACTTTCTTGAGAACAAGGTTCTCGGCCACGTCTTCGGCGCCACCCCCTACACTGCGCCGGCCACCCTTTATGTCGGGCTGTTCACCAGCAACCCCGGCGAGACGGGTTCCGGGACGGAAGTGTCGGGTGGTTCCTACGCCCGGCAGACTATCGCGTTCACCGTGACGGGCAGCCAAGCCTCGAACACAGCGGCGGTCGAGTTTCCGACTGCGACGGCTTCGTGGGGTACGATCACTTACGCCGCGATCTACGACGCGGTGTCGGGCGGTAACCTTCTGGCCTACGGCGCGCTGACGACTTCGAAGACCATCGACAACGGCGATGTGTTCCGCATCCCTGCGGGCGACTTCGACATCAATCTGGACTGATAGATGTCCGGCTATGGTAGCGGCTTATACGGCATAGGTAGTTACGGTATTGACCCCTTAGAGGGTCAAGTTACCGTAACCGCCACGTCGTCCGTTACCGCAGCCGGACTTATCGTTAAGGACGCCGTTGTCGCGGTTAGCGCGGCCGCAACTGTGTCGCCCTCGGCTACGCGTGTACGCACCGCCGAGATTGCGTCTTCGGCCGCTGCGACCGTAACTGCGTCTGCTACGCGCGTCCGCGAAGCGGCCATTGCCTCGTCGGCTTCCGCGACTGGGACTGTCAGCGCCACGCGTGTTCGTGAAGCTGAAGCCACATCTAGCGCCACTGCGACGGTCAGTGTTGAAGCGCAGATTACTATCCTTGCTGCGGTTGAGATCACCGCCCAGAGTAGCGTTACGCCGACCGCCAATCGTGTGCAGTCAACAGGCGCCGCCACTACGGCAGTATCAAGTGTAACTATTGTTGCGGTAGAGAAATGGGAACCTGTTCCCGTAACACCAGAGACGTGGACGCCGCAGTCCGGCACTGCTATAACGTGGACCGCTAATTCAATTACGCCCGAAACATGGACGCCGAATCCTGTAACGGGCGAGACTTGGACTAAAATTTCTGATACAAACGAGACTTGGACGCCTAGGGTATTCCCGGACTCTCTGGCCGCATGAGGTAAAACATGGCTGATACTACTACGACGAACCTCGGTCTTACGAAGCCTGAAGTCGGTGCCAGCGCCGATACTTGGGGTACGAAGCTCAACACGGACCTCGACCTTGTTGATGCGATCTTTAAGGGCGACGGAACCGGGACGAGCGTCGGCCTCAATGTGGGCAGCGGCAAGACGCTGACTATCAGCGGAACCGTGAACGGCACCAGCAAGACCGGCACGGGCAATGTCGTCCTTGCGACTTCGCCGACCTTGACCACGCCGAACCTTGGCACGCCGTCTGCCGTGACCCTTACCAATGCGACCGGTTTGCCTTTGACCACGGGCGTCACCGGAACTCTGCCTGTCGCCAACGGCGGTACGGGCGTGACCACCTCGACCGGCACGGGCAGCGTTGTTCTGTCCACCTCGCCGACTCTTGTGACGCCGGCCCTCGGTACGCCGTCCTCTGCTACGCTGACAAACGCGACGGGTTTGCCGATTGACGCGGGCACGACCGGGACTTTGCCTGTGGCGCGTGGCGGTACGGGCGTGACCACCTCGACCGGCACCGGCTCCGTGGTGCTGAGCAACTCCCCTACCTTCGTCACGCCGACCCTCGGCGTTGCCTCCGCGACCAGCATCGCCACCGGCAAGGGGACTGTGGGCGCGGTAGCCTATGGCTTCACCACCAACACCAACACCGGCATGTGGTCGCCCTCCTCCGACGCGATTGCTTTCTCGACGGCTGGCAGTGAGCGGTTCCGGGTTGATAGCAGCGGCAAGGTACTTATCGGCGGCGGAACGATTAACGCGGCGCTGGGTGATATGGTCCTGTCGAAGCAGTCGGCGGGAACAGCGACCTTTGCGCTCGAAAGCCAAGGCTCGTGGAATGCGACTATCTCCGCCTCCGCTGCTGGCAACATGGTTTTCAGTAACCCTGCTGCATCAGAACGCATGCGCATCGACGCCAGCGGCAACGTCGGGATCGGCACCACCAACCCCACTGGGCGGCTTGGCGTAGCGATAACTGGTTCGCGCACGCTGGGCACGGCGTGGGACGCATCGTCTGTGTTGATCGGATCGCCGGGGCAGTTCTCCGGCAACCTCGGCTTCTCGTTTGACACCACGAACGGCGGCACGATTGAAAGCACAGCGCCGGGCGTTGCGTCTTACCCCATTCGGATCGCAAGCTCTATAACTCAGTTCTTCACCTCTAACGTCGAACGCGCTCGCATCGACGCCAGCGGCAACGTCGGGATCGGGACGAGTTCGCCGGGCAGTAGACTAGATGTTGTCGCGCAAGACGCTATTCGGATTACCGGTTTCCAGCCATTCCAAACATGGCGCGACAGCAGCGACAGCAACAAGGGCTTCCGCATTCAAACTGCGGGAGGCAATACGCTGTTCAGCAACGATGCAACCGGCGGCGGGACTTACACCGAACGTATGCGCATGGACAGCAGCGGCAACGTCGGGATCGGCACCAGCAGCCCGTCCGCTGCGGCTCGGTTGGATGTGTCTTCGACCACTTCCGGGTTTCTCCCGCCGCGCATGACTACCGCGCAGCGCGATGCGATAAGCAGTCCGCCAAACGGTTTGATGCTCTACAACACCAGCACCGATAAACTCCAAGTCCGCGCAGCCGGGGCGTGGGTTGATCTGCACTAACGAAGGAAACTAAGCTATGACCACTACCTACATTTGGTCCGTCGTGCAGATGGACGCTTACCCCGAATATGAAGGCCACACCGACGTTGTCTTCGCCGTCCATTGGACGCTTACTGGTATCGACGGCGAACACGCCTCCGGCGTATACGGCGCTGCCGGACTCACGCTCGATCCCGAAGCGACCTTCACCCCCTACGCCGACCTGACCGAAGCGCAGGTGATCGGCTGGGTGAAGGATGCTCTGGGCGAAGAACAGGTTGCGGCTTATGAAGAGAGCGTGGCGGACCAGATCGCGGCGCTCGTTAACCCGCCGGTCGTGACCCCCGCCCTGCCCTGGGCATAATCGTCTCCTGCTAAAATTGGGTAGCCTTCGTCATGGATTATCAGCTTCTCTTTAATATCGTTCTCGGTGCCGCTGGCTTCTTCGGCGGTTGGGTGCTGAATACTATGACGAAGGCCATCGAGCGTCTCGACAGTGACGTTCGTGATATGCCCAAGACCTACGTGACCAAGGACGATTGGCGCGAGGACATGAAGGCCCTCAAGTCCGACATGGAGAAAGGCTTCGACAAGCTGGACAACACGCTCGGCACGATCTTCAAGCGGCTGGAGGGCAAGGAGGACAAGACGAAATGATGCGCCATCTCTTTAGTCGGATGTTAGAGGTGGGGCGCAATATCGACATTCGCCCCAAGCCCAAGCCCGCCAAGCCTGATCCTATGGCCGAGGTGGACAAGGCTCTCAACATTTCTGTCAAGCCGGAGGTCGTCTTGCCGCCCGTGACCCACCCCGCCCGCAAGACGAGTAAAGCAGGTATCGACCTGATGCACCAGTTCGAGGGCTGCGCCAAGGTGCGCCCTGACGGCAAGGTCGAAGCCTATCTTTGCCCGGCAGGTGTCTGGACGATTGGCTGGGGCAGCACGGGCAACGACCCGTTCAACGGCGGTAAGATCGGCAAAGGCACGGTCTGGACGAAAGAGCAGTGCGACACCCGCTTCGAGCAGCATCTTGCGCAGTTCGAGAGGGCTGTGCTTGATGGTCTCGGCGGCAACCCCGCCAGCCAAGCACAGTTTGATGCGATGGTCTGTCTGACCTACAACATCGGCCCCGCTGCCTTCGCCCGTTCGACTGTCCTGCGCAAGCACAACGCCGGAGATTTCCCTGCTGCGGAAAAGGCGTTCTTGATGTGGAACAAGGCTGGCGGCAAAGTGTTGCGCGGTCTTACCCGCCGCCGCGAGGCGGAAGCTGCATTGTATAGGAGCGGATCATGAATGCTCTCAAGTATCTCAAGGCGCGCCTCAAGGAGCGCAGCTCATGGGTTGCCATCGTCGGCGCGTTTACTGTCGCCTCTGCCCTGCCGTGGCCGTGGGATATTCTCGCCGGTCTCGCCGGGGTGATCGGCGTCATGGTGCCGGAAGGGCAGGATGATGAGTGAGATCGCCGCCATAATCGGGGCGATCTGGCCTATCCTGCTTGCCTTCGTCACGCTGGTGATCGTGCTTGCCAAGATGGAAGTGCGGCTCGGCGTGGTCGAGGAAAAGGTGCGCAGCCTGTTTGATCTCTGGAATAGCAAGTGATTTTTCCCAACCCCATCTTCTTGTACGGCGGCGCGATTGCGCTCGTTCTTGCTGCGGGTGCGGGCTACAAGGTGCGCGACTGGCAATGCGACGCCGCCTACGCTAAGGCTATTGAAAAAGCGGCCAAGAAAGAACGGGAGATGCGCTATGCGCTGGACCAAAAAGGACGAGATTTCGAAGCCGCAAAAGATAATGCCGATGCAGTGGGGGCCGCCCGTGCCGCAGGAATACGGACGATATACCGTGAGATTCCTGTACCTGCTGCTGATTGTGCTGCTCCTGATAGCGTTGTCGGGCTGCTCCAAAGCGGTGTCGATTTCGCCAATGCCGCCGCCGCCGGTGAACCTTGAGACGCCGTGCCGAGAACTGCCGAACGTTCCTTCCCCGCTGATTGATCCTGAGCGAGTACTGTGGGAGAACGAACTTCTCATCCGCTACGCCGAGTGTAGCGTAAAGCATCGCTTGACAGTCGAGGCTTGGCTAGAGGCTGTCAAACAGAAGTAAAGCTGTTATAAGGCGGGGATACATTTCTAGGTAGCGCCGATGACCCTTCTTCCGATTAAGTTGCCGCCGGGCATGTACAAGAACGGGACCGAACTCGACGCCGCGGGCCGGTGGTTCGACGGCAACCTTGTGCGCTGGGTCGAAGGGATGATGCGCCCCGTTGGTGGGTGGCAGCAGCGCACCTCCACCGCTCTTACCGGAAAGCCCCGCGCCATTCTGACGTGGCGCGACAACAGCGCCACACGCCACCTTGCGGTTGGGACGCACTCCAAACTCTACGCTATCTCTCAGTCGTCCGTCATCACCGACATCACGCCGACGGGGTTTACCCCCGGCAACGCCGACGCGACCGTTGGCGGGGGCTACGGCACGGGCACCTACAGCTACGGCTTTTACGGCGTTCCGCGCCCCGACGTTGGCTCCGTCACTCCGGCGACGACGTGGTCGCTGGATACGTGGGGCGAGTATCTGGTCGGCTGCTCGAACTACGACGGTAAGATTTACGAGTGGCAACTCAACCCGGCCAACAAGGCCGCAGTCGTGGCCAACGCCCCTACCGGCAACACGGCGATTCTTGTGTCCAACGAGCGCGCGCTATTCGCGCTGGGCGCCGGCGGCGACCCGCGCCTGATTAGCTGGTCCGACCTTGAGAACAACACGGTCTGGACGCCGTCGTCATCCAACCTCGCCGGCAGCATCGAACTGCAAACGGGCGGGCGGATCATTGTCGGCAAGCGCGTCCGCGGCCAAATCCTCGTTCTCACCGATATCGACGCGCACGTCGTGTCCTATGTCGGCCAGCCGTTCGTCTACCAGTCTGAGTATGTCGGCCGAGCCTGCGGTATTCCGGGGCCGAACGCGATTGCTGTGCAGGACAACTTCGCGGTCTGGATGAGCACGCGTGGCTTCTTCACCTACGACGGTTACATCAAACCGCTGGCGTGCGAAGTGTCGGACTATGTGTTCTCCGACATCAATACCGCTCAGTTGAGCAAAGTCTGCGCGGTCAACAACTCGCAGTTCAACGAAGTGTGGTGGTTCTACCCCTCAGCCAGTTCGCAGGAGAACGACCGCTACGTCATGTGGAACTACGCCGACAACTACTGGTCGGTCGGGACAATGGCGCGCTCGGCCGGGACGGACCGCGGCGTGTTCTCGAACCCGATCTTCGTCGGGACGGACGGTATTCTCTACGACCACGAAGTTGGCGTCAACCACGCCGGCAGCACGGTCTATGTCGAGAGCGGGCCGGTGCAGATCGGCAACGGCGACAACGTCTACTACGTAAACGAACTCATTCCGGATGAGCGCAACCAAGGCGACGTGACCGCCACGTTCTTCTCGCGCTACTATCCGAACGCCACAGAGCGGTCTTACGGGCCGTACTCAATGACGAATCCAACGTCGGTGCGCTTCAACGGGCGCCAGATCAATATGCGTTTGACGGCTTCGCCCAACACCGACTGGCGTGTCGGGACGATGCGACTTAACGCGCAGCCGGGCGGGCGCCGATGAAACTCCCCGTTCCTCCGCAGGACTATCTGTCGTCCCACGAGAACCAGCGCAACCGGCTGATCGAACAAGCGGACAGCCAGAACTACAAGCGCGGCCAAGACGTGCGTATCGACGATCCGGCCGATCTAATCCTGACGAACATCGAGACGACGCGGTATATTCAGGCCCCCGGCCGAGCCGAGTTCCTGCGCACAACATCGCTGGCGATCACCACCGCGAATACGGCGCAGTCGATCCCGTTGGACTCGACAGTGATCTCGCAGAATGTGGCGCTGGGGTCTCCGGCGTCGCGCATCGTCGTGACCTACGCCGGGCTGTATCGGTGTTACTCTAAGTTCCAGTTTATCTCCGGTTCTGCCAGCGATAAGACGGTATACTTCTGGTGGCGGAAGAACGGGGCGGATGTCGCCAACAGCGCGTTCGTCCGGACAATGCACGCCAACACTGAGTACCAAACCTTGTCGCGCGAAGACACTTTCTCCTTGGCGGCGGGCGATTATCTCGAACTATACTGGGCCGCGAGCAGCACCGACGTGACGCTGTCCCCGACAAGCGCAACGGCTTTTGCTCCGGCATCGCCGTCTTGCGAGGTGTACGTAGAGCAGATACACCAATGACGATGGAGTTAGAACAAGAGTTCGAACGGTGTAAGTCTTGGCTCGAGGACGCCCTCGAATACGCCGATGACACGCACGACATCGAACATATCTGGCAGGGCGTGCAAAAAGGGCGCTTCCAGTTTTGGCCGGGCAAAGAGAGCGCGATTATTACGGAGTTCCACACGTATCCAAAAAGACAGACGCTCCACGTCTTTCTCGCTGGCGGTAAACTAGACGAACTGCTAGACATGTGGGATTCTATGGAAATTTATGCTAAAGCTACGGGGTGTGCATCTCTATCTGTTTCGGGTAGAAAGGGGTGGATGCGAGCATTAGAAAGCCGTGGCGCCAAATATTTATGCACTACGGTGGTTAAGGAACTCTAGGCATGTCAAAAGGCGGCGAAACGTCAACGGTAACTCAGCAGCAAACGCTCGATCCGTTTATCCAAGAGGCGCTTCAGCGCAACGTCATGGCCGCCCAGCAGGTAGCCTCGCTGCCTTACCAGCCGTATAGCGGGCCGCGCGTTGCGGCGTTCCGTCCGGTTGAGCAGCAGGCCTTTGACATTACGCAGCAGGCCGTGGCCAACCGCGTGGGTTCGCAGCAGCTTGGCGCCGCTACGCAGGCCGCACAGCAAGCGGCAGCTTTCGGGCCGGAACAGTTCCAGCAGAACGTCGCCGGTTTCATGTCGCCGTTCCAGCAGAACGTGATCGACACCACGATGGAGCGCCTTGAGCGCGCCCGCGCTCGCCGCGAGGCCGACACCCGCGCGCAACTCGCAGCGTCGCGTGCGTTCGGCAACACCCGCCGCGGTGTGCTTGAAGCACAGTTGGCCAGCGCCGAAGACCGGAACACGGCCGAGACGCTGGCGAACCTGTATCAGCAGGGCTTCACTCAGGCCGCCGGTATGGCGCAGGCTCTGCCGGGTATGCGCCTTAGCGCGGCCGGGCAGCTTGCCGCCTTAGCGCCGCAGGCGCTGGCACAGGAGCAGGCGTTCGCGGGTATGCTTGGCGGTGTTGGCCAGCAGCAGCGGCAGATGGCGCAGCAGAACCTCGACCTCGCCTACCGCGACTTCCTCGAACAGCGCGGCTATCCGGTCGAGCAACTTCGTATTTTTCAGTCGGGCTTGTCGGGCTTGCCGGCCGTCACTTCGGCGCAGACAACTTCGAGGCAGCCGGGCGACGGTTTCCTCGGCACGGCCGGCAATGTTCTCGGTATCTTGGGCGGACTCAAGAACCTCGGCATTAAGTTCTAAGGGGTAGAGAAATGCGTCTTCCTTTCTTGTCACAAGCTGGAGCCGCTGCCGCGAACTCCGCGGGCATTGCCTCGGGCACTGCCGCTAACGCGGATACCGAACAGGCAAACCGCCTAACTGAAATGACGCGCCTTCTCAGCGGCGACCTCAGTGGTTCGCTCACGGGCGGTGATAAGCTCCTCGCCCTGAGCGGTCTTCTTCGCTCTGCAACCCGCAGCGGACGACGCGCGGGACTTACGCCGGAGCAGGTGATCGGCAATCTTCGGCAGCAAAAGCTGGCTGAGTTGCAGAACCGCATGGCGGTTGAGCAACTGCGGGTGCAGGCCGCAACGGAGAAAGCCCAGCGCGAAGCCCGCGACGCGTTTATCAAGCGTCTGCCAACCGAAGAGCAGCGCGCAGAGGCGCGCCTATTGCCGCTGAGTGCATTCGAGGAGATCGCCAAAGAGCGATTGATGGCGCAAACGCAAACTCAATCGGCGCAGATCAAAGAATACGAAGATCGTGTCCGCAAGTTTGGCAAAGCAGCGGCCGATAGGTGGTTGGCGACACAAGACGAGAAGTTCATCGCTGTTGCTGAAGGCGGTGAAGTTATTCGCGCTTCGGATTTCTTGGCGCCGGGCGTGGCGCTTGGCCCCCCGGCCCCTTCCGGCGTTACGTTCTCTCCGATCACCACCACCCCATCGCAAGGAGGTCCGGCGTCTTCTGCGCCGGGGCAATTTCGCTAAAGGCACCGACGTTGTTCAGCAGCTATTTCCCCAAGCTCGCATAACTTCGGGGTATCGCGGCCCAGAACATCCGCTGTCGAAGAAGAACCCTCGCTCGTTCCACGCTCGTTCAACCGGAGCGGTAGACGTGGCGCCCATCCCCGGTATGACTTTTGAGCAATACGTAGACTCAATACGTTCTGCGGGTTATAAGATTATCGAAGCCAGAGACGAGGTCCGCAACCCTTCTCGTTACGCCACTGGCCCCCATTGGCATGTAGTTATTGGAAAGTAACATGGCAGACGGACAGCAGTACACCGAAGGTCAGATGTTGGCCGGGAGCGACGGCAACACCTACGTTGTTCGCGGCGGTGTGCCGCGCCTAGTTGTTCCGAATGGGGGCGCCGCCGCGGCAGGTCCGGGCCGAGTAACCCCCGTGTATAAGCGTCCGAAAAGCGCCCCGCTGCCAACTCCAATCGGCCCAAAAGATACGCCAGAGTATCGCGCCGCCGTTGCCGCAGCGGAAGCCGCTGCGCGCATACAGGCTGAACGCGAACAAGAGCAAACCGTCATGGCCCGCGGCCAAAAAGGTCTTGAATCAACCATCGGTGAACTCAAGAAGTACTACACTCAGTTGGAAAAGCAGGGCGGCGCGATCAGCGCGAAGCAGGGACTTCTGGATAACACCATTAACTGGGCTGCGGCGAATATCGGCGAAACAATCGGCAACCCGACTGCTTCCCCAGCGGAATCGACCCGTGCGACGATTCGCAACGTCCGTAACATTTTGGTGCGGGACATCATGAGCGCGACGGGGATGAGCAGCAAACAAGTCGATAACTCGTTTGAACTTCAGCGCCTTCTTCAGCTTGCGACCGACCCAACGCAGACACTGGAGACGGTGAACGAAACCCTTGCCACAATTCAAAAGCGGTACGGCTCGCCCACCGCGGCGGGGGCAACCGCGGCGAAGAAACAAGCCGCACCCGCCGCAACTTCTGGGTTCACCGTAAAACGTAGGAACTAGTAATGGTCAAATACGAGATAACGGGGCCGGATGGACGAACCTACGACATTGAAGGGCCGGAAGGGGCGACGGACGAAGAACTGATCGCGGCCGTAATCGCGCAGTTTCCCGACGCGGCCGGTGCGCCTCCCCCCTCGCCGGAACCGGATACTTCGTTATCACAGAATCTCGGCGTTATCACTGGCGCGCTTGCGCCTTATGCCACTGTAGCCGGCCTTGGCGCTGCGGCGGGCGCGCCCCTTGCGGGGATTGGGGCGGTGCCCGGCGCTGCGGGGGGCGTTCTGTCGCTGGGTCTGTCTGATCTGGGAACCGGCATTTACAACGTAGTCGCCCCCGCTTTCGGTGGGGAGGCGGTTCCGTTGCCGTCTCAGACTATCCGCGAAATGTATCAGGATATAGGCATCGGCCGCGCACCGCAGACCGCGGGGCAGCGCATCTTGGGCCAGACAGTAGAAGGTTTGGCTGGTGGGGTGGCCACGCCCGCTGCGCTGGCTACGACGGCCGGGCGCATGGCTCCGTCAACTACCCGCGCGATTATGGAAACTTTGGCCCAAGCTCCGCGCCAGCAGGCCGCAGCGTCCGCGGGTGCGTCCTTTGCGCCCGCGGTTGCGAGAGAGGCGGGCGTCACAAATCCTTTCGCACTTACGGGGATTTCGCTCGCGGGGGGCATGGCCGCAGGTCGCGCAGCTACGCCTAAGCCTTCGGCCAAAAGCTCGGAAGATTTGCGCGTGCAGGCGGATAACGCGTATCAAGAAGCCAAATCCGCGGGCGTTCGTTTTGATGATGCCGCTGTCGGAAATCTTGCATCGAACATCCGTCAAGACTTGATGGCGGTTGACGATATTCAGTTCAACCCTCGCTTGCATCCGAGGATTGCGGTCGCTCTTGACGAAATCGACACCGTTGCCACTAGCGGCCAACCGATTTCATTCTCTCAAGTAGAAATGATGCGCAGGGTGGCCAACACGGCCGGACGTAGCGCAGACCCCGACGAGCGGCGTTTGGGCCGTCTAATCATCGACAAGATTGACGACTTCATCGCCCAACCTCCTGCCAACGCCGTCGTGGCTGGTGACGATGCAGCCGCGGCTCTGGCCATAACAAACGCCAGAAAATCTTGGCGCCTTATGCGCCAAAGCGAAGCCGTCCAAGATTTGGTGGAACGCGCCACTAACTCAGCATCGGGACTTACCGCGGGGTCTCTGCGTTCGCAGTTCCGCACTGTGGTCAATAACCCAAAACGCCTGCGCCAGTTTGATCCTGAAGTGCAAAAACTTATGAAGGATTTTGTGCGGGGCAAAGGCGGCGTAGCTACGTTGCAGGCGCTTGGGAACTTGGCCCCGGGTTTGTCTCTCCGAGGCATGGTCGCGGGAAGCGCCCCCGCGGCGCTTGCGTACACAGGCAATCCGGCTCTTGCGGCTTTGATGGCGGCGGGCGGCGTAGGGGCGCGCGCTACCGCCAACCGAATGGCCGCCGGGCAAGTCGAAAACATCGCCAGCGCCGCGCGCGGCGCGTCGGCGCGGCCCGGTGGGGCACCCCAAGTCGGCGCAGCAAGTTCGCGCGAGGCCATAGCTACCGCAGGTGAGCGCGGCCCGGTAGTTACCTACGATCCATCCGGCCAGTTTGCGTATATCGACGGCGAGCCGGTGAGGGCCGTCTTTGGGGATGGCATGGGTATCACCGATAGCGGTAAAGTCGCCCAAGTTCGTTAGACCAGAGTATTAACATGGCACGCACTGTAGTAGGAAAAACTTGGAGGCCGGAACCCAAGGCCAAGCGCCGGCACAAACCCAAGGCCCTTCGGCATCGTAAGAAGCTGGGGCCGAAGAGCGACATGAGGATACGATAATGCCGGGCAAAGGACTCTACGCCAACATCAATGCCAAACGGAAGCGCATCGCCGCCGGGTCCGGCGAACGGATGCGCAAGCCCGGAAGCAAGGGAGCGCCGACGGCTGCGGCCTTTCGCCAATCCGCTAAGACAGCCAAGAAGAAGTAAAGGAACCTGATTATGCCGATGGTTGGTGGAAAGAAGTATAGCTACGGTCCCAAGGGTATGGCGATGGCGGAGAAGGCTGCGGCCAAGATGGGCAAGCCCATGAAGATGGCGAAGAAGAAAGCCAAGAAGAAGTGAAGAAAGACAGTCGTCTCACGCGTGCGGGTGTGGCTGGGTTCAACAAACCCAAGCGCACCCCCTCGCATCCTACGAAGTCACACGTCGTGGTGGCCAAGGAAGGCGACCAAGTAAAGACGATCCGGTTCGGCCAGCAGGGCGTGAAGGGATCGCCCGAAGGCTCGGCCCGGAACAAAGCCTTTAAGGCGAGGCACGCAAGTAATATCGCCAAAGGTAAGATGTCCGCCGCCTACTGGGCTGACAAAGTTAAATGGTGAGTATATACTCACGCCATGAAAATTATTGGCGTGGACCCCGGCGCTACTGGCGCCTTTGCCATCCTCGATTTGGATAGCCGGCACCTCGTCATTATCGACATGCCGACAACTAAGGTAAAACGCGGGCCGCGGACGGTGAACCAAGTGGACGCCGTCCGCCTCGCGCATCTCCTGCGCCCGCACGCCGATGGCGCCCACGCAATCGTAGAGAAGGTCCACTCCATGCCGGGTCAGGGAGTAGCGTCCACCTTCAGCTTCGGCCGCGCAGCCGGCATCATCGAGGGCGTCTTGGCCGCGCTCGACATTCCCTTCTCCCTCGTCCCGCCAGCCACATGGACGAAGAAGATGCGGCTATTCGGCGGGAAGGACGGGAGCCGCACTCGCGCCATCGAACTCTTCCCCGACCAAGCCCATCTCTTCGCACGGAAAAAAGATGATGGACGCGCGGATGCTACGCTGATAGCGTGCTATGCCGCAGAGGAAGAGGCGAATGAAACATCTATTCGATTACCAGAGGGTGGGGGCAAAGTTCCTCGCCGAAAATCCCGCCGCGTTTCTGGCGGATGAGCAAGGGCTCGGCAAGACCATCCAAGTGATCGCGGCGTGTGACGCGCTCGAACTCAAGAAGGTTGTCGTGATCTGCCCGGCCATCGCCAAGATAAACTGGCGCCGCGAGTTCGAGAAGTGGGGTCGCGTCGAGCGCGATATTAAAGTCTTTTCCTACGACAAGATGACTCAGTCGAAGGAGGTGCGCAATGAAATCGCCAAGTTCGAGCCGGACGTTATCGTCCTCGATGAAGCGCACTATCTCAAGAACCGTCAAGCTAAGCGCACTAAGTATCTCTACGGTCAGTTTTGCCGTGGGGATGGTCTTGTTCGTTTCGCTGATCGTGTTTGGCTTCTTAGTGGCACTCCCTTTCCTAACGATGTCAGTGATTTCTGGACACATCTTAAGGCCATCTGGCAGTATCCTCTCAACTTTACGGACTACACTCTCTACTTCTGTAAGACGTGGAACGGGCAGTTCGGGCTGAAGGTGCTGGGCAACAAGGCCGAGAGGATGGGCGAGTTCAAGACCATCCTCAAGTCTATCATGCTCCGCCGCAAAACCGAGAGCGTGCTGAAGGAACTGCCGCCCTTGTGGTGGCAGGACTCCGTGGTCGAGGTCGATGGCTGGGACGACATGGCCCACATCGAGAACGAGCAGGAGCGGGCCGCGGTCGAACTCATCCTGCAAAGCGCCATCACGCAGAGCGACGTGGGCGACAAGTTGGGTGACATCGCGCCGCACATGGCGTCGATGCGCCGGCTCACCGCGCTGGCCAAGGCGAAGCCTATAGCGGCGCAGTTAGCGGCCGAGTTGAAGGACAACGCCTACGAGAAAGTCGTGGTGTTCGCTTACCACCGCGCGGCGCTCGAAGCGTTGCGCGAAGGGCTGGCCGAGTTCAACCCGGCCTACATTGTGGGCGGTCTTGGGAATCAGGAGCGCCAGTCCGAGATTGATAGGTTCCAGAACGACGCGGAGTGCCGCGTCTTCATCGGCCAGATCACGGCCTGCTCGACAGCGATCACGCTGACGGCTGCGAACCAAGTTGTCTTTGCGGAGATGGACTGGGTGCCGGCGGTGAACGCTCAGGCGTCGAAGCGATGCCATCGCATCGGCCAGTCCAAGCCAGTGATCGTGCGGTCGTTTGCCCTAGCTAATTCGGTTGACGAAATCGTCGCACGGACACTCGGGCGGAAAGCTCAGATGATCTCTGAGGCTTTGGATTAAGGAAACCGAGGGCGACCCAACTCGCCCCCGGCCCCTATCACTTACAGCAGATCGTCGAGGTCCGAGATGTCTGCGGTCGGCTTAGCCTCCGCAGTGAACTCGTCCGCCGCAGACAGACGCCCGTCCATACGGGGGCCGTCCTTGATCTTCTGAAGATTGCCGAGGCTGAACGCCACGCCGTTGTTGCCGTTGACGCTGTAGGCGTAGGCCCGCAGCGACGCCTTCACCACCGCGCCCGGATAAATCTCTTTAGGATCAGTGATGATGGCCGGCTTGCCGTCCGGCCCAGCGTAGATCGACACGACGCCGGGCGCCTGCTTCGACTTAACATTGACGAAGACCGAACCCTCCGGGTAGCCCTTGTCCACGGCATCTTCGCGGAACGGCATCCGGATTTTGCCGGCCTTAATCATGTCGCGCGTCTTGTCGCCCCACTTCTCCTTGGCGACAGCCATCACGGCGGCCTTCATGTCGGTAATGTCCACGTCGTCCTTGAAGACGAGGGCGCAGCTATAGACCGGCTCACTGGCGCCCGGAGGCGTCTGCGGTTCAAAGATGTGGGGGTAGCTGATGACGGCTTCAGGGGTAATAACTTTGCTCATACGTAGTTCCTTGTTCACTCGTTCACGGTAAATTCGTCAGACGCCAGAAGGGCAGCCGACGGTCGGGCGTCGGTGTCGCGGACCATCGAAAGGCCGGACGACACTGACATGACGAGATGAGCGGGGACATTCTTCTTGCCCACGATCCTCTCGATCTGAGCGGGCGACTTGATCTTCTTCTCGAAAATCTCCTCGTCCTCCAGATTTTCGGAAGCCGCCCATTCGAGCAACTCCTCTTCGTTCTTCCAGCGCCGCGTCGGGCGGCGCTCCACCAGTTTGAAGCCCGGCACAGTCTCGCCCGCTTCAAGCAGCGCGTTGGCGTGGCGGCGGATGGATTTGATCCACTCTTCGATGAGCGGAATCTTGTCCATGTAAGCCGCGACTTCCTCCGGCGTGATGTCATCGGCTACGCGCACCGCACCGAACTCATCCTGCGCCACAGCCAGCGCGCCCCGGCGCAGAGCCGAACACGTGCCGGACGCCTTGCAGAACTGGCAGTGGTCGCCGGGAATAAGCGGGGCGTCGGGCTTGAGCGCAGCGTGCGCGGCGTCGATCAAGTCCGTGCCGAAGTCGAGTATCTCATCCTTCGTGTAGGAATAGACGCGGATCGAACCATCACGGTGCTGGGCGCGGGGTTGCACGATGGCGGTGTGAACTTGATTGATAGGCGCTTTGGCCCCGATCTTCAGCACAGCACCCAGCGCGTAGTACTTTAACTGGGCGTTGTCCTCGACATCGACAGCGACGCCTTGGCCGTGCTTGTAGTCGATGATCCAGAGGTTGCCCGTCTCCTTGCCGTAGATAGTGCAGTCGCTCGTGCCGAACATCGGCATCGGCGGGTCGAGAGCTTCAAGACTGAAGCGTTGCTCAAGGCGCACCAGCGCCGGCGCCTCCTCGGCCTCGACTGCGCGGACGTAGTTGACGTAAGTCTGCACCGCGGCGGCCATATTGTCATCAACAACGTGATCGTTGAATGTGCCACCGATGCACAGGGCTACGTCTTCTATCCCCTCACGAAGACAGTGCTCGCCCAATTCGTGCGCGGCCGTGCCGAGTTCGGCGAAGGGGCTGCTCTCGTCGGGAAACCGCTCCTCGGCTTTGAGGCTGCCGGGGCAAGCCATGCGCCGTTTCGAGTTCGACGCGCCGAAAGACGCGTGGGCTATTTCACCAGCCATGTCTTCACTCTCCTGTTCTTGCGGTCTTGTATCGCGCGAATTTCGTCCCAGAGTTTCGGGACCATATGCGCGGTAAGATATTCCCCGCCCGCAAGCGGGCGGTAGTGGCTTGGCGTTCCGAGGTCCGCCCCCCACCCCTCCGGGGCGTACCTGTTGCTAAGTGATTCCTCGTAATCGGGGTCGAACATTATCAGCCCTTGATGCTCAGCGGGCAAAGGCGGTAGCCCATGTTCAGCACGGTGCCATTGTCATAGCGGCACATTTGGTTGCCGTTCTCGAACCACTGCGCGACGAGGTAGTGGGTCATCTGGTACTGCGCTGCGGCAGAGGTGGCAGTCAGGGCCAGAGCGGCGGCGATAACAATCTTCTTCATTTGTATCTTCCTTCTTCAACGAACGTAGAAACCTGCCTCATCCCGTGCTTCCTGAGCCACGTGGTGATGGCGTTCACTTCAGCCTTCACGGCGATGTCGATCTCGATCTGGCGGGCAGCGTCCTTGGCGTCGAGGACGCTATCGAACGTCAGCACCTCGCCGTCAGCGTTTTTCACCCAGTAGAATTGGTCGCTCTCCGACCAGTTGACCTTCGGTGTTGTCATTTCCCAAACCCCTCTTCGTAAAGTTCGATGGCGCGGAAGCCGATCCACTCCTCATCGTCGTGATCGCTATTCAGCCAGTTGTGCCAAGCCTCACGCGCACACAGCAGCTTGCGATCCACGGGCGGCTCCTCGTAGCGTTCGATCATGTCGCAGAGTGCTTGGTAAATGCCCCCTTCAAGGTAGGTATCGCGCAGGCCATCAACGCTCGCATACGCCCAACCACTCCGGTTCGCAGCTTCGATCAGCACCCATTCGGGCGGTGTTTGCTTGTCGGTCATTTCGTCTCTCCTAATGTGGCGCGGTGGTATTCGAGCGCGGCCTCTCCGACGCGCTTCCACGCAGCCATCGTGTGCGGGCACGCCTGTGCCCTGTTCTCGGCAGGTATCTGGTCGGGCCTGACATTCAGCCAAGCCGCCAGCATCGCCAGTTCGAGGGGTGTGCGTTCCTCACTCACCAGTCGGCTCTCCCAGTGCGGCGCGGGCTGCAAGCAGATGTCGGCCCGTTATGCCGTATTCATCACCGCCAGCGGGGCGATAAGCCCAGAAGTCGCCTTTGTCCTCTGCCACCACAAGCAGGTCGCCAGATTTGGCAAACGGCTTTAACGCCTCCCGCAGCCGCTTGATCTCAGCCGCTTGGGCTTCGATGGTGTCGGCGGCTTTGCAGCCCGTGCAATAGTTGGTGCGGGCAAGCCCAAGTTGACTTATATCGCTCACCAGTCGTCTCCCTCATCAATCAATTCTTTTTTCTGGCTGTCGGTGATCGGCGGGATGTCAAGGTGAGCTTCCCACATCGCTAGGTGTATGCCTCGCGCTGAAGGTTGCCCCGTTTTCGCCATCAGCCAGATCAGTCGATACGCAAAATAAATCGGAACCATAACCATCCACCACGCCACGCGGTCTAATAGGCTGTCGTCACCACTCACCAGTCGTTCTCCTCATCAATCAGTTCTGGCATATGCTCACGCATCCATGCGCGGCGGCGGCACTCGGCCATGTAGTCGGCTTGCTTCTCGGCCCACTTGGCGAGGTAGCGGTCGGGGATCACGCGGGGGTCTCCTGCGAAAGTCGATTATTATCCGTCGCAATGTCGGTTGGTTTCCGAATATCCGATTTGAGGTGGGCGCGGACAGCCATCGCCATGCCGACGCATTCGTCACAATGCGGATCGGGCGAAACCTTGCTGCAAGGCGGGTCGCCCACTTGAGCGCATCTTTCGGTGCAAAGCACTTCCGCGATCTGCGCGATGTCAGTGGTCTGCATGGTGGGTTCTCCGTTCTTGCTGTTCGCGCCAGATCAGCACCTCGCCGATGCTGTAGAAGGTGCGCGTGGGTCTCACCCGCTTCTCGTCGTCCGAGGGCACGTAAGGGCGGGTCATTTCACCCCTCCTCCCGAGCGATCTCGTCGCGGAGCTTGGCGAGGGTGGCGAGGGTTGTATTGATCCGATCAATCAGCAGATCGGTTGTGCTGCCCGCTTCATGACTTGGGACGCATTGCAGCCACTTCGGGCATTCCGAAAGATCAGCCCTCGCCCCCTCAATCAGGTCGAGCAGCGGAGCGGTGGCTGCGCGGCGGCACACAAGTTGCGTTTCTCTCCAGCCAACAAAGTCGTCAAACGACCCGCCATTGGCCGTGCCCCAGCGGCTGCCATGCACCTGCCTGCCGAACTCATCGTGTTCGTAAAGCCACGCCTGCGTCACGGTGATCTTGTCCGGCGGGGTCATGCGGGGTCTCCCTCATCATCTGCGTAAACGATGTAGGGCTCAGCCTTCGCCCCACTTCCTGCGCTCATGCGGGCCTTGAGGCGGCGGGCCATTTCGAGGGCGGCGTCCTTAACGTGATAGCTGGCCCCCAAGAACCCTTCTCTCGCAATGGCGCGCGCCATCTCCCGCAACTCCTCGTCCCCCGGCCAAGCAGGCACGCGGCGCAGGGTCTCGCGGATGGCGAGGCGGGCTAGGTCACGCTGTGAAGCCCACAGGCTTCCGTCCTGCGCAATCTTGCTCGCCAACGCCTCGATCTCATCCTCCCCCATCGGCAGGGGTGCAGGGGCGAGAGGAAGGGCGGCTTGGAGAGCGCGAATTACCTTAAAGTCATAACCGTTAAACGGCGTTGACGGGGGGATGTTGCCGCGACTTTCTTCAAACGCCTTTAGCGCCGGTCGCCATGCTTCCCAATCCGGCTCCGCATCCAGCGCAGCCAGCTTGGCGCGGTCGCGCTCGTTCGCGGCTTCACGCTCGGCGATCTGCGCCAGCAATTCTTCTCGGGTCGGGGTCATCGGGCGGTCTCCGCTAGGGCGCGCAACGCTACCGCTGTCAGGGCGAGTGCGGGGGTGGCGGCGTAACCGTCCTTTTCCAGTTCCGCAGGGTAGATGCCGCCTGCGGGCATGACACACGCCCACCCCTCGCCAGCATCAAGGCCAACGGTGAATTCCCACCCTTCCGGCCGGAGCGACATGGCCGCGTCGAGGGAGGCGGTGTAAAGGTTTGGCAGCCCTTCGCCCGTCCAATGCGGCGAGACGGCGTGCTCGATCTCGCATTCTGTGGCAAAGCAAGGCTCCTTCAACGCCTCCACGCGCTCCGCCAGCGCCAGCAATTCTTCTCGGGTCGGGGTCATGTCAGGCTCCATACGATGAGTGCGCCCAGCGCGATCAGATACGCGCCCAGCAGGCAGAGAATGACGGCCCAAGCGATGCTGGCCGCTCGGTCGAAAGGTTCTCTCATCTCTCTATCTCCTCTCCGAAGCGCCAGTTAACCGGGCCATACGTTTGGCGTACCGATGAGCCGTCAGGCGCTTCCACTTCGCCCAAGGCATTCTTTCGCTGGGGTGCGGCCGGCCCGAAAGGTTGCCGTATCGCGCTTTCCAATTTTGAATAGCGTAAATGCGCACCCACTTTTTAACAAAGCCAGCGTTCGCCGGATGGGCGAAAGCGCGGCGGATAGCTTCCGCTTTGCTCTCAAGGCGAAGCGATTCACGGGGGCGGCTCATTGCTTTATCTCCTCGCTCTGAGGTAACTCAACAAAATAAGGTTGCCAAGAAAAAACTTTCTCAACTTTTTCAGCGTAAGCCGGGTAGCGGCGCATCAATTCCTCTGCGGCGCGCACACCATAAATAATCGTCGAGTGGTCGCGGTTGCAGAACATACCAATCCGCGGATAGGACCAGCCCCGCTTCCGCAACCCCGCGTAGAGCGCCATGCGGGCGTGCGTGATCCGCTGCCGGCGTTTGCTGCTGAGCAAATCCTCCGGAGAAATATCGAACAGGTCCGCGCACAGCTTAACAATCTCTCTCTTCACCTACGTCTTCCTCAGTTAACGTACGACCAGTGGTCGCCTTCCTCAATACTAATCGCCACATCCTCAAGGATCGTGCAAATAATCTCGGCCCTCTCTAGGTTCATCTCCGGGCTAACCATAGCCATCGCCAAGATGTGTTCGCCTGTGCTTCGAATGTGTTCTACAATCCGGCCGCGCTCGATCATCTTTATATCACTTCTCATAGCGCAGGCCCGCCTTTCCTTCTGCCGCAATCGGACACCCCTTGGCCCACGCCGGAACCTCGACCATAAGTTCAATCATCTCGGCGAGGACGCCGCGCTCGGCCGGGACTTCGCAGATGATTTCGTCATGCACGGACATGACAACGGGATAGCCCGCCATCTCCAGCCGCATCATCGCCCCGGCCATCAGGTCACGGGCCGTAGCCTGCACCACGTTCTCCGTAAGGAGTCCGCCCCAGATGATCTGCGATGTCCACTGGCGGGTTACACTGTTGAGGGTATCGACTTCGACGCTCTCGCGCTTCTCGCCCCACGGCGTCTCACGTTCCACAATGCGAGGGTTGTGGTACGTAAGGCACCGACCAGACTTCAACGGAAGTCTCGCAAACGACCCCTTTTTAGAGATCACCCCGCGGCAGTTCTCAAGGAACTCTTCCTCTAGCTGGCGCCAGTAACCGGAGATCGCGCTGTTGGCTTCGCGGTAGACCGAGACGATGCGCTTGGCTTCCTCTACGTCCACGGCGATGCCCATCGCGGCACACTGCTCGGCGAAGCGTTTACCGCCCATGCCGTAACCGCATCCCAAGATTGCCATCTTGCCAACTTGGCGCTCGTTGCCGTCGATCTTGTCAACCGGCTTGTTGTAGATATCCTTTGCCATGACTCTGTACACGTCTCCTCCTTTTGCGAACGTCTCCACCAACGTCGTCTCCCCCGCCAGCCACGCCAGCACACGCGCTTCGATGGCGCTGTAATCTGCGAAGAGCAGACGGTGTCCCGGCTTGGCGATTAACATCGAGCGCAGCAAGTCGGAGGCAATCTGCGTGCCGGCGCCGTGGTCGGCAACAGATTCGCCTCGCTTCAACTTCGCAATGATTTCATTAAGTTCGTCCTGCTTCTTCGCAGGGCGCGGGAAGTTCTGCGGCTGGACGAGCTTGCCACTCCACCGCCCCGTGGCTGCGCCGTGGTAGACCAGCAGCCCACGCATCCTGTCGTCCGGCCCGGCCGCGTTCTCCATGCTGTCGAGCTTGGCCGTGCTAGACTTGGCCCCGTCTTGGCGAAGCTCCAGCACCTTGCGGATTACCGGGTGCAGGTCGTCACGGGCCAGCAGCGCAGCGACATGCTGCTTATCCACGCTCTTCGTGCGCACGCCATAACTATTGAGCCACTTCACAAGGTCAACGCCTTTGGTTGCGCCGGTGACTTTGCCTTTAGTTAGACGCGCAATCTCCGCGTCGATTTCTTCTTTGCTGTTGTCCGCCAATACTCTGACACGGTTCAGCAGGTCACGGTCGAGCATCACGCCGCGGTCGTTTATCCGCTGGTCAAGCAGAAAGACTTGGCGTTCTTGCTGGTCCATCTCCACCAGCCGCTCGGCCACGGCGATCTCCGTGCGCACGTCCTGTTCGCAATAGCTGATGAGCGCGGCCATCTTGTCCGGGGTATCCCACCACACGTGCGATCCGTCGGGGTTGGTGCGGCGGGGGCGGGCCATGCGCATCATCAGGGCTTGGCCGGACTTGTCCTTCTGCTGCTCCACGCCGAGAACGTCGGCGGCTTGGCCGAGAGCGCGGGGCAGACCCATCGCGCTGGCCTGCGCCATCGTGCAGAACCATTGCGAAGCTCCGGTGCGCGGCCACTTGTGCCGCGGCACCATGATCTTGTTCCAGATCACGCGCTCGAAGTTGGCGTTCCACGCGCGCAGCTTCCCGCCCTCGACGATGTAGTCTTCGAGCCGCACGTCGATGGGGTCGCCCGGCGTCCAGACCTTCGGCTCTTCGTCGTCGAAGGCGTAGGCCATGCACCATACGTCCGTGGAAGGATCGTCGGCGTAGATGTAGACACCAGTCTTGCGCAGATCGACGGCGCTGCGCGTTTCAAAGTCAACGGAAACAATCATGTTTTCTCCTCGTCTCCCTTAACGCTCGCACACCCATCCACAGGTAGTCAAGAAAAAAAATCGTGTTGCCATGCGACTGCTTTCTGTGCCAGTTTGCCCGGCATTTCCAAAGACGAGAGGACTTCATGCTTACATTTAAGAAGCTTTATGAGGCTGGTTTCAAAGAGTTAGTCAGCGTCATACCGCCTGCTGCTCCGCTGTCGGAGTTGTCGAAGATCGCAGCGGACCAAGCGGGCAAAGCGCCCGGCCGACAGAACGCTCAGGGCACGTGGGGTGGCTACGCGTGGCAGACATACGATCCGACACCTAACGATATTGAGAGGTGGGACCGCAGCCACGCCAACATCGGCCTGAAGGCGGGGAAATACCCGGCGCTGGACATTGATGTGGTGAACGAGAGTTTGGCCCGCATCATCGCGGACATGGCGACAAAGGCGCTGGGCGCGGCGCCGCTGCGTGTCGGCCGGGCGCCCAAGCGGCTCCTCATGTACCGCACCGACGACGCCATTGGCCGGATGCGGCTGCGGTTTAGGGACGGCAAGGGCGTCGAGCAACTGGTCGAGCTTCTCGGCGATGGCCAGCAATACGTGATCGCCGGTGTGCATCCCGTCACCAAGGAACCTTACACCCTTGACCAAGATATCACGGCGCGGGGGCCGCGCTGTCTGCGCAAGGTGGGTAGGGAGCAGGTCGAGAAGTTCTTTGCGGACCTTGTCGAGACGCTGGAGATGACGGGGTGTGAGATTATTCATGCCGACACGGCCGCTGAGAGGGCCGTGGAGCGTTCGAACGTCAATCAGGCTACCCTAGTAGCTCCGAGCGTGGAAAGGCTCTCAGCGGCCCTTAGAATGGTCCCTAACACGTCTGAGCATTTTCCGGATCGGGACGACTATATCCGGATGGGGTATGCGATCAAGGCTGCGGCTGGCCCGGACAATGAGAGTGAGGCGCTGGCGTTGTTTACGGAGTGGGCGCTGTCGTGGGAGGACGGGGTCAATTCGGTAGAGAATATCGAGGCGGACTTCGGCCGTATGCACCCGCCCTATGAGTTGGGCTGGGACTGGATCGAGGACAAGGCGCGGGCGTTCGGGTTGAAACCGGAGGTCACGGAGTTCGATACGATTGATCCGGACGATGATGATTACTCGGACTTGCTAGCGAGTGATAGTGAGACGCCGGTGGAGTATTCGGACAGCGCGTTGGCAAGCCGGCTGGCCCGCCTTCACGTGTCCGACATACGGTATGTGGCCGGTGGGCTGGGCTGGATTGCTTGGGACGGGGTCAAGTGGGGGCGTGATGTGGCCAAGAGGCACATGGCGTTCACGCGTAGTGTTTGTTCGAAGGCGTCGGCCGAGGCGTTGCAGAAGGTGACACCGGCGACGAAGGGCGAGAGGGTGGCGTCGCGCGTGGCGTCGTGGCCGGTGATGCGCAACGTGGCGCAGATCGCCGAGACGGACCCGATGATGCAGGTGACGACCGAGCAGTTGGACAGGGATATTTATATCCTTAACTGCAAGAACGGGATCGTCGATCTGCGCACGGGCGAGTTGCATCCGCATGATCGCTCGAAGCTGTGCACGAAGGTGACTGCCGTCGAGGTGGATTTTGATCGCGGCTGTCCGCAGTGGCACGCGTTTCTGAATGAGGCGTGCAACGGGGACATGGAGTTGAAGGCGTATTTGCAGAGGCTCGCGGGCTACTCGGCGACGGGTAGCGTGAAGGAGCATGTGCTTGCGTTTGCGCACGGCTCCGGGGGCAATGGCAAAGGGACGTTCCTTGGCGCGGTAGGTGCTATCCTTGGCGATTACGCCGCGGTGGCCAGCGCGGACGTTTTCTTGGCGTCGAACAATCAGCGGCACCCGACTGAGCTGGCTGCTCTCATGGGAGCACGCCTCGTCCACGCGCAGGAAATTGATCCG
>Ga0129333_10000288_pt1 | contig 38134 bp, 70 predicted proteins | sample CPB6_08_DNA_FD_94474 | JGI IMG/M metagenome (GOLD analysis project Ga0129333, IMG submission 94474) | Freshwater to marine salinity gradient microbial communities from Chesapeake Bay, USA - CPBay_Sum_0.6_0.8_DNA | ecosystem: Environmental > Aquatic > Marine > Coastal | place: USA: Chesapeake... | reverse complement strand
GTTCTTTCAGACCAGCAAGCATTTCTAACTGGACTGATGCTAATAAGCGTGTGGTGTTGGTTCTTGCAAAGAAGGATGGCACAAGTGACCTTGTTACCTGTTCCACAGAAGTGAGCAAGCGCTCAAGGAGCAAAGAGCTTAAGCTTTCTCAACTGATGGGCTTCACAGTGGTTGAACAGCTCACTGCAAGTGGTGAATTGGCTAATGTTGTTGTGATGCCAAACACTGGTGCTACGCTACCAGCTGTTGAAATCACTGACAGCATTCCAGCTTATGAGCCTATTAGCACCTTTAATGCTGAAGAACTAATTGCGTTCTAATGAAAGAAGGGCCTTCGGGCCCTCTTTTTCATATATAGGGTGGGAAGTTACACTTCATAGGGTGGGCTAATGACAAAACTACACTCATAACACATTGATTCTCTGTGAGTTAGAGAGTTGCAGTGTCACCCATATACACTTTATAGGGGTAAATCTGTAAATGATAGAATCCACAGCGTAAAGGATATATATAGCATTAATTAAAACTATTAGACATGTTTACACCACAACAAGTAGTTAGACTTACATACTGGTTTCATGTTATGGAGAAGGAAGTACATCCTGATGGGGATGATATAAACATTCTCAAACAGATTGTAGAGCTTCTAAAGGATGAAGAAGGTTCTGAAGGACCAGACTTTGTTACATATAAAGAATATTATAAGCATTTGACAGAAGTTGAGATTCCTCAGTTAGAAAAGACTTATTGTAGTGAGCCTGTGTATGATTCTGCTGGGTTTACGCAAGAAGATAGATAGATAGATAGAACATTCAGCCTGGATTAGCCTTTTACGTTAGCACCAAAGGTGGTTGGATGTTTATAATGCACCACAATCTCATTTCCCAAGGATGAGCAGACATGATTCTCAGTGTTATAGGACAAGTAAGCCACTTAGAGGGATAACCTATACACGGTCATGTCTGAGTGCAGAGGGGTTGTTTTCATTATTTGTGTTATCCTCTGATGTGTCTACATCTGGAGGATTTTTTTATTTCCATCTGCCATTTGCCACATCTGCCACCATATATATATTTCAAATTATGAATACATACACGTTTCATGTAGAATGGGAAGGATTATCATTTACAGCCTATATGGAGGCTATTACATATGAAGATGCTCTTAAGAAGCTTTTACACATATATAAGAATTGTTCATACATGCCCTTGGACTAAAAACCAATTAATATGCCTATATATAGAAAACTTAGATATGTTAATGTGGCAGAAGGATGGAGCTTTCGTCATACATTAACACTTAATAAAGAATATCCTTGTAAAATGGTTCATCCTGCAGGTCCAGAGTATATGATATGGGATGATTTACGTAAGCCTGTAATTATATCAGGTAGAAACAGAAAGAAGTTTTTTAAGGGCGTTATTTGAAATTATATTGAAATTATATTGAAAATCAATTGTATATGACAGAAGATCTGAATTTACACAGAATGAGGCTGCGCATCATTAGCAAATGTTGGTATGACATAGAGAGATTTCCTACATTGAAGGATGTAGCAGCTGTTACAGGCTTGTGTAAGCGTACATTACACAGATTTGGTAAGGATAATAACCTGCCTAAACGCACAAAAGCCAACATTAGGAAACATATTAGTCAATCATTTATAAACTCTCTACAAGTATGCTAAAATTTGTTATATTAGCTATTATTGCTATATTTATGTTGCAGAGCTGTGCCACAAGTGGGTATGGCTGCAAAGGAAACAGTAAGAATATGATAAGAGTCAATCGCTATTATTAACCAAAAATAGATCAAAATGAAGACCATCCAACTCAGTCCAAAAGAATTTGTATTATTTCGCATCCTAGCCAACCACGCACAACTTATTTTCATGTATTGGGTTTCTAAGGGCACAGTCCATGTAGAAGCTGAATCATCAACGCTTAGCGAGTTGGGTTATTAAGGATGGACAAGGACAGCCCTGCAATATGGGCTGTTCCTTTTCTTAAATCTGTTTTATGAAAAGAGACGAGTTATTACAGCTAGCCAAAGCTGCTGGGTTTACAGAGGAGCAGGTGGAAGACTATTTAAAGAATAAAGAGAGGCAGAAAACCAAGGCTAAACAGCTCAAGGCTAAGCTAAAGAAGAAAAAGAAGGCTAGAATAATATATGGCCTGAACACTAATGCTATGTAACATGTCGTAAAAAGAACAAAAATTCACCATGAAGTGCATTATATGACACTTTATATGTTATAACATATGTTATAACAGTTTTATGTTCTTATAAGTGCAATTACATACACTTTTACGTACATAAAAATGTAAATCATTTAAAATCAAATAGTTATGTCAGTTGTACTACTTAGAACACTCACAAGGAAGTCTATTTTAGGCTTTGGTGTACATAAAGACTTGAGCGTACAAAATATGATTGATATGTGTAAGGTGTATGAGCTGCTCAGTATATATTACACCTGCAGAAACATAGACTTCAATCAGGATTTAAAGGATGAATTTTGTATCTTTGGGGAGAGGGAGATAGATAAAAAGAAGCCTTCAGAGAGTAGGTATATAGAAAATGGTAATCTTTATGCCAGGCTATGCATGAGAGATATGATTGATATGAAGGATGAGGAGACAAGACAGAAGGAGATAGGTATAAGAAGAAAGTTTGCCTTTGAGAAGAAAAGACGTAGAAAGAATAGAGAAAGGATATTAAAGGGAACAGTGTTTAGTAAAGGGGCTATGCAAGCTAGAAATCATGGACACAATAAAAAATAACATATGCCAGACATAACAATGTGCCCAGGGACAAATTGTCCACATAAAGAAAACTGTTATAGGTATACAGCTAAACCAAGTGAATATGCTCAGTCTTATTTTATGGAAGCACCTATTAAAGATGGTAGATGTGACCATTATTGGGGTGAGAACGCTGAAAGCATATGGAATCAATTAAATGACATTGTAAAACCAAAAGAATAACACTATGGCACAGCAAACAGCAGTGGAGTATTTAATTTCCAACCTACCTGAAAGATTCAAGAATAGCATTATGAATGCGTGTGCAGAAGAACTTGAACAAGCCAAAGAAATAGAGAAGAAGCAGATAATGGATGCTTTTATAGCTGGAGGTAAATCTGGATTTAATTCAGCTAGAGGTTCAGACTTTAAGACATTTGAAGACTATTGTAAAGAAACATATAAAAAATAATAATATGATAGGAACAATCTTTAGAAAAAGAGTGGAGAGGCATGAAATGGGAACAGCAGGTAAGTCTATGTATCAGAGCTGGAAGGTGACAGCTGAGCTTGGTAATGATATATATTCCTGTGTACGTGTAGATAATACACAAGATCCAATGGGTGCTGCTAGTCCACAGAAACGCACATTTAAGCGTGCTGATATTGAAAAACATCTAAAAAACAAACAGTAGCATGTTTTACACAGTTGAGCTCGTATTTAAGAGCTATATGCCTAAACAGCTAGAAAAAGGTATGTGGTTTATCAATAAGATAAATCCAGGTACCAGAAAAGAATATTCAGAAATATGGGCGCTTGATAGTGTTCCTTTACAACCTTTAGAGGAATTTGTTACACAGCATGGAGCGCCTGTAGAACCCTATTTGATCTATAATGAGCAAGTGTTAGCTGAGCCACATGAGATTGGTTGGTGGGATGAAGGAGAGCATATGGATGATTTAAGAGATATAGAGCTTAAAGACATTAATATGCTGTTAGATGAGTTTGATGGAGAAGTGGATGTGCAGATCGATGAATGGGACTTTGCTCATGAGGATGAACTAAACCCTATTATTTATGAAGGAAAAGTCACTATGTGCCTACCAGGGCTTTATGATGAAAACGATGATGATTGGGATGAGATTGATGATGATGATGAAACCTGGGGTGATGTGGATGACGACACCTGGAAAGAAAATTAACATTATGAGACAAATTAAAGAACTAATCTTTGGCAGATGTGCAGAGCCTGTTTGCCAAGTGAAAGAAGGTTATCGCACCATCTACCCTGAAAATCCTCCTGCAGAGCAAGAATGGAGAGAGGAATTCAAGGTGGGGATGATGTATGACAGAAAAATTGTTCACATAGACTAAAACATTCTAATGTCAGAAGTTATATCACCGTACATATTTCCAATTTTAAAACATTCTGGTGTAAACAAGAAAAGACATCCTTTTACAAAACAAAGATATACCACTCTATCAAAAGATGATGTAGTGGAGGAGGTGTGTCTTGAGTTTAAGGTGGATAAAGATGAATTCCTCACTAAAAGATGTAGAAAACCTTATTTAACAGATCCAAGAAAGCTCTATTACTACATTCGTGTTAAAAAAATGGGTGCTAAAATAGTAAGAGTGGCAGAAGAACTGTGTAACTATGACCACACTACAGTGATACATGCCTGTAAGACATTTGAACCACTATTTGAAACCGATGTGGACTATAGGGAGAAATGTGAAAGAGTATTAAGAAAGCTAGATATCAATTATTAACATTTAAAAACCAAAAAAAATGGGAAGATCAAGCATTTTTAAAACAGCAGAAATCAAAGAAATCAAAAGACAGTTGCGTAGTGGTATTAAAGTGAGAGAGATGGCTAAACGTTTGGCTCCAAAGCATAACATCACCGAGAGCCAGATGCTTACAAAACTCTATTACATCTCAGCACACACTTACATGACTAAAGGAAGGCCTAAAACTACACCAACTACCACCAACAATGATGTAAGAAAAGTGTTTACATCTGTAGGTAAAAAGGTGGAGATGTACGCAGATCATATTCGTATCTATTTCTAAATCCTTAATAAACACATCCTTATGGCAGCCACACTCGTCTATCGCTCTGAATGGAGCATGATTAAACCCTTAGTTTACTCTGATGATTCTGATAACCCTTCAGTGAATAAACTAATTGACGCCATTTTTAAAACAAAGATGCGGACAAGAAGACTTGTTCTTGATAATAACAAAATGTATTATCAACCATCTGATGAATATAAAAAGGTAGTTGTCCGTATTAGAAAAATTAAATAAATTACACAAAATGGCAAAAGCAAAAGCAAAAGAACCAAGCATAGTTGGAACTATTAACATCACATGTTATGATAATCACGAATCTCAAATACAAATTGAGGGTGATACAAGACATATTGTAGCTGCACTTGCTGGATTATTAAGTGATAAAGATGAAAAGAATATGTTTCCCCATCTTATTGGTGCAGCAATAGCTCTCACATTAGCAGAAGATGTAGAAAAAGAAAAGAAAACTAAAAAGAAAGCTAAAAAAGCTTAATGATGAATGTAGTTATATATGACATAGAAACCTTAAAAGAATACTTTCTGGTGGTTGTATTGGTTCCTGGAGAGCCATATAGATCATTTAGTGTTCACCGTGAGCGTAATGATTTGAGTGCATTTATGGCTTTCACAGAGAAATACAAAGATTATTATTGGGTGGGCTACAACAATCTTAGATTTGACTCTCAGGTGATAGAGTGGGTGATGCGCAACCAAGAACATTGGTTTGATCTTTCCAATTTGGAAATAACTGCTAGAATACACCAAAAGGCTGCTGATGTCATACATGACGCTAATTACGATGTTTTTCCTGAATACAGAGAGGCTGACCTTACGCTTAGACAAATAGATCTTTTCAAGATTCACCACTTCGATAACAAAAATCGAAGGGTGAGTCTGAAGAGATTAGAGTTTGAGATGGATCTAGAGAATATTGAGGAGATGCCCATAGCTCATGACAAGCATAACATGACACATGAAGAACTGCAGCTCACTGAAGACTATTGTAAGAATGATGTCTTTGCCACATATGAGTTTTATAAGGTGACCGTAGGTGATACAAATCATCCTTTGTATAAAGGTAATAATCAGATAGAGCTCAGGCTGGATATAGAACAGGAGTTTGGTATTCCTTGTCTCAACTATTCAGACAGTAAGATTGGTGATGAGATGATTAAGAAGTATTATTGCCAAGAGAAGCGTATTGAGTATAGAGAACTACCAAAGAAAGGCACATTCAGAAAGAGTATACAAGTAAAGAACTGTATTGCCAAGTATGTAGAGTTTAAAACACCAGAGCTACAAAACTTTCTCAAACGCATTAAAAAGATGAGTTTGGGTCTGCAGGATGACTTTAAAGAAGAACTGCATTTCCATGGGAATGTATATTCCTTCATGAAGGGAGGTTTGCATACAGAGAACTCACCCAAGGTGTTTGAGGCTGATGATGAGTATGAGATTGTAGATTGGGATGTGAGTTCTTATTATCCAGCCATCATCATCAATAATGAGCGCTATCCTGCACATCTAGGTAAAGAGTTCCTACGTGGTTATAAAGCTATGTTTGAGAAGAGACTAGAGCTTAAACCACAAGCTAAGAAAGATAAGCGTATAAAAGGTATTGTAGGAGCTCTAAAGCTTGCTGTAAACTCTGTTTATGGTAAGAGTTCTGACATGCAATCCTGGATATATGATAGACAACTCACTATGTTCACCACTATTACAGGAGAACTTAGTCTTATGATGCTCATCGAGATGTATGAAACTAATGGTATACACGTAATATCTGCTAATACAGATGGTGTAACTATTAGAATCAAGAAAGATAAGCTTGATGACATGCGCAGGATAAATACATGGTGGTCCAATCTAACAGAATATGAGCTAGAACGCACTGATTATCAGAAGATTATATTCTCAACAGTAAATGACTATCTAGCAATTAAAACAGATGGAGAAATTAAGAAGAAGGGAGACTTCCTCACGGATTTTGAGCTTCACAAAAACAAGTCTGCTCGTATTGTTCCTATTGCCCTTGAAGCTTATTATGTACATGGCATACCTGTTGCTACTACTATTATGGATCATAGCAACATTTTTGATTTTTGTCTTAGACAGAAGTCAAGCAAAGATTTTCACTATGAAGGATGGAATAGAGCTAGTGGTGAAAAAACTGTCTATAACAAGCTCATCAGATACTATGTAAGCAATACAGGAGAAAAGCTTCTCAAGGTGAAAAATGAGGATAGTGAAAGTGGTGCAGCCAATGTTTCACAAGTGGAAGCTGGTGAATGGCTAGCCACTGTATGTAATAAACTAGATCGTACACATCCTCTAGATAATATCAATTACACGTATTACATTGATAAAGCTGAGAAAATCATAAGCAAGATACAGCTTGAAGGTAAGAAGCGTAAGGTGGTAGTCAATCCTAACCAATTAAGTTTATTCTAATGAACATCAAAAAAGGAGACAGGTTTAAAGACTACACAGGCACTCCCTGTTTTATAAGCTATATCAAGAATGACATTGTTAAACTGTCATTCATTGAAGAGCGCCCACATGTTGAAGTGTGGGATAAATTAGAGTTTATAGATGAAATACGAGGAAATAGATTCTTTCCTCAACCAAAACCTGTTATTAACAGAACAAATATCACAGAACATCTAATTGAATATCAATTAAATATGGTGGGTAAAACAATAGAAGAAGCTAAAAAGCTAGATGATTGGTACTATCAATGGACCATGACATCTAAGCAACAAGAGCTCTTTAAAGCATATGCCATCCCGTTGCTAAAGAAAGTTTTTAAATTCAATAAAACAAAAGCGGAGAGCACATTTGCTTGGTTTGACCTACAATTTGGTCTTCGCATAAAGGACTAACCCAATGTTTACTATTACAATCTTATTTGCCACAATCTTAATTGGTTGCTGGATATGGATAGGGTATGAGATATATCGTGCTCCTGTAAAAAAGGATGATGATGATATGGATGACCCTACCACCACCTTTTGGCATGAATAACTAAAATAATTATTTATGGGATCACAACAATTCACAGTGCACAGCAGAGGTAAATCTGCAAAAGAAGCATATGATTATGCTGTAGATGATGCTAATTATGAATATGGACATCAAGAAGGCTACAGCGGGGCTATTAACGCTACACCAGGATTTTCAGACGCCACTAGTAAGTATAAGAATAGTAAACTTCCTCTGTATAACTTCATTGAACAGAGATTAGAAAAGATGACCAAGTTTGACGGTGCTGAGTGTATTTGTGTAGAAGAACCTAAAGGTAATACTAACAAGATTAAAACACAGGTGGAGCATATTGTAACTCCTGGCACAAAGAAGTGGGTTTTAATGTATGTTGTCTATTGTCTTGAAAGTAGAATTACATCAGCTCCTACAAAAACAGAAGCTGTTAAACTAGCAAGACAGTATTCAGAAAAGAATCAATGCACTACAACCATCAAAATGGAAAGAACTTTGCAAAAAAGAGAACATGCTCTTGTTGCTAAGATTTCCTACAAAAAGTCACCAAATGAAAAAGAAGGAAAATATGTTTTCTACGGATGGGCAAGTTGTTAATTTTTTTGAGGATTTTGAGCGAGAATATCTAAAAGATGTTGTATATTTACAGGCTGACAAAGCAAGAACTGAAGAGGAAATAATGCAGGAAATTATAGAAGAAGAGAATAGACTTCCTGCTAAGATTACATTACTTACATCACTCCCTGAACAGCAGAAGAATGAATTTGAAAGTGACGCCTTACCATTTTGAAGAACTAATCAAAAAGAGTTATTCTTTAGATTTGATATTTCTACTGAAGCTGATTGAAGAGCAGTTTGATATCCAGCCGTTATGTAATAACAGCATGAAAATCGCTGCTCTTCATCAGTCTTTGGTTAGAAAGGGATTGATTACAGAAACAGAAGACAAGCTTACAACACTTGGTATAGATCTGTTGAAGTTTATCAAATCAGAAGAATCAACAAAGATTATTAAGAAGAAGCCTGCCACCACAGAGTTTGAAGAGTGGTGGAAAGAATATCCAGGCACAGACATATTTACATATAAGGGTAAGAAGTTTAGTGGGTCTAGAAATCTCAAAAGAGACAGAGATGAATGTAGACTCAAATTTGAAAAGATATTGCTAGAAGGAGAATATACAGCAGCTCAGCTTACAGAAGCATTGAAGTTTGATGTTCTCCAAAAGAAGGAGAATTCTATAAAAACTGGCGTAAATAGGCTCAGTTATATGCAGAATAGCGCTACATATTTGAATCAACGTAGCTACGAACCATTTATTGAACTAATTAAAGAAGGTGTTAAAGTGGATGAAGCACCTAAAATTGTAGGAGGTACAGATATATGAGTGGAGATGATTGGCCAACGTATGATGAAAGAATGTCTCACAGACTAGGTGTTGATACCATATTAAAGTTTGGTAAATATAAAGGTAAGTCTGTAGAAGAGGTTCTAGATATTAATCCAGGGTATATTAAATGGATTAAAGAAAAAGGGATACACAAATGTAGACCAGAATTAAATCAATTATTAAAGGAAAAGTATGAGTTTTGAACAACTGAAACAAGAGGTAGAGTTTGGTCTGGCAGGACGTAACAATGGTATACCTATGGGCTTCACAAGGTTGAATAGGTATGTTGGTATACGTAAAAGCATGTACTTTCTTGTGGGTGGTTTGACAGGCTCTGGTAAGACATCCTTCATAGATGATGCATTTGTTCTTAATCCATTTGATTGGTATATTAATCAAACTAACCCAGGTGTCAAGCTAAAGATTATCTATCGCTCTATGGAGCGTAGCAGAACCTATAAGCTTGCTAAATGGGTGAGTAGAAAGATATTTATCGATCATGGACTAATTATACCTGTTGGTAAACTTCTAGGTTGGAATGAGAGAATGACTCCTGATGAGCATGACTTGTTTCTAATGTATGAAGACTATATAGCTAGGATGGATGATGTCATCACTATTATAGATGGTCCAGAGAACGCTGTAGGTATTGCCAAAGAACTAAAAGCACATGCTCTTAAAAATGGACGTATTGAGCAGGTGGATGAGTTTAATAAGCGCTATTTCGCAAACCATGATAATGAGGTGACAATTGTTGTCATTGATCACATTGGTTTATTAAAGACCACCAAAGACCAAACTACCAAAAAGCAGGCTATTGACAAGATGAGTGATGAGCTGAGATATGCTCGTGACTTCTATGGGTATACACCTGTAGCTGTTAGCCAGTTTAACAGGGATATTAGCAATCCTATTAGAATAAAAAACGGTGATGTAGAACCGCAGCTAGAAGACTTTGCAGAGAGTTCTCAAACTCAGAATGATGCAGATGTTGTATTAGCTTTATTTGATCCAATGCGTTATAAGGTGGCAGACCCAAGTGGTTATGACCTCACCAAACTAAAAGATGATCATGGTGCCAAGTATTTCAGGAACCTGAGGCTCATCAAGAACTCTTATGGTGAAGATGATGTGCGTATAGGACTAGGCTTCATGGGCCAGATTGGTATGTTCAAAGAACTACCTAAACGCAGCCACATGACAGATGGAGATTATGAAGCAATTGTGAACAAAACTTTTTTCTTAAATAAATAAAATGACAATTAAACTATTTAGCACAGCTCCCAGTAACAAAGATATATTCTGGCAGGTTGTGTTGCTACCAACTATTACTATCCTAAGGAACCGAGAATTTAATGAATCATATACAGTGTTCACTATTGAATGGCTGTTTTGGTCCATAACAACTATTATTCATGACAATTAGAGATCAGAGACAAAAAGAGTTTGCTGATGTGTGGTTGAAAACAGGCAAGTTTGGGATACTTAATCTGTGTCCCAGGTTTGGTAAGATTTACACCACCATCAACATCCTTGAGAAACTTAAACCGCAAAGCATACTTATAGCCTATCCTGACCTAAAGATTAAAGCATCTTGGCAGGCAGATTTTGAGAAACGTGGATATGATGACAGCAATGTCACATACACCACCCATTTGTCAATTAAGAAGCATTTAGAGGAGCAATTTGACCTTGTTGTCTTAGATGAGATACATTTGCTCTCTGAGGCCCAAATTGAGGCTGTACAAGAGCTTATGGAACATAATGATTGTTTCCTAGGACTCACAGGTACACTGTCCAACTGGACAGAGCGCACACTATGTGACCAGCTTAACATGTGTGTTGTAGCTCACTATCCTATAGAACAAGCCATAGAGGAAGGTGTTATTGTGGATTATGAAATCACAGTGGTAAAAGTTCCTCTAGATAACATACGTAAGCAAAACTACAAGGGTAAGCTTAGAACAGAAAAAGCCCAGTTTGACGCTTATGGATGGGTGATAGACCAGATGGAAAGACAGAATAGACCCACAATGTTTCTTAGGCTCGCAAGGATGCGTATCATCCAAAACAGTATAGCTAAGATGGAGAAAACCAGAGAACTCATTAAAAGACATAAAGATGAGCGTGTATTGGTGTTTTGTGGTGTAACAAAGATAGCTGACCAATTAGGCATTCCTGTCTATCACAGCAAAGCAGGAGAGAAAGAAACCTTTGAAGCATTTGCTGCTGGTAAGGGTAATCATCTAGCTGTTATCAAAATAGGTAACACGGGGGTAACATATAAACCTCTTAACCGTGTGATTATCAACTATTTCGATAGCAATGGTGAGAATCTAGCACAGAAGATAAACAGATGCATGGCTATGGAATATAACAATCCAGAGAAGAAAGCACAGATTTATATCGTTTCTTCTACAGAGGATGTAGAAAGGAAATGGTTAAAAAGCGCATTAGAATTTTTTGACAAGTCTAAAATAAAATACATATGAAACTAGAACTAGTATCAGAACAAAGCATGAGTGAAGAAAAACCAAGTTATTATCTCTATCTTGACGGTATGTATGTTCAGGGATCTTATACCAAGGACCTGGAAGAAGCTCAGCAGAGATATAAAAGAATAATGGAAAATCCAACTTCTGCATTTAATGTAAAAAAAGTTTTGCAATCTGAAGAAATTGATGTAACTTTAGCACATTAAATCACATTAAACCGTTAAAGCACATGGCAAGTAAATTAATTGGAATTGTGGGTCAAACTGGTACTGGTAAATCTACCGCTATCAAGTATCTTGATCCAAAAGAAACGTACATCATTAATGTAGCAAAGAAAGAACTCCCATTCAAAGGCTCAGAAAAGCTGTACAACACAGAAAACAAGAATTATGCTGAAATTGATAATGCAGTGAAAATCACAGAGAGACTGCGCAAACTTTCAGATGATGCTCCTCACATCAAAAACATTGTTATTGAGGACAGCAATTACATCATGGGTTTCAACATTGTGTCTAAGGCCACAGAAGTGGGCTACACAAAGTTTAGCGTTATGGCTAAAGATATGGTGGATCTTTTCAGAGAAGCTCGTAAACTTCGTGAAGACATCACAATTTTCTATCTCACACATCCTGAAACTATTGAAGATGGTGGAGATATTGTAGGCTACAAGATTAAAACTGCTGGTAAGCTTATTGACAACCAGGTGTTGTTAGAAGGACTGCTCACTGTCTGTCTTTACACTTATGTAGAAGAGAATAAAGATGGTACAGCTAGCTATCATCTAATCACCAATAGGTTTAAGAAGATGCCTGCAAAAAGTCCTGATGGTATGTTTGCAGACATAAAGATTCCAAATAATCTGCAGCTTGTTGTAGACACAGTAAAGAAGTATTATAATTAAATCACATACAAAAACAAAGTACAATGATCCAAGGAGAAAAGAAAGAAAGACAATCGTTACCTGAACTCAGTAAGAAAGTAGGGCTATTTGAAGCACGTGTTATTGCAATCAATCCCACAGCAGAAGAATTCAAAGAGATTCTAGAGATTGACCTGTCAGAAGAAAGCAAGGTGACAGAATATCTTGGTGAAAGCCGAGATAAGAACACCTTCCTTCGTTTAGACATTTGGTTAGAAGAAGTGAAGAGCCTAGACAAGTTCAAGGTGACATTCTTCCTAGAAGACAAAGAGCGTGAGAACAAAGATGGCAGCAAGAAGCAATACATTAACAACATTGGTAAATGTGCTTGGGCTGATGATGAAAACAATCTACCTGAGTGGTTTACAAAGCGTGACTATCGTGTTGCATATGTAGGAGAAGAAGAACTTTATGAATTCCTGCGCACATGGTTAGGTGAACTTAACTATACAAAGGATGATACAGTTCTACAACTTGAGTGGAAGAAGCTCATGAAAGGTAATGTAAAGGATTTGAAAGACCAAGTAGATGGTGCATATTGTATCAACGTCATTGCTCTAGCTACAGTGAGTGTTAGACAAAAAGATGGTGAGAACAAAGAGTATCAGACAATCTACAATAAGGCTTTCCTTCCTGGTTACTATCTGAAGAACTTCCGTTTGGTGAATTATAATGATTTCTCTGTACAGAATGCTCTTCGTACTAAGAAAACCAGAGATTTGAAACCTGTTGAGCGTTTTGTAGTGAATGTTACAGGAGACTATGGTTGTAAAGACTATTATGTTCTCCGTGAGCTACAAGACTATAATCCAGGTGACAACCTAGTAGCATCTGATAAGGTGTTATCTAGTGATGGTGATGACTATTAACTCCCTCCCTTTCCAAATAGCCCTCATCAGCGATGGTGGGGGCTTTATTTTAATTCTATGATAACAATTCCAGTTAGTGTAGGTGAGCTGATTGATAAATACAGCATCCTGCAGATAAAAAGATCTAAGGTGAAAGGCGCTAAGCTTGAGAAGGTGCAGAATGAAATAGAAGCATTAACTCCTCAGGTGGGTAAGTTTATCACTATAGATACTATTAGCACGCTTTATGAAGATCTGTTAGGCGTTAACACACAATTATGGGAAGTGGAAGATGAAATTCGTATACTGGAAAACCAAAAGATGTTTAATGATAAGTTTATACAGCTTGCAAGATCTGTATACTATCTAAACGATGAGCGTTTCAGTATAAAAAATAAAATTAACGTACTCACAGATTCAGACATTCAAGAAGTAAAACAGTATATTGATTACAAATGATTACAGGAGAAAGAAAGGTGAGGCTCACACCTCAGGCTATTCTTCAGAAGATATCAGAGTATGACATATTTAGGTTCTACATGCCAGACAAGAACTGGAAGATCAACCAGGCTACATTTTCTCCATTTAGAAAAGAGAACAATCCATCCTTCCTTATAGGTAATAGAAAGGGATTTCTGTCATTTATAGACTTTGCAGACAATAGTAAACGTGGAGACTGTTTCACGTTTGTCAAGCTATTGTACAATATGGGATCTATTGATGATGTTCTAAGGATGATAGACAAGGACTTTGGGCTAGGATTCCTATCTGGTACATCCACGGATGAGTATAAAACAATCACCAAGGAATATAGACAGCCTGAAGAAGTTGGTAAACGGTATTCTCTTATTCAAGTGGTAACACGTAAGTTTACACAAGAAGAATTGTCCTATTGGGATGACTATCACCAGAGCCTGGATGATCTAAGAGAAAACAATGTCTATTCAATCAAGAAGCTATATTTCAACAAGCAATTGTTTCCATTAAAGGAAACTGAGCTTAGATTTGGCTATCTGTATGATGGTCATTGGAAGATATATCGTCCGTTTGCTGATAAGAAAAGCAAATGGGTTCCTAACAATGTTCCTATTACAGCCATGGATGGTAAAGATAACATTATCAACTGCAAGGTGGCATTCATCAATAAATCCAAGAAGGATTATATGGTGATGAAGAAGATGTTTCCATGCTGCTGTGCTGTACAGAACGAAGGTGTAGGATGTTTCTCTGATGAGAATGTAGAATTCTTAAAAGCCAACTCTGATAGGCAAGTGCTAAGCTTTGATAGCGATGAGACAGGTGTACACAACTCTAAACAGATTACAGAATTGTTTGGGTTTGAGTATATTAACGTCCCGCGTAAGTATCTATCTGAAGGAATCAAAGACTGGGCAGATTTAGTAAAAACATATGGGTACTATCCCGTACAGAATTATTTAACAAAAAAAGGTTTATTATGATTGAAACTAAAACATCGTATGTAACAGCAAAAGACATTCTGTTACAAGCAGAACTCCCTGAAGAAACAAGGACATACAAACCAGTTACACATCAACAACTAATAGAGCTCACCCTGGAAAGCATACACCAAGCAGGTTTCTCTTTAGAGCACGAAAAGTATAGCTCTGCTAGAAATGGTCAGGTGGCTAATGGTAGATATACAATCAAGAATGTATCAGATAATGAGATGCAGCTACAGATTGGCTGGCAGAATAGCTATGACAAGAGCATGAGTTTGAAGTTTGCCATTGGTACACACATCTTCATTTGTCAAAATGGTTGTGTATCAGGTGACTATGGTGCTTTCAAAAGGAAGCATATGGGAGAGATTCAGACATTCACACCAACAGCTATTACAGAATACATTAAGCAAGCTGGTGAAGTGTTTACAAAGATGCAATCAGAGCGTGATGCTATGAAGAATATAGAGATCACTAAGCGTACAGCAGCTGAGCTTATTGGCAGGATGATTATCGAAGAGAACATTATTGAGAGCACACAGCTCAATATCATCCGCAGAGAGCTTGATAAACCATCATTTGATTATGGTGCTCCAGGATCTATGTGGGAGCTCTATCAGCACACCACATATGCTCTAAAGGAATCACATCCAGGTATTTGGATGAAGAACCATATCAATGCACATTCATTCTTTGTGAATGAAACTGGATTATTAATTCCTACAATAGAAGCTGAAGAGATCACAGAAGATTATCTTCCATTTACACAACTATCAATGCAATTCTAATATGGAATGGGAAAAATTCAAAGATAAGTTTCACGAGAGCTGGCATGCTAAAATAAGGCCGTTTATTGAGAGTGATGAGTGTGATGCTATCTATGAGTTTCTCAAGAAAGAAAGTAAGAGGGGCAAGAAAATTGCTCCTCTTTCTTCTAATGTCTATAGGGCATTTATGGAAACTCCTCTCAATGAGCTAAATGCAGTGATGATAGGTATGTGTCCCTATCACACATTCAAGAATGGAGAACCTGTGGCTGATGGACTACTAATGGGTTGTTCTACAACAGGCTATCCACAGCCTTCGTTAGATAAGTTCTATGACGCCATGGAAAAAGAATTCTATGATGGTCTCAATCTCAAAAGACACAAAGATCCAGATGTAAGCTATTTAGCTAAACAGGGTGTTCTAATGCTTAACGCAGCGCTCACCGTAGAGATGAACAAAGCAGGCTCTCATAATGCTATTTGGGAACCATTTATTGTTTATTTGCTAGAAAACGTGCTAGATACATCTGGTGTGCCTTTCATCTTTCTAGGCAAGGACGCAGCTAAATATGAGCGCTATTTGCCACCATTCACTTGGTCCTTCACTGTATCACATCCAGCTAGTGCTTCTTACAAGCAGACAGATTGGGATACAGAGGGAGTGTTTAAGAAAGTGAGTGAAATAGTTAAACAAAACAACAACTTTGATATAAGTTGGCTTAACATTAAATAATCAAAATTTTATGGAAATTGATGTAACTCAACTAGAAATGGGGGATGAGATCCTCTATTCTGTGCAGGGAAGTATTGCCAGAGCTAAGGTGATTAGACCTGTAGAAAAGAAAAAAGTGCAGCCTACACATAAACATCATTTAGGTAGGGACTTTTACAAGTCTGTAAAATGTATTGTTTCTGTTCAAGAAACTCCTTATACATCCACCTGGAATGGTCGCACACACACATGGACTAGAACAGAATACACAGCATCAGAAAATTACACAAAAGAGAAGTACATAGATTTTAACTACAGAAACATTTGGCTTATTAAAAAGAACAAAGTATGATCTTAGAAAAACAGAAAGAAGCACTAATTCACCAGGAAGGTGAAACACAAGAATCAATTGGAATGTCTCTCGATCTAGAGTCAGCACAGGTGTTGATGCAGATGCTTAGTAAGAATCTGTATTCAGACGCTGTTGGTTCCACTATTCGTGAGTGTGCATCTAATGCGCTAGACTCACATAGGAGAGCAGGAGTGGACAAACCTATTATTGTTTCTCTAGGTAGGAACAAAGAAAACAATTATGAATTCTCTGTAGAGGATTTTGGTATTGGTTTAGATGCTGAGGACGTAAAGAATATCATCAGCAAGTATGGTAAGAGCACAAAGCGTAACAGCACCACAGAACTAGGCATGATGGGGCTAGGATTTAAAGCCCCGCTAGCATATTCATCTAGCTTCTATTTTGTTTGTCGTAAAAATGGAATAGAACGCAAATACATGATGTATGAGGGTGAGGATGTCAACACAATTGACCTTCTTTATGAAACACCCACAGATCAGCCTAATGGTGTAAAAGTTATTGTACCTCTTAAATCTGGAGACAGATATAGCTTTCAAAGTAAAATTAGTGAGCAGCTTGCTTACTTCCAGAATGTGTATTTCAATGTAGAGGGAATAGATAATAACTTTGTAATTACACGCCATGAGCACTTTCAGTTCTCTCAGCTAGCTAGCAATCGCTATCTACACTTGTGTCTGGATGATGTTTATTATCCTCTTGATTTTGAGAAGCTAGGAATAGAAACACTTCGTCTTCCTATAGCTCTTAGGTTTAGCCTAACAGATGGAATATTTCCCACTCCTAACAGAGAATCCATCAGATATACACAAGAGGCTAAAGCCATCATCATGGATAAACTTAGGAATGCTTCTGACTATTTCATTGAGAAATACAATGAGACAGTGAAAGAAACTACAGATCTTAAAGTGGTAATTGACTATTTCAATGTAGAGAATCGCTATTTCAAAATAGGCACTAACACATGGGATGTACATCCTTTGGCTAAATATGCTACAGTGAGAATAGCCACTCCTAAATTGAAGGGTATAGAACTTCTAGATCTACAGCGTTTGGTAAGACTGCAGGATTATATTCTTGGTGAGTATGAGGGTAAATATTATATCAATAGCAGAACAATGCGTGACACTAAGCGCTACTCTCAATGTACATCCATCAGAAATCTAAAACACACTGTGTATGTATATTATGGAGATAGAGTTCCTGGTTTGAAGAAAGACTACATCAAGAGTTTACAACCTAATCAGCACACAGACGCTTTGATTGTTAGAAAATCTAGAACATTCCCTTTACGTAGTAAACGTGGAAATGGAGACTATGACAACTATTACAACATTCTAGAGCTTCACAAACATCCAAAGAAAGACTGGAGAAAGATGATTCAGGAGTTCCAGTCTATCATCAATAGCTATGTTGACAACTTTGTTAACATTGACACTATGGAAGTGCCTCAAGAGTTTATTGATAGTAGAACTAGACAAAGAATAACCACAGGTCAAATCAAAGGAACTGGTGTTTCTAAAGGTCCTAAACGTATTAAGCTAAAGGGTGAAATGATATGTAAACTAGCCACTCATTTAGAGCGCTGGGTGGATGGTAAGGAATGTAAATGGGTGAGCACCACATATGATATGGCTAAGTTCCACCAGAACAAGTTCATATTTGTCTATGGTAAGCAAGAAGATGCTGACAAAATGGACAGGTGGTTCAAAGCTACACGTAATAAGAATGTTGAACTAGCTATTCTTAGTGACCGTGAGATAAAGCTCCTAGAGAAGGTAGAATTACATAACATAATGACATTTAATAAGTTTATGGAAGGAAAGAATAAACCGTTCCAAAGAATAGCAACAGCATGTCTAATTGATAAGTTCTTTGATGAAAATAGGAATTTATTTGATAACTCGTCTGCTCTACAGTCTATATCTATGGATTTTCAGCACAAGATAAATGAAATGTATGAGTATAGACGAAAGTATTTTAGTGTTGGAAATGATGATACAAGAAATGCCATCATAGAACATGCTGCAGAGGTAAAAGCCTTTGATCCTACAATCTATTTTGATTGTAAAGCTGTTATGACCATTTGTGAAAAGTTTCCTTTTATAAACACTGTAATGGGTAATATTCCCCGTTATAGTGGTAATGACAGAACTGTTATGATACAAGCACTTGCAGATCTTCTAAAATATCACAAGCATAGGATAGACTGGAAGAACTACAAAATCCGTTTTAACGAAGACCTCCCTTTGGAAGAAACGCTAACAACGGAAACTGTTGAAGAATTGATACAACAAGATTAAACAAAAGGGGAAGAAATTCCCCTTTTTAAAACACATTAAAACAAATAATATATGAGTATTTTCAGTTTGAACTGGTTCAAATCCAGAAAAGAAAAAGAAATAGAAGACCTTCAACATGAAATTAAGGTGAAAGAATTGCAAAAACAGTTGGAAAAGATGGATAATTCTCCAGCTCCTTATGTTTCAACTAATACATGGAGCACTGGAAGCACTGGTGTTTTCAATTATGCACCTATTAGTAGTGAACCAGAAAAGCCATACAAGACTATTAAGATGGTGAATGATGTGCTCACTATTGTCTTGAACGATGGTTCTATTATCAGCAAGCCTGGTGCCACTAATGATGACTTTGTGTATGCTCGTAAGGCATCCACAGAAGAACAACTAATGAGCCTTGTTGCTGATCAAGAGGTTGTTGCAGAAAGAAAGAGACAAGAAGCAGAAGTAGAAAAAGCAAAAATACTCAGGCAAGGTGCAAGCAAGCTTGCTTCTCTTAATGATTTCCGTATGGAAGGTGATTCTGTCTATTTAGTGGGTGTAAACCGTTCTCTACCACAGTTGTTGGTTGAGGAGTTTCTAGTAATAGCCACTAAAAACAATTTCAATCAATACATACTTGATCAAAGTGATGAGTATCAATCACTTAAGCGCTTCTTTATGTGGTGTTGTCTCAATCCAAGAGCAGAGGTGGCTGATAAACTTTACAACTTCCTTAAGAAGAATAGCTTTAAAATCACAAAACAGGGCTTCTTTGTTGCTCTTAGGAACGTAGTTACGTTGCACGGAAGTACAGAACTGGTTCAGTTTGTCAGCAATGCATACAATAAAATAAAAGCTGTATGGAAGAAAAGTCCAGATAACTATCACGTTATTCTTGAGAAGGATGGTACATATCGTTTAATTGCTAAAGAAGATATGTTTGTAATTGAAGAAGGAACATGTTGGGGTTGTAATGGAGAGGGTAAGTATTGTGATGATGGTGAGGTTTATGACTGTGATGAATGTGATAGAACTGGGAAATATCAAGATAGTGTTGTGAATTATGAAGGAGAGGATTTAGGTGTACTTACAACTCTATATCTAGATTTGCCTAATAGGGCAGAGAATAGGTTTACAGACGCTCACACACAGACATTTGACATTCGTATTGGTAGACCTGTAAACATGGACCCAGGTAAGTGTAGATGGAATACAGACGATTGTGGTGCAGAAGGTTTGCATTTCACCTCTGATGAGATTCATTATGTAGGATGTGGTGATCAGTCTGTGCTAGTCCTCATTAACCCAATGAAGGTGGTGGGTATTGGCGAATCTAAGGGCAGGTGCTGGGAATATCTCCCAATCATGACTGTTCCTCGTGAAGAAGCTACCACTATTCTGCATGATCTGGATTTTGACACTCTTGAGCTGGACGACAGTTTCGCAATTCGTGAATTGGAAAATCTAACAGAGAAGGCAAAAGATGGTTTTGTAGCAGAAAGCAAGAAGCATGAGTTCAACATTCCTCACATATCAACAGTGGAGATTGAGAACATTGTTGCTTCTTTGGATGAGATGCTAGGTCAAATTAGAAAGCGTATTGTTCCTCTTGATTAATAAATTTGGGGAGTGTCCTAATATTTCGTATATTTGTGACACTCCCCTATTTATAACTTATTGATTATGAGGAAGAAAACTAAACCTAGGAAGCCACGTATAGCTAAACCTAGAAATGCTGGCACTATGACAGAATCAGCATTCTGGTCCTTTATTCGTAGCGCTCTTAGGCAGAAATCTAGATGGTGGAAACCCATATTACAATGCAAAATGGAAGCCCGTAGACCCTATAAGGGACCTAATAAGAGGCTGAAATATGAGTATTTATGCAATGATTGTGGTGGGTGGTTTCCAGAAAAGAAAATCAATGTGGATCATATTTGCCCAGCAGGAAGTCTTAATTGTGCACAAGACCTTCCAGGATTTGTAGAAAGACTGTTCTGTGAGGTGGATAATCTGCAGGTGCTATGTGAAAGATGTCACGATGCTAAAACTAAACTAGAAAAAGATGGAAAAACTAAATGAAGAACTTAATCAGATAGTGATTAACAAAGAGCCCTCGTTTACGGAAGTATGGCACGAAGGATATATAGAATCCAAAGGAGAACGTCATTATTTCTGGCTTATTGATCCTCAGGGTGTAGATCCAAGAGGGAATGAATATGCTCCAGAGGTAAGGTGGTTCTTTTCTCGTGTCCCTAGAGAAGTGAGGGTGATGTACAATTCTATTATTGAATCTTTTAAACAGACACAAAAATGATGTTGCAGCTCAATCCAACAATAGATGTTTGGACACCGCTAGGAAGTGGAGAAGCAATGTTCATTATTGATTACGGAGTGAATGTTAACACTGTGTGGGTGGTGAGACTTTCAGGAGGCATCATTAAACACTTTTACAGTGATGACATTAGAATTTATGACAATCCCATGAATGGTAATGGATGGGATATAAAACAAGAAGAAAATGATAAAAGGACAAGCAAAAACAGAAGCTAACTATCGTGCTAAGGCAATTGATAGCTCTTCCAGCCTGAAGGAATTCAGTATGGACAGAAAGAAGTACTACCGAAAGTATATACTGGGTGAAGATATAGAGGATAAGGACACCCAGGCAGCCACCACAGGCAGAATTGTAGAAACATTGCTATTGGAACCAGAACTATTTGATGAGAGATTCTATATGTCAGCTTGTGCTAGCGCTCCTACAGGACTGATGCTTGCTTTTGTAGAGGCATTATATAAGTTCACTAAAGAGGCAACTGATGATAATGGTAATGTCACTAGAAGCTTTGAGGAAATATCTAAAGACGCTTATGTAGAATCTGGTTTCAAGATTAAGCATGATGCTGTAATCAGTAAGTTTGTAGGCAGCGATGCAGAGATATTCTATAATGAAATCCGTAAGGTGAGAAGTCAAAACCTCACTGTAGTGACAGCAGAAGATGTAACTAATGCTGAGAAGATTGTAGAAGAACTCCGTACTAATCCTGTTACAAAGGATATAGTGAATATGGTGAGCAGTGTTAGATATACAGTGCATAACCAACTGCAGGTAGAAGGATATGTTCTTGATGATCTTGAGTTTAAGAGCATGATAGATAAGGTGGTGGTAGATCATAAAGAGAAAACTATACAGGCATATGATCTTAAGTGCACATGGTCTGTAGAGAACTTCCTGGAGGAATACTATCTCTATCGTAGAGCTTATATTCAGGCCTATCTATATTATTGGGCAGCTATAAAGTTTAGAGATGATAATGAAGAACTAAATGGATATCAGGTATTGCCTCTTAAGTTTATTGTGTGTGATAGCACCAACTATTATAATCCTTTAATTTATGCTCTTAGCTGGGATGATTTAGAAGATGCAGATGAAGGGTTTACACACAAGAATAGAGAATATACAGGCGTCAAACATCTTATAAAAGACCTTAAATGGGCTCTAGAGAATAACGTCTGGAATATAAGTAGGGAAAATCACGAGAACAATGGTGTAGTGAAACTAAAAATACAAGATGGAAGTCAAAAAAACTATAACTAGTATATTCATGGTGCCCACCCTAAAGATTCCAAAGGGTGAGCTGACAGACAATGGGTTCATCAATGGTTATATAAAGGATGGAAGTAGAGAAGTGCAGTATGACAACTGCATCTATCTCCTCTTCCAACCAAGAAACCTAGATAGATTCAGAGAGTTTCTGGACAGTGAATACGAACGCACAAAGGCCATTATTGATGATTATGATTATCAGGATGGGTTTGTTGTTGTGGTGTATCAACTGGACACAAGGTTTGCTAAAGATTTTAGCCTTGTTAGAAAAGGTAAATATTCTAAAACCTCTTCACAATTCCAATCCTTGTTTCCTAAAGTGATCAAACTAAAGAAAAATGGCCTCCACAGAGATGAAATCAGTCTGCAGTATCGTGTTTTCAACAGGACAGAAGATTTGGTTAAATTCTGGGAGGATAAACTTGGTGTAGAATTCACCGATGATCAGGAAGTTTGGCATGGGTTTGAAGAAGAGAATGAGATTTTAAACATTGAAAAACTTAAAGAGTATGTACAATCATGATCTATTGAACCAAATGATAGAGAAATTTGGCAAAGAGAACGTAACAGAGTTTGCCAAGATGGTGAGCTTTATGCATGATGTTCTATATGAGAACGCCAAGAAAAATGGTAGAGATGAACCATCTGAGCACAGCTATGAGCGTGACTGGTGGAAAGATAAATATCGAGAACTTAAAAACGTAACCTTATGACAATCAGTGAATTGCTAGACAACTATCCCTATGCTACAGAAGCTGTAAGGGAATGGTTCATGATCAAGATGATGGAATCCTTTAAAGATGAAAACGTTCCTGCAGAATTCAAAGAGTTCATGCGCAACCAAGGAGTTCCTAATGAGAGAATTGTAACTCTTGTAGAAGACAATGCTAGAGTGTTCTTTGATGCGTTTGATGATAATGAAGTGATAATCAACGTTGTATATACAGAGAATGGCTTTACATGGAATGTAGGAGATGTAAAGAGTGTACAACTCTACAAACGTAGAAAAGATGCTGAACAAGCAGCTGTTGAACGTGCGTTCATTATTTTGGATGAAAAGTTAAACATAATCATTTCTGAAACTAAAAACGATGAAGGACCAGATAGTACAACAAGTAATTGATAAGTTTAATCAAAGGAGCGCTATTGGTGCTAGAAAGTATGGCACAACACTCCATGAGAACAATCGTGATAATTATCTTTTACATCTGCAGGAAGAATTAATGGATGGATGTAACTATATTGAGAAGCTTCTTACACAGAATGCTGAAATAATTAATTTAGTTAAGACCACTCCTAACGATGCAGAACTTGGTGAAAAAATAAGGAATTTAGTTAGGTAGAATTTTTTAAATCTCTTGGAATTTAGGGAGGGCTGAATTAACTTCGCCTTCCCTTTTTTTTCACCCCTTAAAATTACAATTTATTTATGGATTTAGGATTAGACGCGTTGAGTAAGTTAACGGTATTCTCGAAGTATGCGAAGTATGTTCCAGAGTTAAAAAGACGAGAAACCTGGGACGAGATTGTAGACAGGTATAAGCAAATGATGCTTAAAAAGTATCCTAAATTAGAGGATCAGATTGAGTATATGTCTACTTTCATCAGAGAAAAGAAGGTGTTGCCTTCTATGAGAGCTCTACAGTTTGCAGGTCCTGCAGCTGAGGTGAACAACTCAAGGATTTACAACTGTTGTTTTCTTCCTGTAGACAGTGTACACAGCTTCAGTGAGACTATGTTTTTGTTGTTAGGTGGTACAGGCGTGGGTTATTCTGTACAGAAGCACCACGTAGCACAGTTACCAACTATAACTAAACCTGGTAAACAACGTAACTACCTGATTGAGGACTCTATTATGGGCTGGGCAGATGCTGTAAAGGTGTTAATGAAAGCCTATCTAGAGGGTGGATTTATGCCTAAATTTGACTTTAGAGCCATTCGTAAGAAAGGTGCTAGGTTGGTAACAGCTGGTGGTAAAGCTCCTGGTCCTGAGCCTCTGAAGATATGTTTAGCTCACATACAGGCTGTTCTAGAGAGGAAAGAGGAAGGACAAACTCTATCCCCTCTTGAGTGTCATGATATCCTCTGTCACATTGCTAACAGTGTTCTGGCTGGTGGTATTCGTAGAAGTGCTATGATTGCCCTATTTAGCCACGATGATGAGGAGATGATTACATGTAAGTATGGCAACTGGTGGGAGACTAACGAACAGCGTGGTAGAGCTAACAACTCAGCTGTACTGGAAAGAGGATCTATGGAAGAAGAGGAATTTAACTCCCTTTGGAGCAGAATCCAAGCTTCTGGATCTGGTGAGCCTGGTATCTATTGGACTAACAATAAAGACTGGGGCACTAACCCATGTTGTGAGATTGCTCTACGCCCATATCAGTTCTGTAACCTGTGTGAGGTGAATGTATCTGATATTGAGAACCAGGAAGACCTTAATAATCGTGTTACAGCAGCTTCTTTCTTTGGTAGTCTGCAGGCTGGATTTACAGACTTCCACTACCTAAGGCCTATATGGCAAAAAACCACTCAGAAAGATGCCCTCCTTGGGATAGGAATGACTGGTATAGGAAGTGGTGAGATTCTTAAATACAATCTAGAGGCTGCAGCACACATTGCCAAACTAACAAATTCACTTATTAGTGAACAAATTGGTACTAACGAAGCAGCACGTGTTACATGTATTAAGCCCTCAGGAACTACATCTTTGGTGTTGGGAACAGCTAGTGGTATACATGCTTGGCATAATGACTACTATCTACGTACAATGCGCTTTGGTAAGAATGAGGATGTTGCATCCTATCTTATGGTGAATCATCCAGAACTGGTTGAAGATGATGTACTTAGACCACATGACACTATTTGTGTACGTATTCCTGTTAAAGCTCCTGAAGGATCTATATTCAGAACAGAAAGTCCTCTTGACACATTAGAGCGTGTCAAAAAGTTTTCTACACAATGGATTAAAACTGGACACAACACAGGCGATAATACACATAATGTATCAGCCACTATTTCTCTAAAGGAAGAAGAATGGAAACCTGTAGGAGAATGGATGTGGAACAACCGTGAGTATTATAATGGTTTAAGTGTTCTACCTTACTGGGGTGGTACATACAAACAAGCTCCTTTTGAAGACATTACAAAAGAGGAATACGAAACTAGAATTGCTTCTCTACATACACTAGATCTCACCAATGTGACAGAGCTAGATGACACAGTGGAATTTGGTCAGGTGGCAGCTTGTGCAGGAGGAGCTTGTGAAGTAGCATAACATGTCAAAAGATATTAAAGCAGGAATTCATTACTATCTAGAAAATGGCAAGGTGGTGTTTACAGAAAAATACCATCTTGAAAGAGGAAGATGTTGCGGTAACAAATGCAAACATTGTCCTTTTGAACCAAAATATAAGAAGGGTAGTAAAGATGTAAAAACATGAGTTTGTGGTTAATTAATAGCGCCCTGGTGTGTCTACACTGGGGCTTTTTTTTGTAAAAACTATTTGGTTTTCAGGCCAAAATTTATTATATTTGTAGGTACAAAAATTCAAAAAAATATGGCAAAAACAAAGCAAGAAAGTACAGAAGCAAAAAGCAAATTTCAAGAAGCATTAGACAAATTAAACAAACAGTATGGTGTAGGCACAGTGCTTGCATTAGACAGCAAATCTGGTGGTGAATATGATATCATCAGCACAGGAAGTATTGGTTTTGATTACATCACTCTCGGTGTAGGTGGTTTTGTGAAAGGTAAACTGTATGAACTGATGGGATGGGAGGGTACAGGTAAGTCAACTATTTGTGGTCACGTAGCAGCTGAATGCCAGAAAGCAGGAGGCACTGTTCTTTACATAGATGGCGAGCATGCTGTAGATAAGAACTATTTTCAGGCGCTTGGTGTAGATACAACAAAGATGTTAATTGCTCAGCCATCTTGTGGCGAAGAGGGTTTTAACATTGCTATGGAAATGATTAACACTGGGCAGGTGGATCTGATTATTATAGATTCAGACTCAGCTCTTATTCCTAAGAAGCAGCTTGATGGTGATGTAGGAGATTCTACCATCGGTTATAAAGCTAGACTGAATAGTAATGCCTATCCAAAACTGAAGACAGCAGCAGCAAACAACAATGTTTGTGTGATTGTTATCAGTCAATATCGTGAAAAAATAGGCGTAATGTTTGGAAATCCCACCACAACACAAGGTGGACATGCGCTGAAGTTCTATTCAGATGTAAGGATAGAGGTGAGCAGAAGCTTAGCCAAAGAGGGAGATGTCACTTATGGCAATTTGACAAAAGTCAAAGCTACAAAGAATAAGATGAACCCTCCTTACAGACTAGCGCAGTTTGAGATTGTGTATGGTGAAGGTATTGACAAAATTGGAGAAGTTCTCAATCTCATGAATGAATATGAGGTGGGTAGAAAGTATGGCAAAACCATGACTTTTAATGACACTAAGTATGACCTGGAAGAGTTTAAGCGTATGCTTGTAGACAATTCAGAGTTTTATGCAGAGATTAGAACAGCTATTCTTAACAAAATAAAAGAAGCAGATGTCCAACAAGAAGTCGTTGAAGATCAAATTTAAGAAACTAGATGAGCAGAGCAAGCTCCCTGTAAAGGGGAGCGCTCATGCTGCTTGCTATGATGTATTTGCTAGATCAGTGAAGGTGGAGTTTCCTAATAAGATGACCATCTATTTAGGATTTAGCACAGAAATCCCTAATGGCTATAAAGGAATTGTTGTTCCTCGTAGCAGCATATCTAAAACCAATTGGGTGATGGCCAACTCTATAGGCATTATAGACTCTGACTATAGGGGAGAATGGATGGTGGTGTTTAAATGCATCACTGAGATGATGTATGAGAAAATTCCCTATGGCGTGGGTGATAGATGTGCCCAGATTTATTTTGAAAAGATAGAAGATTTTGAAATAGAAGAAGCTGACGAACTCTCTGGTACAGAAAGAGGTGAAGGAGGCTTCGGATCAACTGGTTTAAAATGAGTAAACTTATACTATCCTTGGAAGATGAGAATGTTAGCCTATTCTCTAAACAATATCTAAGCCTTCCAGATCTTCATGAAGAAATAGAGAAGCGTATGGACCAGCTAAAAACAATGGACAAACGCAAGAAGAAGGAAGTTAAGCAGGCTAAGGAGGATGTTAATTTCCTTATTGATATGTACAATGCAAAGGCTAAATTTAAAACTTATAACAGAGTTAAATGAAATGTAAGACATGTGGGAAGAACTCTGATGGAGAATATTGTTTTAGGCATAAACCTAGAACAGCATTAGCTAAAAAGTCAAGTTTTTTGTGCGAAAAACTTGACAAATCTGATAAAGAGATTCAGAAAATATCCGAATTACGTGAGTTTTTTAACAAAATATGGAAAAAAAAGCTTCATTATTCGGAAGTGAGTATGGATTATCTAGGTAAAGAACCTTTGACAGTGTTCTTTCATCACATCCTTCCTAAAGAAAAGTATCCTCAGGCTATGTTTGATGAAGAAAACATCGTACTTTTGACGTTAGATGAGCATACTAACGTAGAAAATGATATGTATAGGTATGAAATAGTTAACAAAATGCGTGAAAAACTATTGAAAAAGTATGAAAACAAGTGATTATTTTATATTTTCTCTAGTGTCTCTGCTTACAGGAACGCTCATGATGGTTTTAATAGTGAGTCATGAGTCTCCTAAACACAGATATGAATTCACCATGTCTGGAGGAACATTTGATATGGACGTTAAAGTGATTGTTACAGAGGATACAGCATACGCTGCTAAGTATATTAGAGAGAATCTAGATAGCACAGTGGTGGGAGCTGACCTAGACTGCAGAGGTGTTACATTTGGTACTGTGGATGGTAAGAGCCCTATCATTTGGTTACCTACAACAGAGGATATAAGCATTAACAATCATGAGCTATTTCATGCTACAATGAACATTATGCAATGGGCAGGTGTAGAATACTCAGATGCAACAGAGGAAAGCTATGCATATCAGCTTCAATACTTGTCAAATCAATTTTACAACAAAATCAAATAAAAATGAAGAATCAATTCTTTTACAAAACAACAAGACCTTCACCAGTGGCTGGAGAACCTGACATTGAGTTTGAAGAAAGCTTTAACATCAATTTTGTCCTTAGATCAGGCTACATTGAGGGAAACTATGTAGTGTTGTTGAATGACATTCATGAACGCTCTGAAGAGGTTCCTGAGATGGACTTTAAAACAAAGAAGATGAAAGGAATGAAGCGCCAAAGATCTACATTCCAATCACAAATTGTTCTCACAGGAGACGATATCAACAGATTCAAAGAAGCAACCAGTGTCCTATAATCTACCCTTCATATCCTGTAAATGTATCACTTATGGTCGAGTGGACACACTTGAGGAGAGCTTAAACGCTTTCCTCAAGCAGGATTATCCTGCAGACAAATGTGAGCTTATAATAGTCAATGACTATCCTGCGCAAACATTGAAGTTTGATCACCCTCAAGTGGAGATAATTAATGTGAACCAAACCTTCACTACTATTGGAGCAAAAGAAAACTTTGCTACAACTTTCTGTAGAGGGGATATTATTTGCCAGTGGGACGATGATGATGTAGCCACATCCTGGCATTTAAAGAATGTAGCCAAATACTTTACAGATGATGTAAACATATTGCATTGGAACCCAGGAGTGTTCTTTAATGGTGATAATATCACTGATATTACATGGATAGGTAACTCAGGCATTGTGTTTAGAAAGTCTGCTTGGGAAGCTATTGGTGGTCATCCTATGGAGAATGCTGGGTATGATATGACATTTATAGAGCGCCTGCATAAACACGGAGGAAGAATATTTGCCAGTCCTCCTAAAGAAGAAGCTAGCTGGTTTTATATGTGGGGAGGACGTGGCTATCACATGTCTGGTCAGGGACATGATAAACCTGGTCAAATCAATGTCATACAAAGACACAGTGCGCATGTAGAAAACCTTAGAATGCAAGGGAAGATACCTACAGGAGAGGTGCAATTAGTTCCTCGATGGAAACATGATTATGAACAAATGTTAAAAGACTTTATAAATGCACATAAATAGTATAGAAATTGATTCCACTAACTCAAAAACAGATTTGTGTAACTTAGGAACACTCTATCCTACAGATAAGTCTCCATATAATAACCATTCTGAGCTCCATAAACACGCCTACACCTCTATATATAATCTCCTTTTCTCACATATAAGATATAATAATATAAGATTAGGAGAGGCTGGTATACTAGATAATATGTCAATGCTATCCTGGAGAAGCTATTTCCCAAATGCTAAACTATATGGATATGAATGGTTTGACAGCAGGTTAAACAAGGCTTTAGCAGATGGTATACCCAATAGTGTATATATGAAGATGAACGTGGAAGATGTAAATTCTATAGAACAGTGCCTGCATTCATCAGGAAGTGAGTTTGACATATTGATAGATGACTCAACACATGTATTCAAAGACCAAATCAACTTCATCAATGTTGCTTATAAACATTTAAAACCTGGTGGATTCTTAATTATTGAGGATATATTCATCTCTGAAAGTGAGAAAAGATATGCAGAGAACATAGATCACTTAAAGGACTATTTCTCATCAGCCACCTTTATATTTGCAAATCATGCTCTTAAGCATTCTCCAGGATGGAATAATGATAAACTGCTTGTATTAAACAGAAACAATAAACAATGTTCCTAAATATAATTACACCCTGTTCGAGACCTGATAATCTAAATGAGGTTTCTAAAAGTATAAACATTCCACCCGAACACTACAGGTGGATTGTTGTTTTTGACTCTACAGAAGTTCCAAAAAATGTTCCAAGCAACTGCGAACCTTATGCTGTAAAAGTGAAAGATAGTGTATCTGGAAATGCTCAGAGAAACTATGCATTAGATTTAATCACTCAAGGACATATATATTTTAATGATGATGACACTGTTGTTCATCCAGACTTATGGAACAATATTAAAAATTTAACTAATGACTTTATTCATTTTGATCAAGAAGAAAAAGATGGAAGCATTAGATTAAGACAAAGTAAAGTTAGATTAAGTTATATAGATAGTCACAACTTCATTGTACATAGAACAATAGCAGGTGATGAAAGGTTTGTTTTACATAGAAGAGACGCAGATGGTGTATTTGCTGAAAATTGTTATAACAAATGTAAAAATTCAAAGTATATTCCCAAAGTGTTAAGCACTTACAACGCACTTAGATAATAAAAAAAGCCCCTATAAAAGGGGCTTTCTTTTTATTTTGAAAGGCGTTTCTGTTTCATAGGCCACATCTTACTCTTAAGACGGAGCTTTGTATCAGCTTCCTTCATATAATTATCTTTAGGTCTAGGGTTCTTAACCTTAGGGGCCTGTCTTGGTTTACCTGATTTCATTAGCAGCCGTATTTACATTTACCCATTTTCATTCCACCCATAGCCTTCTTAGGAGATTTGCCAGCTTTCTTCATAGCTATAGCAACAGCAGCTTGTTTCTTCAACTTACTACCACCCTTAGATTTAGGCATCAATGTAGATAGGTTCTTCTGAATATACTCTTTACCACGTTGTCTGCGTGTAGCTCTCTCCACCATCTTTGCGCCAACTTGTTCAGCCTTGTCAGGATTTTTAGCAGATAGTCTACCAATTCTTTTCAATTGAGCAGTACGAAGAGCCACCTTGCTACCAGCTTGAGACTTCTTCAACTTTACACCACCCTTAGCTTCTTTCTTAGCAGCTACAATGATGTCAGCTCTTGTAACACCAGGATTCTTATCAAACCCAGCTTTTACAGATTTCATACCGAGGGAGGATTTACCACCACTTTGCATTTTTTTAATACGTGCCATTGTTACTTATATTTTAATTTATTTACTAGATCTTTTTCTACCACCTGGACTCATCATCTTGCTAACAGCAACTCTACCAACTTTTGTAGATGCAGACTTGCCTTTACCATATGATACTGTCGCAGGGAATTTCTTTTTACCAGCAGCATATCCTGATGTATCTACAGAATAACTTCTAGTACCAAGGTCAGATTTTAATTGAGCTCCTACTTGTGCCTTTTTAGATTTTTTCATATTGTTTGTTTATTAGCAATTCCATTTACGTAAACTCTTATTAATCCTGCTGTTTGGATCGTTGGCAGTTTTAGCACTTGTTAAACGCTTCTTCATACCACTCATCCTAGCACAGAAACTCTTACGTCTGTTAGCAGCTTTACTACCAGGCTTTAGTTTAGAGGGTTTGGTTGTAACAGCTGTCTTAAGCTTGCTTCCAGGATTAGCACGTCTATAACTTGCCACTCCTTTAGCATTAAGTCCACCTGAAGGATCTTTTCCTTCCTTTCTTTGCCAAGCTGGTGTCTTACCACCAGAACGAAGTTTCTTTACACCAGGAAATGACATATTACCTACACTGCTTTTAGCAGATCCTAGCTTTTTTGAAACACTAGACTTGGTTGGAACAAGTTCAGACTTCTTAACTCTTCCCATTTTACTTTTTCTTTTTTCCTTTATATTTATAATCAGGATTGTCTCTGTGCCATTTCTTTGTAGAGGCCACACCCTGTTTAACTGTCTTAGCTCTGCCTATTCTTGTAAGGTTGATGGTATCCCACTTCCCCTTATCCATTGTAGGATGGTTCACCATGATGTCTCCTGGTTTACCTTTAGGGCTTTTCTTTGTAGCTTTATATACTACGTGGTTCTCACCACCAGCTTTCACCTTAACCTTCCCACCCTTCTTGAGCGTGCTTCCTTTAACAGAAACGCCCTTAACAACTCCTTTTCTTTTAATCAAAGGACCGTTAGGGACTGGGCTTATAGAACCTTTTATAGAAGATATAGTGTCACCATTCTTAAGCACTCCTTTTCCTACATAAGCTTCAGCTTTCTGTGGATTGCGCACACCGTTTCCTCTTGTTACATTCTGAGGAAGTGTGTTACGCAATCGTGGAGCACTCTTTAAAAGTTTCTTAATGCTTGCCATCACTTCTTTTTAATTCTAATAGGTCTCACCTTAGCTAAACTTTTCTTTTGTTTAGTCATCCAGTCAACCTTCTTAGAGGTTTTCATAGACTTCTTAACATCACTCCAAGCGTCTTTAGCTCTTGACTTCATTACTTCTTTTTCATTTTCTTTAGTGTTTGAGCAAGACGTGCACGCTGTCCTAATTTACCTTTAGCCTTAGCAGCTTTAGCAAGCTTAGCAGCAGGAATAGGTTTACCAGGTTTAGCACCAAGTGCTGAGCGTAGAGCTCCAGGCTTCTTAATAGCCTTCTGGATCCACTTACCACCCTTGGCCATAGATGTAGCACCTTGTTGCTTGTCTTTTGTCAAGCTCACCTTTGTCTTAACGTTGCGTGGAGGAAGATTCATCTCTTGCACCTTTGTCCAAGCACCTTGAGGATCAACAGGTCCTACACGTTTTGTAGAAGCTTTTAAGCCAGCTTGAGCTTTCTTTATCTTTGCCATTATTTCTTAGATTTAGCTTTTATTTTTTTCTCTTGTTTAAGCATTTGTGCTGTAGGTTTCTTTCCAGATCCTTTGTTAGCACGGATATTGTCCCAAAGTCCACGCTGTGAATAGCTACCATCAGCACGCTTAATCATCTCCTTACCACCCTTAGCCTTAGAGAGTTTACCACCACCCATCATTTTCTTCTTAGGAACAGCAGCTTTTTTAACAGCTGGTTTCTTAGCACCAGGCTTAAGAGCTGACAACATCTTATCGATGTTTTTATTCTCATAGTTTGATTTCTGTATTGGAATCTTTTTTCCAGGGAACATTTCGCTCTCTACAGAGTCTCTTTTAGCTCTACCACCAACTTGGTACTTTTTAATCTTTGCCATTTTAATTATTTTTTTCTTCTAAACATTTAGGACATAATCCGTCAGCATCTAATTCAATTATATGGATGCCGCAGAATTTCACAAACTGCTTTGTTTTGGTTCTTCTGGAGCTTCTTTCACTACATCAGCCTCAACAGCTCTTGCAAGAACGCGTTCAATTATATCATTAGCTTGACTAGCTAAGAGAATTCTTGCTGCTTCTTCTGTTCCGAGTGTTGCTCTGAGTGAGTTAAGAATCATTCCAAATTCTGCTCCACTAAGCTCAAACTTGTCTTGAGGAGTCCATGTGTAACGTTTGTTAGGATCGTAAGTTGCCATATATAAAATTTTGGTTTAATTTACAAATATAAGTGTAAATCAATTAATTATCCAAATTTATTTCAAAGGTGATGGTTGCAGAAGCTTTGATAGACTTAGATAGATTTAGTCTTATCTGGAAGACGTTATGTAGTTTTAGTATCTCTTCCAGGAGCATATCATTATATTTAGGCAAGCTAGGAGCTAGTCTAAAATGATATGAGTGTGGGTTTTTAGTTATCTCAAGGGAGCTTAGTTCATCCACCGAGTTGATCACTCCTTCAAGATGTGCAAAATAAGCTATTTCATTATCTTGCAACACCTCAGGAAAGAATCGTTTGCTTATTGTCATTAGGACAGTGTTAGCAGGTATTTGGTTTTTGCAGCTTCCCCAGATAGAGCATCAGCTAGGTTTGAAATATCATGATAGCCATTGCTCTCACCATAGCTTTTAAGGCTTGAGGCGAAACTTATGAGCTCACTTACCACCAGACCAGCACTTGCTGAATCAGATAGAGGTTCCATCTTTGGTGCTTTGGGACGCTTGCCCGTGTAACCCATAAGTTTCTCTATAACCCCATCCTTAAAGTCATGTACATAATCATACAATCCACCAAGAGCTTGGTGTTCTGCATAACTAGTTGTCTGCCAATGTAATAGGTGTAGTTGCTCATGAAAGTAGGTGAGCTTTCCAGCAATGCTTTCAAGCGTCATTTCACCACTCCCAGCACTCTTCAGCATGTCTGAAGGAAATAATGATTTTGCCATAGTTATTCAATTGGACCTTCAGTGGTAGTAGTTGTTGTTGTAGCAGGAGCTTCTGTAGTTGTTGTAGTAGTAGTAACAGGAGCTTCTGTTGTTGTAGTAGTTGTAGTGGTTGGATTGCAGCATTCATATGCATCAATCTCTTGCCAATTACCCACCTTAGGCTTAGAGCGCTGAAGGATTAAGCTACCAGAAATTAAACGTCCTGTTCCATCGTAACGGACGTATGCTTTTAATTTATTATTAGTTGCCATAGTTTAAGTTTTAGCGTGGTCCTTCTGTTGTTGTAGTGGTAGTTGTCGTAGGTTCTACAGTGGTAGTGGTAGTGGTTGTAGGATTACAACATTCATAAGCTGGTATTTCGTACCACTTACCCACCTTGGGTTTCTTCCTTCTGAGAATCAGGCTACTGGGAACTATACGTCCAGTACCGTCAAACCTTACAAAGGCTTTGAGAGGGCGTTGATCAATTGAGGCCATGATTAATAGTTTAAATTGTATTTGTTAGATAATTTCTTAAGTTCGTTTGCGTAATACCATGTACACCTTGTCTTTGATTTCTCATCATTTAGTACAGCTTCCAAGTGTTCATCCTTTGCAGGATCAATTCCTGTATGGTATTTACCTTTATAAAAGCAGTTGTAGCCATCCATTGTAGTGCTTACAACTCCTGCATTATGAAGGATAGGGTGTGTGTCTAGCTTAGTGATTGGATCAGGAGCCCATGAGAATCCCATTTCATCTATCACCTTCACTTCTTTTTGTCTCACCCACAGATTCCAAAGCACAGCCCACATGTCTGCACACCAGCTCTGAAATCCTTTATTCTCGTTTTCAAAGAATTCTTTATTTATTTTGAGCAGGTAGCTTCTGATTAGTATACAATCATTCATCACCTTGCTCCAGAATGCACTGTCTATATTCTTAAGGAGGTATTGTGCACCACCTGAATCTTTGTCTTTTTCCATAGCTTCCTCACGGCTAATCCCTATTACACTTCCTATTTCTGAAAGGATGTCGCGTGTCTTATATTCTTCTAGCTTATCAGGAAGTACATCCTTTATCTTACTATCAAAATAAGAAGCGCTTATGTAGCTATGTGTGTCTGATAGATAACATACATCATCTTCTATAAACTGTTGAACATCAAACTTTTGTGTAAACAATATGTCTGAATCACAGTAGAATATGGCCTTATCACTTAGCTCTGGATGTTCTTTCCAATGTCTCCAAAGGGTGTATGGTCTCAAAACAGGTATATAGATTCCTAACAATTGACTCACCTCATCTTCATCCTTGTAGAAATGAAACTCAGCTTCTGGATAGAGATCTATCACCTGTTGCCATTTTGGATTTTTGTCTCTGTGTTTAGGAATGAATATAAGCACAATGGCCTTATCACTCTCTCCTCTGTTCTTTAGACTCTCTAGCCACAAGTGCACTTGCCATGTGTAATAGGTGTCGTCTGGCTGAACGCAGACATACTTTAAATCCTTCATATGTAGTTTATTGGTTTATAATTCCTTATGTAGGAACCTCTGTGGTTGTGGTGGTAGTTGTAGTGAAGTTGTTATTCAAATCACAAAGCTGGCAGGATATACCCTCCAGCTGTTTAGCAATTTGCCATAACAAATTCTCTGTTGTACCCCATCCTACTTGTCTACTTGGTATTGGCATTTTAATATTATTTATTATCTACTAATTTCTTCCCAGTCCATAGAAACAAATGCACCCTCACCACCAGATGTTGTTCCAACAGCCATCTCCACTATAATTTCATAAGGGGTTCCTGTTAGTCCATCTCTTTCTAATTGAGTGGCCAAAAGAGCTTGCTTTAATATATTGATTGAAGGAGATCCTTGATTGGATGAATTTACATAACCACTAGCTAGTCTCCTACCACCACTTGCACTAGTTCCTGTAAGATTGTATTCTATAGCAGAGTCAGCTCCTGCATCTACCCATAGTCCTCCAGAAGTTGTACCACCAGCTAATACTCTCCATTGATAGTTTTTACCATTACCTAGTCCTAAAAGAGAGACAGCTGTAACAACAGCAATAGCATCAAGTCTCGTAGACTTAAGCTTTAATGATACAATTGGATAGTATGTACCAGCTACAGCAAAGGTTCTTGGGGCAAGAATAGATGTACCAACAGATTGTTGTACACCTCTAAGTTCATAGCCACCCTCAGATATCACTGTAGAACATATTTGTTTCAGTGTACTAGCTCCAGATGTCTCATCTGTATTTTCAATCTCATAACGCAGTGGTAATGAGGCAGTTGTAATATATGTGCTAGCTATAATGTTAGCGTGTTGAAATGTGTGACAGACAATAAACTGTCCGTTAATTATAAATCCAACACGTACAGAACCCACTCCCAACCACTCAAGATCCATCCAAAGGATTTGAGCTTTTGTAAGGTCAAGTGTAATTCCTGAAGGACCAGATCCATCTAGCTTATCTCCATTCCAGTTAGCTTGTAACACAGGTGTTTCCACTATAGAACCAGTTACAACACTCCTTTTTACAAAGGCTACAGCACTATCTGCTTGTTCTATATAAAATCCATTTTCATCACCATAATATCCAACACGTTGTGTAAGACCTGTTTTAGCAGGGCTCATTACAAATGTATTAAGAACAAGAAGTGACTTACCAGGCTGGTAAGGAAACACTTTATTTGTTTCTCTTACAACAGAAGATGATGAAGCTGCTGTAACATTTAAGTCTACAAGTCCTTGATCTGCATTAAATACAGCTGTGCCACCTGTAGAAACAGCTGTAGCCCATTGTCCGTTGTCAGCATACCTATGGCTAGAATCAAATAACGTTAGAGGTTCACTAACTCTAAGTCTTCCAAAAGAATCGTATGATGTAGAAGGCAGAACAACATTCTCAGGGTTAGTGGGTGTTCCTGTTGTGCAACAGTTAACAGCCCTACTCACCTTGGAAAGATCATTCCAAATTCCCCATAGGAGGTTTGACTCCTGGCTCCAGCCTATCTGCCTGTTAGGTATTGACATAAGTGTACAAAAATAAGGTGATTATAACAAAAAACAATGAGCATCAACAAATTACGTTAACTAGATTTGTTAAATCCACTCTAACTAATTTAGTTAGAGAAGGATCCATCTATCTTACGTAACATCTGTCTGCCTATTTCATCTGCTTTTTTAGGGTGGATAAAGGATAATATAACAAAACTGAGCTGTATAAATAAAGCAATTGTTATACAAAAAAATTTTGTGAGGAGTATAAATTTTTTCATTTACCCTGCCCCCTGTACTTGCTCACAGCTTTGTCTTTAGGACCCTGTGTCTTTTGGGCTTTACCCTTTTTACGCTTGCCAAAAGAGATCTTCCTAGACTCTGCCAGCTTACTGCCTTTTGCTTTAGCCATTGTGTTAGTTTTTATTTTCCAGTGTATCTATCTCTACAGACTGAGAAGAGTCTACGGTTTTCTTAGTTTTACCCCAGAAGTTCTTCTTCTC
>Ga0129333_10000287_pt1 | contig 38202 bp, 68 predicted proteins | sample CPB6_08_DNA_FD_94474 | JGI IMG/M metagenome (GOLD analysis project Ga0129333, IMG submission 94474) | Freshwater to marine salinity gradient microbial communities from Chesapeake Bay, USA - CPBay_Sum_0.6_0.8_DNA | ecosystem: Environmental > Aquatic > Marine > Coastal | place: USA: Chesapeake... | reverse complement strand
GGTGATTGCCATCGATGTCCCACTCATCTTTTTTCGGTGGAGCTGCAGTGCTACGAAGATGTTCCGGAACATCCTCATCATCAACAGAAGGCGATCCATGCTTCTTTGATTTTAGTTTTAAAAGAATAGGATGAACGACCAGGGCAATGGTATGATCCGCACCCCAAACATCGTAGTCATCGATATGGATCTTAATCTTGCGTTCATTCTTGTCAAGATACTTGTTAATAGTCTTGTTGAGAACATCCATCATAGCATCAGTGACTTTTGCGACTACACGATCATACCACGTGTAGTCTTTCTCGCTGTAGTCATAGTTAAACTTACCAAAGCGCTTTGCAAAATACCAATCCTGGAGTTTCAAAGGTCCAGAGATTCGATCGCGGTAAGGTCCGATAAATGCTTTCATTCGCTTTCTCCAATTAGATTTTTTAGACTCCACATAATAAAGTCGTAGTCACCATCTTCGTTAGAATACATTATATCATATGCTGCTTGAAGGCCAGCAATATATGCTTGTTTCATTAGGTCAATAGTATCGTCTCCGAAGTCGATATCATACTGATTCTGCTCAAGCCATTCATTCCAATTCTTCATTTGGAAACTCTTCGGTAGGTACGAAAACATACTCGCTCTGATCTGGTTGTGTCCAAGGAAATGTAATGTTCACTCTGCTACCACGACCCGTATAGTAGCTCTTAAAAGGTTTGCCTTCATCAATCTCAGGATGAGTAGCCCACTCCCAGAACACTCGGCCCTCGATCCAGTACGCTTGCCCGTCTTCTCCTTTGAACACAACGCTGTTACGACGGTTCTGCCAAGTGCTTTCACCCACATCGTTCCACTCGTCGTCTTCACCAGTCAACGGTGCGATAGGTTTCCATAATGCAAGTTTTTCAAAGAGAGCTACTGCATACGGTGCAGACATACCGCTGTGCCCTTGTTCTGAGAACACTTTGAGAAGCTCGAGCGTTCCTTCTGCGAGCCAACGGTTCGGTCCATCTTCTGGATCGTTAATATCATATCCAGCCAGTTTAAGTTCGGCTTCCGCCCATTTCAACATATTGCTCATTTGCTTTCCTCTATTAGATTTTTCAATTGCCACATAATGAAGTCATAGTCACCGTCTTCGTTCGAATACATCAGATCATATGCTGCTTGAAGACCAGCAATATATGCTTGCTTTGCGGTATCGAATGAATCACCCCAGTCATAATCATACTGAGCTTTTTCGATGTATTCGTTCCAGTTCATTCTTTAGGTTTCCATAGTTTAGCAAACTTCAACACATTTGGGATTTCGTCGTTCGGTCTAGGACATACTACAATACAACTGTCTCTACCGTCAAGGGTATTCTTTTCATGAGCCACATAAACATCGGGTAACGAGAAAATTTTATTAAACTCTTTTTCGTTTACACGAACAACACATTTTTTGAAAGAGTTTTCGAGCCAATTTCGATAATGCGGATACAATACCCAATCACTGCCTTGTTCGTGTGCGACAATGCCAAACTTTAAATGAGCACCGAGAACAGCATGTGCCACAAGAGTCGGAGTCATATAGTCTGGAAATTCCTCCAACACTGCAATATACATTTTCATTCTTTAGGCTCCTCATTATAGCTTTGCCAGGGAGTGTACCCTGTGGTGACAATTTTCGTGACGCCTCTACCACTATATGTTTTCATAAACGTGGGGCAGTTGTTGTCAGGACAGACATATCCCACAGGACCTCTAAACTCCATTCCACACTTTGAACATTTCATTACACCAATGTATGGATCAATGTCCTTGGGAGTATATGGAACATAAGGAGGAATTGGATTAGGTTCATCTTTCTTAAGGAGATACTGAATGATCCAAGCAATATCACGCTTGACGTCTTCTACATCAGACTGAATCTTCTCGATTGCCTTATTGCGGTCTTCTTTATTCATTGTATAATCCAATCCATATTCATCCAGTCAGTATCTTCCGGCATCATTTCAACTTTGTCACCATGCAGCTCCTGCAGTTGTGACCAGACATAAACGTTGTTCTTACGCAGACAGTATCCAGTCTTTCGGCATTCATAGCAAGATCCACTCGAACCATAAAACATAAACGCATGTTCAGTCTCTTCGACACGAGTAATACCGCTGTTCATTCGCCATGAGTCACCAGTAGTGTAGCCACCAGACCAGCCAGCAAGAATACGATAATGGGGATCGTCACCTTTCAATTTAATGACAACCCAGTTATCAGGAGTGTATGTCATTTATTATAAAACCTTTCATATAGTTGGATGATCTTATGGAGTTCGGGATGTCTGTATATCCACTGACCAGTTGATGGATCAAAATCTGTCTTAAAGAAATTATCCATTACCTTATTACCAGTGTTTACACTTGCATCGACTTCCAAACACATCTTATCAAATTCAGCATCCGAGATAATTGCTTCATCCCGGAATTCATACGCGTAGGCGGCGACAGATAGTTTAATCCGCCGCTGCACTTCTTTCTCTACTTTCGATCCCCAACCAATGGGAGCATCATCAGCGAAGAATTCTTCAAGGTTCATTCTTTCACACCGAATCCAAGTCGCTCTTTTTCACGTTTGCGCCAAGAGCGTTTAATAGCACGAGCATCTTCCAAAGCATTGTGTAGGATAGCACTCGACTCAGTTGACAACTCGCGGTCGATCTGCATAGTCAGTTTCAAAGGCGTATTGATTGCCACCCCTGGACCAGTGATAAGTGACATACAGAAGTATTTAATATCATCAGGCCAATCTGCAATGATATGAACATCATCCCACTGATTGATGAATGCCCAGAGTTTCGTGTGAAACCAAGTCTTTGCAATCGGATCTTTATTCAGCCAAGGCACGACATTAGCGAACACCCATGAGCCATACTTTTCATCATTCTCTAGTTCTAGAACCTCATAGAACTCTTGACCATCGTCAGCAACGAGAGCCATCGAGATAAGATCACCGCCAAACTCGTTGAATTCGCAATCAATAAAAATATTCATTCTCGATCACTCCCTGAACGAACTTTCCGTCTTTTACCTTGAGACTGTTTCTCTTTGGCCGTTCACCGTTGAACAGGATGCGATCGTATGCTCGGCCTCCGTCGATCGAGATATCACCGATAGTGCGGAAGTCATGACGGTGTTGACTATAGTGTAGTTCCCCGTCTACCTCTACCATCGTGAATTCTAGATCCTCAATACAATCTGCATTAGTGATCATAACTTGGTTTTCGCCGTTCATGTATAGAGCAAAGTAACGATTGCCAAACTCAGGGTGAGGAGTCTCACGATAGAAGACGTCAGTAGCAAGTGTACCATGATTTAGTGCACTAGTACACACATATGTAATAGGAACACCATCTTTTTTCTCGTAAGAAGCAATCACAGCATTGGTGTCGAAAATCGGGTTATGTTTAATACCCATTGCAATTGCCTCATATGCCAGGACAGTCATAATTTATTCCTTCGATTTTCCAAACAAGGTTCGGAATTCTTTAGCCATTTCCAAGCCTTGTTTACTACAAGCAAACCACACACCCATGAACATACCAACTGCTAATGACAGTCTAAGGGTAAAAAAGAATGGCGGCCAAACAACGGGATGCCAGATAGCAAACGCAGCTGCTAGAAAAGCAAAGTGAACCGCCGCAAAAATCATAACAAGAGCAATTCCAGTCATAATAGCGAATGGAACCAAATGCGATGTAATTTTAAGAATCATCTTTTCCTCAGTTTCTCATAAATGTTATATTCAATAGTACCTACCTTGCCGATGCCCATCAGATTGACAATAACATCTTTTTCTTCCGAAGTCAACGGTTCACCAGGTTCTTCTTCACTGACATACCAACCACGACCCTCAAGCTCATCGATCAGCTCTTGATCGTCAAACTCATCAAGTTCTACATCTACTTCTACACTAATATAAGCCATTTGTAAACCCCCTATTTCACTTATGACCTACAGTTTCACGTTTAATATCATTATGATTAAACTCTGCCCAATAGAGTTCATAAGCTACCCCATCGACCAAACATTCAAACTGATGATATAGACCTGGCTTAACCTTAGTATAATCCCCAGCATTTAGGATAGTAGTATCAACTAGATCATAGTCTTTCTGCCAGACACGAATAAGCATTGAACCAGATTCTACGTAGAATCCGTTCCATTTGAATTCATGTAGATGCTTCGAACACGTACCATCTTTATTCATTTCAATACGATGAAACTCTAAAGCACCGTTTGCTTCAATGAGTTCGGTCGTTCCCCATACTTTACCAGCTTTCATGTATCACCTTATCAATAGATCTTTTTAATGTAATAGTCAAATGGTTCGTCTGTGCAATAGACAATCTCATGGCCGTCGAGTAGTTTACCTCGAAGGGTGTTGTTATCTATTCTTTTGATGTATCTCATATGGAAAGTCTTGGGTGTTTTTGACCCTTTGATATAAATCTCGACTACATAGTAATCTTCGAAGATTCTTTGGAATAGATTCGGACTTTTACTCATTGATATCCCCCATAGTTCTAAGTCTTTCCCACGAAAAGTATGCAGCGACCCCGACCACAAAGGTAACGGGGTTGAGATTAACCAACCCCGAACTAATTAAATCAGCTGCAATGAAGCATAAACAGTAATCGGAGAGCCGCATTATACGCCTCTCCCATGTGCTACACCATCTGCACCATAGCTAGCTGCGAAGCCGTGTGGCTTAAGCTTTGGTTCGATACCAGTAGAGCCAAGAACGTAACCAGCAGCTTCGGTAGCTGCACAGTTTGAACCATGCTTCGGGTCAGTGTTTACGTCCAGGTGGATTTCCACTTCGAACTCGTCAACAAATGGTGCAATTTGATTATAGAGTTCGCAAACTTTGCGGGCTTCGTTAATCATACGCATCTTCGGACGGTTCTTCTTTAAATCGAAGTCACGCTCGTGTGATACATTTGAGAAGATACGGCAACCTGAGTTACCATTCTTGTGAATGATAAGCACTGTTGCAAAGCGCGCATAAGGCGCTTGTTCCGACTCTTTAAAGTATCGAACAGAGTCACAGCCAAGATAGATCTTGGTGTTGCTGTTCAGAGTAACCAGTAAGTCTACAATTTCTTCGATTTGCTTCTGGGTAAACATGATTTATTCCTTTCCTTACCCCTACATATTACCATAAAAAAAGGCGGTTGTAAACCGCCTAAATCAGAGTGATGAACCTTTTCTTTTCGTCCAGTCATAACACTCATAGGCTCGTATCTCCCATCCCTTTTCCTTCACGAATCCATAACCTAAGCTTAGGTCTTCTGCACACTCTTCTATGGAATATGATACATACCCCGATGAGAAGACGATGCACATCTCCTCCCCATTCATATCTAAGGCACAAGCCAGGATCATTGCAGTAAACATTAATTACCCTCGTATATCTTACGGAGATGGGATTCGAATTCTTCGACCTTCTTTAATCGATCAGGCCATAATATATAGTCTTTATCCGGATTCTTTTTTAGATTATTGAGTAGAGGAATCATAGCTTTATATAACTTATCAAGTCTAGATTGAAGCTCTTCGACTGTTACTGCAGATAGTTCATCTTCGTTTACAGCAGTAAATCCGAAGTCAAAAAGATCACTCATTTTGCATATCCTATTACACAATATCTTTCGTAGTTAGGCAGTTTCAGGGTGCCTTGGTATAGTACATTCTTTATACCATTCTTAACAGCCAGATCCTCGTGGTGACCGATTGTATTAATATGATCTTTTACAGTCACATAATTGTTTGATGTTAAGGCGTACATAGGCCCTTCAATAGCAGTAAGATCGGTCATGTGTTCACATGAAGGGTTAATAATCAAATCATAAGATTGTGCTATCTCTGGTTTATCGAACAGCTGCGTTACATCAAGGGTAAAACTGTTATAGTTCATTTTCATTTGATTATGAATAAAATACTGATCACGACTATCATGAGCAGTTTGATCTAGATCAAAGAAGTCCCAGGAATCTACTTTTGCTTTATCACTCATGAGTTCGTATAATAGAACCGAATTCCAACTACCAAGAACAGCAACCTTTTTAAACTTGGTCTTAAACTTAGTAATCTCGTATACTAACCACTTCTTACTTTTCAGTTGATTTGATCTTAGACTTTCAGATAAGGAGGTTTTTCCAGAGACGTAAGAATAATGGGCGAATCTTCCGAGAACTCTTTCTAAATCAAAATTAGCCATAAACTATTCCTTAATAATGGTGCCGGCACGAGGGTTCGAACCCCGGACCTGATGCTTACAAGGCAACTGCTCTACCAACTGAGCTATACCGGCATTGGTGATACACTAGTATGTATCACCTTTTATTTACTTAATACCTAGGCGCGCCAAAGTTTTTGGTCCAGCAATACCATCGGCGGTAAGACCATTGCGGGTCTGCCATTCCTTTAGTTTTGCTTCAGTAGCAGGACCAAAATCCCCATCAGCTTTCAGATTCAAAGCTGCCTGGAGTTTCTCAACGATTTTACCTTTTGAACCGACCTTAACGGTAGTTGGCTCAGCAACTTTTGCAACAGGAGCAGCAGGAGCAGCAGCTTTTGCAGCGGGTGCAGCAGCGCTTAAGCTTACCTTACCACCGAGAATTGCAAGTGCACCTTCCCAGCGCTTTTGGCGATCAGCAAGACCGATATCACCACCATTAATAATCTTAGTCATCTTGACGATATCACCAGTGTCTGCGATTGCATTGAGCTTCTTATTACCCCAGAACCAGCAAGCACTTTCGATAGCACCCTTTTCGGTTGCAACATATTCAGCTGCTTCTTCTGCAGTCATACCAACAGACTTACCAAAGGCGGTATAGTTATCACGACCGGTAAGTTGCTTCAGACCACGGCCACGGAATCTCCAGCCGTCACCTTCTTTTACGTTACCCATCTTTGACTTACGGAATTCATCCATATAGACATAGTTAGCGATCTTCTCTGGGTTGCGAGCATACTCTTTTGCATCACGCTTACCAGCACCAGTACCAAAGTAACGACCAAACACTTTTAGAAGTGTTTCTTCTTTATAATTTAAATTTTCTTCAAGTGCAGTAAAGTTCGCGCTTTCGTGCGCGCACTGTGCGATGAAACCAGCAATACGGTTTGGAGTATTAATCTCGTACTTAGGAAAAAGTTCCGTCATGGCTTTATACCATGCGGAAGCATTTTTATTGCCAGGAATCATAGCTGCAAGATGTTCTTCTTTGAAAAAATCCATATGAGCCCCTATGAAATATGATTGGAGCGGGTGGCCAGAATCGAACTGGTCTCCTACAGCTTGGAAGGCTGGTTGGCTACCATAGCCTCACCCGCATAAGTGCTCGTCTCTCCGAGCTGTCACACTGATCCATAAAGCCGGAGCCAAGGAACGCTTCGCCATAGTGTAAGGCGGGTTAGCTTCGTTATCGCTTACTATCCACAAATTAAAGACTGGATGGTCTGTGGACCTCGTCGACACTATCTAACCTTTTGCCAATGTGTAATTACTTACACTGTGCTTGGTTGCAGTATCCATCCAAATAGTATATATCAAAGTCCTAGCCAGGACAATACTTTCTTTTCATGTTCTTTCCAGAGCTCTGGATCATACTCATAACGATTACGTTCTCTATTAAACTTCTTGCTTAGCTTCTGAGCTGGTGGTCCATATTTGTTAACCATTTCACACAGACGTGGAAAGATGTAGCAACGCAACACAACAAGATCGTTACACTTATGTTCAACAGTCTTGTAATCTTTACCAGCAAGATACGTACGAGCAAGGAAGGTAGCTCGATTCTCGTTACGAACGTCCCAGCGGCGATGCTGTTTTAACGACATCATAGTGGCATGTTCTTTATCGTAAGTTTGCTGATGGGTCTTCAACCAATCAACTTGTTTACGAAATTTGCGCTCTTCAAAACGGATAATGCGAGCTTCTTCGGAAAGGTGTTTGGATTTAATTTTAAGTTCTACAGACATTTTATTCTCCTAATTGGGTTATTCAGTTTAGCTTCATAATGTTAGACCCAATTAGGGTGGTTTAGTAATCTACGAATGGAATTCTTTCATAGCGTTCTCCTTTGTTAAATGTGAGTGACCTAACAGACGATCTGAATGGGTATTGGCATCAGCCGCAGGGTTTCTGGTTTGTCACTCTCTACTACAAACCCTTTTTCGATAGGTATTCGACTCCAAACATGCACAACCTGAGAAGGTTTTTTATCGGTTTTACCAGCATGTTCCGTGGCTAATATAAGAATTCATGAGTTGTCTCGGTTACTCTCATAGGTTACTTATAACGTCGAATTAGTGGTGGCCCAAGCGGGATTCGAACCCGCGACCGTGAGTTTTAGAGACTCGCGCTCTTACCAAGCTGAGCTATCGGGCCTTATTTCTCGCTACTACCAAAGAAGAAGTTAATGATAGTAGAAACAGCGGTACCAAGCAAGAAGCCTAGGATGATATTAGCAAAGTTTTCTCCAGCTGGTGGCACTGAGATAAATGTCACTGCGAAGAAATAGATTGCGCTAATTACGCCCCAGAACCATGCAAACCAATAGGTGAAGTGCACTGCTACTTTATCACCTTTTTTAACTAGATCCGCATGTAAGTTCTTTAAGGTATCGTCTGCAATAATTTCTTTATTTTCGTCCATTCTAGAACCTTTTTGTTAATTACAATATTCATACAGACTTTATTTATACAGGATCGTTTTGTCCGCTAAGACATCCAATACGATTTAGCGTTTTTGTTTGCTGAACCGATCCTAAATCTTGGTCCGGGTGGCAGGATTTGAACCCACGGCATCTTGGTCCCAAACCAAGCGCTCTACCAAACTGAGCTACACCCGGAAAATCTTAAGCGTAATCTGCTTTCAGATCTTTAATAATTTTAAATGCAAGATCTACTTCTTCTTGCGTCAACGGAGGAAGGAAACCTGCAAGGATATCGCAAGCGATCTTGTCCTCTGCTTCATTCATGCTAAGCTTATCTATGTCAGTAAAAAGAATGTGGAAAGCAAGGTCACCAGCAATACGTGCAGATTCGACGCAGTTGTACATTCTATAGTCTCCGTTGTTGATAGTAGTAATATAAGCTATCAGACAGGGAATGTAAACCCCCTAATGAAAAAATATTTTGGCGGTGCGCCTGAGAGTCGAACTCAGTACACCTTCACAGGTGTTACAGATTAGCAATCTGCTGCATTACCGTCCTGCCCGCGCACCATTATTCTTCATCAGTAGCTTTGTAGAAGTCATCCATCTTCTTCTCTTGGATGGTCTTTTGATCCCACCACTTGCGTGGATTGCCACACATATAGCAAGAACAAAGATGAGGGGTATGTGCGTGGATGCCAATAGATGTTTCGTCAAGTGGTCGCCATTTAGCAAATACCTTCTGAACCCATTTCTTCTTCTTGAATTCTTGAAACCGTCGAAAAGCTCTATCGCGCATTTTGCTCTCCTATATTATTTAACAGAATGTTTGGGGAAAGCTAAGATTGCTCTTAGCGGCACCTTGCCATACTCCCCATCAAAGACATACTGAGTTCATCCATTAACGTCGTTAAGCGCTTAACGTGGATACAACGAGTGGTCACAGTATGTCCATGGAGGGGAGTATCGGAATCGAACCGATAGTTGTTGTTTAGTTGCTGTAAACATTCTAAATTGTTTAACGTGATACCACTGCAATACATGGGTTATGCAGTACCCTTTGCCGTATATCCTAATCGAAGTGCACTTCTAAAAGAATATCTATAAGCATCTGAATCCTTCACATCACGTTAACTTGGTGCGGATGGAGAGACTCGAACTCTCACGCTTACGCACTGGCTTCTAAGACCAGCGTGGCTACCATTACACCACATCCGCGATATTTGGTGCGGGGTAAGAGGATCGAACTCCTGACCTTCTCGGTGTAAACGAGCGGCTCTACCGCTGAGCTAACCCCGCAATGTATGGCGACCTGTACCGGGATCGAACCGGTGTTCTTCTGCGTGACAGGCAGACGTATTAACCACTTTACCAACAGGCCAATATGAATACAATGGATTAGTGAGCGGAGGGTGCTACCCAAGCATTTTGCTAATTTACGTGTCAAAATTGTCCCTACTCTGACACAACCATCGTAACTTGGTGGACCCTAGGAGGATCGAACTCCTGACCTCCTGCTTGCAAGGCAGGCGCTCTCCCAGCTGAGCTAAGAGCCCAAATAATAACAGGATCGTTTTGTCCGCTAAGACTTCATGCATTTTTAGCGTTTTGGTTTGCTGAACCGATCCTTAAACATGGCGGAGAGCGGGTGCACTCGAAGCCCATACGTTTCACCGTACCAACCGTTTTCAAGACGGTGCTGACGCCCTGGTCAGTTCACTCTCCGTATTCTATTTCTAGATTTATAAGTATCTAATTGACTATCACAATTACTACATACAAATCTTAAATTTTCTAATCGATTATCATTATTTATTCCGTTAATATGATCTAAGATTAGTGGCATAGGTTTACCCATCCATTCAGGACCTATTCCACAACAATCACATTTGTAATCGATTAGTTTGTCTTCTATAACTCTACGCTTTACATGGTGTCTAGCATAGGTACAATTTTCTATAAAGATTTCAGAGTTTTCTTTTCTATTAGAAACTTGAAATCTATTTGGTCCTACCTTTTTACCTTTATTCCAAGGTGTTGATCCTGTTAATGCTGGCATTATCATACTCCTTTTACTTATAAGAGTATTTATACGCGGTAGTACGTAGAACTGCAGCATTAATTAAAATAATGTGGAAGGCGACTATATCTTCCACTATTTTACCCCGACTAGCGAGTCTGCGCTTATTGGTTGCGGTGGGAAGGACTCGAACCTTCGATTTACTGGTTATGAGCCAGTCGAGATGCCTCTTCTCTACCCCGCAATAATATTTGGCTCCCTGACGTGGGCTCGAACCACGGACCCGATGATTAACAGTCATCTGCTCTACCAACTGAGCTATCAGGAATAAACTCTTTGTCCATTGTACACCCGCAACGGACTAACGACTTGATAGGGTGACCCTCAGACTGAGTAGTTGAACTTCTGACATCTTTTAATGTTCAACTTCTACGTGCCAACTCGTCTTCTCATGGTGTCGTCTTAACTTCAATTTCTGTTTTCAGCTGAAACCATTTACGCACAGTCCGAAGACCTTCTACAGCTGCATGTGAAAACAGAAATTATTTCATTCTGTTTTGTTTTAATTTTCAAAGAGCAGAGGTCAATGCCAGAGCTTGAACCTCTCTTAGAACTCAGAGCAATGCTTGCGCTTGACTTCCTTGTTCCGTATGATTAATATATAGTCTCTTGAATCGGAAGTCAACAGATATTTTTATAAATTTCACTAATAAGCTCGCCACGTTTTGTCCAATTTGCTGGATCACGAACAACAGATTCGTATTCAGCTCGAATAAAACGCTCTCCATCAAGAAGCGGTTCACCTTTTAACTCTGCGATGGCTGCCGAACGACCCGCATTAGGATTACGCACTTTTGCAAGTCGTATACCATCGCCGTAAGGATCATCTAGAAACAAACCAAGTTTAGCAATGTCCGTCAGAGTCAGAGTGTTCAGTTTCACAATCGTTTCCTTCGTTGATAGGAGTAATATAAGCTATGTATGTATGCTTGTAAACCCCCTATTTTCACTTTTTTCATTCACACCATGACTTTTTTGCATCGCCATAGTATTCACGAGCGTAACCTTTTTCGATTAGCATAGCGGTTAGGCTATTGCCATCAATGATTACGTCTCCAAGTACTCTACCACCAAACTTATCCCATTCATAGAGATTAATCTGGGTAGTCTTGGCGTTAGCAACAAGTTCTTTTGTGAACTTACTTGCAGCTGCACCCATTTCAGCTTCTTTCTCGCACGAAGCACGTCCACCTTTTTCAGGTGTATCTACACCCCATACACGAACAGATAGCTTCTTAGGCAGTGGTTCAATCAAGAATGGTGCTTCAATCTCAACAGTGTCACCGTCTATGACACGAAGAATCTTTAACTCATGTAGTACACCATTTGGCTTCTTTACTTCTGCATATACGCTTGTAGCAGTAGCAAGAACAAGTGTTAGTGTTAGTAATAGTTTATTCATAGTAATCTCCTAACTAATGTTAGGGTATTTATACGCAGGATCGCTTGTTTGCTACGGAATCGAACCGCACAGTTTGATTAAGAATCAAATGCTCTACCATTGAGCTAAGCTATTGTTTGCTGCAACGATCCAAAGGTAGTAGCTACGCCTTAGTAGGCGTAGCGATCGTTCATAAGAGCCTTCACCATAACATTGTATGGGGTAAAGTCTTCAAGGTCGTTCGCAAGAACGCTCTTCATGATCGCAGGCGAGAAGCCAGAGATATGAGCAGTACCACGTTCGTCGAACTTGACTGGAGTGTTACCGTTCTCCTTACCGTGCATAGACAAGTTCCAGAAGACAATCTTCGGTACAGTGTACCCAGCATCCTCATACTTACGCTTGATCATCTGCATAGCAGAGTCGTCGTAGCGAGTGCACTGGTCAAACTGCATGTCCGAAAGAATCAACAGCATCTGAGGCATGTCCTTCTCTGCAACCTTACCATTGACAGCGATCTTGAGAATCTCGTCAAATGCAGCATGCAGATTAGTGTTCATTTCCCAGTGGGCTTTTGCCATCTGCTTCATCTTCTGAGACAGAGTACCTTTGAGGTATTCCATCTTAGGCTTACCAGAGAAGGTCAGGAACAGGTCCTTGAAATCTCCAGTGTTCTTGTCTGCACAGTAAAGACCGAGCGAAACAGCGATGTCAATAGGAGACAGTTGCGAACCATAAGAGTAACCGAGGCTACCCATAGAACCGGAAACGTCGACCATTGGCATGATACGAGCATCACCGATAAAGTTAGGCAGTGCCTTCCACTGTTCATCTGCAACAGCTACATTACCCTTAATGACAGACTTAACTACATCGTAAGGGTAAACTGCTCCCGCGTTGATCTTGACCTTAGGGTCACGCTGTTCAACCGGCTTCTTTAGTTCCGCAATGTAAGCAGAGTATGCTTCCTTTGCGTTACGACCAAAAGCCTTCTGGTAACGAGCAGATGCTAGAGAAGGAACATGCGAGAAGTTGATTGCTTCCCATTCCTTAGCGCACATCTTGCTTTCAACAACGTTGGTCAGACCAACAAGTAGCTTACGATACTGCTTAGGAGTCAGTTCAAGGAACCGAGTCAGTTCAACAGCAACCGGACCTTTACGAGGCATCCACTTTGCAGCAAGACCATCCTTGTTAGCAAGTGCTTCACGAATGAATGCAAATGCCTTCTGACGGTTGATCGGATCCTTGTAGGTGAACAGGTCATCCCAACGTCCCAGTTCAGGAACCTTAGGCATAAGCTTACCCGCAAGAGTTGGGTCGGTAGTCTCTAGCGCGGAGAGCAGATTACGGAAGGTAGCACGTTCACCAGCACCACCACGAATATCGCGTGCCCACAGGAGCATGCGAAGAGTCAGATCCTGGTTTTCAACCAGAGATGAAACGAACTGCTTGGTGATATCAGTACCACGAGCGGAACCAATCAGACCGAACAGATCAAGAACAGGAGACTTAGAAGTAGCACGTGCCTTCATACCGTTTGCAGTACGAGCAGGAGCTTTAGCCTGAGCCTTCTTAACAGCGTTTACAAAAGACATAATATTTCCTTTCAGGTTGGGTTTACGGATTCGAACCGTTAAGTTTGTTTTCAAGACAAATTGGGAACCATTCCCGGTTTTAGTTGCTGAAACCAACCTATGGTTTCAAGTTTTATCTCTAAAGGAGAGATAGTTGTTTAGCAGGCCTTCAATGTTGGCCTTGCCAATAGGGTTTTGAGAGTGAACATAGAACGAAAAGTCATCCGGTAGTGGATTGTAGGGATCGTTCATACTCCAATTAATAATAAATTTAGCAATGTCATAGCCAGTGGTTTTATACTGACCTAGATCGTGGTCAAATGAAATGTATGATGGCATTCCCCGTGCCATAATGACAGAAGAAACATCATCAAGAGTACGACAGATAACCCACTCTTCATTACGATACTTTTCGCGAACCTGCCAAGGCGCCCAAGTGACGTCTTCCAGATTTCTTTCGTCGTCAAGAAACAAATTCCAAGTCATTATGACACCTTTCAGGATCGCGGCTTTCGCCATTCCTTTTGATTACAAGTCAAATGCTCTAACGAGCTCTAAGCTGCTGTAACGATCCTATAATTTATTCACCCATCGGAAGCCGACAGATTGCACATTTGTGATCATGCACGTTAGGCTGCAGACAACCACACCCATCGTGCTTACACGTTTTTACTTTAAAGAGATTCTTAAACCAGTTAATCATCTGTGTGTTCCTCTCTCGTGTGCTCTTAATATAAGGCTTACTGATTAACGCCAGTCTTTAAAGTTTCTGTTAGATTCGTTATCTTCGAATCCAGCCATGTAAGCTTCGATTTCATCTGGAGTCATCTGGCTCTTTGGAACCATTGCACTAGTGAAAGTGTTAGCCTCATAGTAGTGAGGAGCACATGGACGACGATAGTAGCTATCTGCACTACCACGATCATAAGGCCCGCCGTGACGTTTGTCATACTCGGTCATTGACTTATCCTTTCAGATTAGTGGCGAGGTAGATCTACCAGACCAAGTAGCACAGTAAGTGCGTATTCGATTGTTTCCATCGCTTGCGCTTTGGTGATGTTGTTCGCGTCGTACTCCATCTCAGCGAGTTTAATCAGCTGGGTGAGTTCTTCGGTAGTCATACCCTGGATTGCAGTGTGGACTTCGTCCAAGTTATTAAAGGTTGTCATTGTCATGTTCCTTTGTTGATAGTAGTAATATAAGGCTTACTGATTGGTTTGTAAACCCCCTAAATCAACTTTTTTTGGATGCCCGTCGAGGATTCGAACCGCGATTACTAGGGTCAGAGCCTAGCGTCCTACCGTTAGACGAACGGGCAATAAACTTGGTGTCTTTGGCGGGACTCGAACCCGCAACACCTAGCACCTCAAGCTAGTGTGTCTACCAATTGCACCACAAAGACATTATTGGAGCGGAGAATGGGATTCGAACCCACGACCATCTCGTTGGCAACGAGAAGCTCTGCCACTGAGCTACCTCCGCATTATTGGTACTGGATAGTGGAATCGAACCACGTCCGCCTCAGTCACAGTGAGGGATGCAACCATTACACCTTATCCAGCATAGTATTGGTGCTCCCAGAAGGACTCTAACCTTCAACCCTCAGTTTCGAAGACTGGCGCTCTTACGTTGAGCTATGGAAGCAAATTTCTGACAACTAACAAAGTGCAAGTGGACTCGAACCACCGTCTCCGGCTGCACGCCGGCGTCCTATCCTCTAGACGATACACACGATCATTACAGTACTTTTCTACGATCCGGCAAGATCATCGAAGTTACTGCGACAAAAGTTTAGTTGCCACGGTGGTTGCCGCCACCTATTCAAATTCCTGGGCCATCTCACAATTGGGACTCTTACCCCTGCGTCCGAGCTAAGACTCAGACCGTGTTACCCGATACGCCGAGTAGCCCTGTGGCGTATGCAGTGTTCTCATTGTAGCAGATGTCGACCTCTTCTACAACGTTTTATTGGTGCTCCTGGAATGAGTTGAACATTCGTAAGCAGGCTTCGTAGGCCGGCCACCGGATCCGCCGGCAGAAGCATTATGGCATATAAAGACCTTCGATCTGTGGATCGACAATCATTTCCGGCATGTCGTCGATCCAAACATCGATATTGATCTTGTGAACGTGATGCATAAAGTGTCGCTTAGGACGCAGTCCTGTTCCGAAGCAATTCTCAGCACCGATGATACGACCAATAGTATTCTTAGGATCATCCATGTGTTGAGTACCACGAGCAGATACACAGTAAACTTTATGTCCACGGTCAAGAGCTTGTTGTGCGAACCAGTTCCACATGAGTGGATCTTTGGTGTAGGTATCATCATAGTCAATCGAGATGTTCATCTTTGTCTCCTCTACACCATCATAATCTAAACTGTTCCACATGTAAACTACAAAGTTGTCTTTTCTTTGCCAGAATGTGGTGGATTATCTTTCCATCTCAAATCGCCAAAGTTATAAACTTTACCATCACCATTTTTAATAGCTTCATTGATCTTGAGCAAATCATTTACAATATCGATGATTGGTGTATCCATAAATGACTCACCAGGAGTGAACTGAAAGTTAGTTAAACCTGAACCATCATGCTTCATCTTTTCCATGTAAACATAACGAACAAACTCATACTTAGCATTACGTGCGCGCAAGTATTTGCTTTCATCGTCGGTGAGTTGTTCACCGCTAAACATTTTCATGGTCAATTCGTATGCTTTATCTAACATAATCTATCCTTAAAATGGTGCTGCTAGAAAGAATTGAACTTTCTTCTCATCCGTACCAAGGACGTGTAATACCAGTATACTATAGCAGCGTTATTGGTATCCCCAGCGGGTGTCGATCCCGCTTCTTCGCCTTGAAAGGGCGATGATCTAGCCAACGTAATCTATGGGGACGTTGTATATGGTGGGAGTGTGTTGAATCGAACAACTTGCCTCTTCAGGAACGGATTTACAGTCCGCTGCTAGCACCAGCATAGCCTTATTTGACACTCCCAAATTTTGGTTGTCCTAGTGTGGATCGAACACACGACCTAAGAGTTATCAGCTCTTCGCTCTACCACTGAGCTATAGGACAAAATTTTCAGGGGGATGATTGTTTTGAAATGCCCAACCCCAGGGGCATTATTGGTGGAACAGATTGGAATCGAACCAATGACGCGAAGTGTTAGCCAACACTCCCGCTCTACTCAGACCAGCTAATAGACGGCTAATCTACCTGAGCTACTGTTCCATAATTGGTGCACTTGGAGAGAATCGAACTCCCGACACCAGGATCTTCAATCCCGTGCTCTACCAGCTGAGCTACAAGTGCATATTGGTGTACCGGGTGGGGATCGAACCCACGACTTACGGATTAAGAGTCCGCCGTTCTACCGCTGAACTACCGGTGCATTACTTTGAAGATACACTAGGAGGCAATATTTACAACCTTTGCTCTTACTATCGGGACGGTTATACGAGTTCCCAGTGTATCATCAAAGTAATGGTGGATCCGGTCAGACTCGAACTGACGTACTCCGATTAAAAGTCGGGTGCTAAAACCACCTCAGCTACGGATCCATTCTTTGCGAAGCGCCACCTTATCGTCTCGGCGTTCCACCTTTTTAGTCTTTCCATGTGCGCCAGATGGACGTTTGGAAAGATGAAGGACGAAAGGATTTCGTGCCTTCGGGAGTTCCTTATGTTTCATTTTCTTTTTCCTTGAATATGACGGTCATCTTACCGTCAGGCCAACGCTTCACCATGAACATATTATACTTCCAAACACCATACTTACGATGTACTCTGTTTAAGTAGCTTAGTGTTCCACTGTGAATCCTCATATCTTCTCTCCATTGCCTTAGAAACAAAGTTCGGCTGGAGCACCAACCGAAATCGGACGAATCAAAAACTGTTCTGAATGACGAATTTCACGATCACATTCTTCTAGATAAGCTGAGGATGCATCTTCAGCTTGTTCAGCTGATGAATATACACCAAGCAGACATTCACCTTCATAATCGGTGGCAAGAGTCAGAACATATACAGTAGTCATTGTCTTATCCTTTCTTTGATAAGAGTAATATAATGTATGTGTTCTGGTTTGTAAACCCCCTATTTTCATTTTGTTAGAATTATTTTTGGTAGCGCCACTGAGAATCGAACCCAGCCTCGAGGCTTATGAGACCTCTGTGCAGACCACTGCTGTCGCTATGATTGGAGGTGTGTGTCAGAATCGAACTGACTACTTTCGTGCTATGGATTTGCAATCCATCCCCTTACCGGCCGGGCCACACACCGTTATTTGGCACCGGTGGTAGGAATCGAACCCACTACGCGCGGTTTTGGAGACCGCCGCTCTACCATTGAGCTACACCGATATATTTGGTCTGGGTGACTGGATTTGAACCAGCGACTTCTTGCTTCCAAGGCAAGCACTCTACGCAGACTGAGCTACACCCAGATGATAATTGGATGCCCCACGAGGATTCGAACCGCGCTCTTCTGATTCAAAGTCAGATATCCTACCGCTAGACGATGGGGCAGTATCCTGCTAATAGTTAAACTAACTAAAACCTTATACTCATATATAATCTTATGAAAAAGATCATACCTATTCTTTTGTTATGTGGAGGTTGTGCTGGTCAAGATGTTCAAGACTCTTATTCAGTAGGTACTACGTTATCTACTGCCAGTGCAATGGTCGGTCTTCATGAGAGAAAAGACCGAGTTGAACTAACAAGATTGATTGGGGTAGATCCAGTACATACTGAATGGTGCGCAGCCTTTGTGAATTCCATTTTAAATCTAAATAATATACCTGGTTCAGAAGTTGTAAGTAGGCATCCACTTACCGCTAAGAGTTTTATCTATTGGGGTAGCTTTGCTGTAACTCCTGAGTTCGGCGATGTTGTTGTATTTCCAAGAGGTAATCAAGGTTGGCAAGGACATGTGGGATTCTACATCACTACAGTAAAGCAGGATGGAATCGACCATTATGTTATCCTCGGTGGTAACCAAGATAACCGTGTTTCATATGATCTTTATCCAGCGTCCAAAGCGATTGCTATCAGACGCTGGATAATAGATCCATAATGGGATCATCGGTATAAACCTCCCCCATAGGACTAAATTGTCAAAGAGCGTGGGAGATTGATGTAATCGCTTCGTCCCGAAAATAAAAAAACCCTCCAGATCTTTCGATCGGAGGGTCTTGGAATTCGATGTTAACTTGCGTTAACCGTTTCCGTAACCCTCCATGTATCCCATAATCCATTCACCACACACATGGAGTCGATTGCATGGGAATGCATTCGAAATCTGGCGTTGATATGTAAACGGTTTATTCATGGAAGTTCGTTATTCCTAGTTGGTGTTCTATTAGTATATATCATTCTAGGTTGCTTTGTAAACCCCCAAAATGAACTTTTTTCAAAAAAGTTTTGGTGCTCCCGCAGGGATTCGAACCCCGGACCAATCCGTTATGAGCGGACAGCTACTAACCACTGAGCTACAGGAGCAGATTGGTAGAAGTGCTGGGTTACGCTCCCAGTCGAGAACAGTCATCTACTGCTGAAGGGTTTATAAGGCCCTCTTGCGTCTAACGCCCACTTCCGTTATTCTTTTAGTAGTTGAACCTTACCTTGGGCAGATTCAATAGTAAATCTGACAACGGCTTCTTGTCGACCAACAGTTTTGTCAGTTGGTTTGTTTGCAACCGCTTCTTCCAATGTTGCATAAGGACCATGAAGCTTTTCGTAGTAGAAGCCGTGTTCTTTTACATAGTACATTATTTGTTACCTAATGTTTTAAGTCTGTCTTTGATCCAGTTTACAACCGTTAGCCATTCTTCATCTTGATATGTAATATCTACTGTTTCAAGATTACTCAGTGCGATCATAAGACCGTGTTGTTCAGAATAGTCTAGACTGGATTTAGCCATTACAACCTCTAGATTTGGTACGGGCACCCGGACTCGAACCGGGATGCATTAAGCGAGAGATTTTAAGTCTCTTGTGGCTACCGTTTCACCATGCCCGCATAGATTGGCGGTCCCTGAAGGATTCGAACCCTCGACCCACTGCTTAGAAGGCAGTTGCTCTATCCACTGAGCTAAGGAACCATTATCTCTTATTTGACAAAATCTACTTTATACTCTTTTCCATCGATTGTAAACATCAAAGTGGAGTGTGAGTAAATTTTTCTTGGTTCATCTATATATGTGACTTTATCGTAACAGCTTTTTTCTTCACGGTAACCAACGATCACTTGCTCGGTCTTCGGTTTGCTACCTTGATCTGCTCCAATAATACCACCTACAATAGCACCAGCAGCTGCACCATTATCTTTATCAGTAATGGCTTTACCAGCTACACCACCGATGATCATGCCAATAAGTGCACCACCAGCAGCATTTCCCGCGCGAGAGCGCGTCTCGTACACAGGTACTTCGATCACTTCACAGTAAAGATCGACGACTTCCTTTGTTACATACTCAGTAACATAGTTGTCTTTTACCTTTGCGTTTACCTTCTCAGCATTCGCCGGTATGGTAAAGCCGATCAAGATAATTGTCGCTGTAGTAAAAGTCTTCTTCATGGGGCATCTCCAAGCCAGTTTCGGGTGTCTTCATTTCACATGAATTGAAGTACTCTTCCCAGTACGTATTTACCATTTCTTTTGTGGTGATATATTCGATTGAAGTGAATTTGTCTTGCATGACAAAGACAAACCTCATGATTTCACCTGCAACTTCCATCTCGAAGTCAGACATGATAGAGTTGGTCATAGTATTGTATCCCGTCCTTTGAATCACTCTAATATTATACACACGAGGTAGCGGGTTGTAAACCCCCTATTTTGAAAAAATATCAGTAAACTTTGAGGCGATTTCTTCCATATAGGTCTCATCTGCAATAAGAGGAGCACAGAGGTATAGATTTGGCACTGATTGGAGCTTACCACTTAATCCATATTTGTGTTGGGTTCTGGCCTTATAGTTTTCAGTTAAGTCCAAACTCATCATAACTCCAGCAGTTCTATACGATCGGATCAACCCATTTTGTAAAAGATCGTCACCCATCTTATTTAACCACTGATTAATTTTAGGGACTCTCTCTAGAATCTTATCTCTTTCGTAAATTCTTTTTACTGCTCTCATTGCGCCAATTCCGCCCATATAAGGAAGATATGTATGTCCATATCCAAAATCCTTGGCAATCACATTTTTTACTTTTAAATTACAAACTGCAGCTGAAAGAGGCGCATGTCCTGCAGTGATAGCTTTTCCCAAAGCAGAAATATCTGCACGAACACCTGCACCTTTTACAGTATGGGTATGTATAGCACCTAACTTACCAAACCCAGTCGCAACATCATCAGTTACCATTAGCACATCATATTCGTCACAGATTTTTCTAATCTGTCTCCAGAAATTTTCACTAAACTCTGCTGTTAAGAACCAAGGACAAGGATCAAATAAGATACATCCTATGTTATTATTCGGTTGGGAAAGCTTCTCTATTACCTTATTCAATATTCGAGCTTCGTCTTTCTCTCTATCTTGGATAAGTCTCCACGAAGGACCTCCGACGTGTACGCACCTATTTGATAGATAATTCATTTCACTTGGTACAGCCATGCTTTTAGTTAAATACGAGGTGCCGTGCCATCCGTTTGGGAAGGTGATAATTTTAAATTTATCTTTTCTTCTTAGGTTTTTCCAATATGTATCCACCATAGAAATAGCGCACTCTACAGCACCAGTCCCGGTTACAGACCAAGAATATCCAGCCCATTCGCCGGTTTCACACAGCCAATCCGACATTTCTTCAATGCTGTCAGTAGTATAACCTCTACCCACTTGACAGCGTGATACGGTCATTAACTCGTTGTATATTTCATCGATGATTTCTTTATTATTATAGCCCAGTGTGAATGCTATAGAATATGTGTAATCAAGGAGTTTATCTCCGGCAGAGGTATAAAGATGATGTCCCTCTGTTTTTTCGACTTTTATAAAATCGTCGAACGGAGCTCTATTCCAAGGTAAAATCTGATATTTACTCATAATACTACTTCGTAACTATTTCTACATTTTCCGGAACAGCAAACTTAATATTGTGATGGCGGTGGTGTAGGACGAATTGGGTATTCGGAAACTCTTTAAAAAGTTCTTGCCAGACAGGTCTCCAGTTATTTGCGAGTCGAAGGTTGTTCGTATCACCTCTATCTGATACGAGATAAAAGTCTGTACAACTTCTTAAATTAAAATCAAACATAGAGTCGAATCCATACATATGGACTTCAGAACCCTTTAGTTTGTTTGCTGCATAGTGAACAGCCATATGACCACAATTAAAATTTGTATAGTTTTCAGCATAACTCGGTAACGTAAGATATACATCCCTTACATTATGCATCCACTTTATACGAAGATTAGGATTCATCTCTAGATATTTACTTGGCCTAAATCCTAAAATCCAATCACCGGGAACAGTTACGCTTCCCTCGTGCATTGCTCTCATCATCTTAAAATCTACTATACAAGTGCCATATACTCCATCAACGGAGAATGGTGGTAAATTACAAGTTAGTTTCATCCCAGGGGAGCCCTGCTTGTACATATGGGAATTATCACCATTGCCAATTACATGTATAACTTTAGCCATTCATAAGTTTCCTAATATGATCTTTACCTTTCTGTCCAGTCCAATGATATACAAGTGGATCTGGTGGAACTGTTTTATCTATGTGTTGAATACGGAGGACATTATACTTATTGGGCAGATCTTCTATGAAAGTCATTCTCTTCAAAGGATTGTCCATCATCATATGCAGAACCTCTTGGTCACCCTGCACTGGTTGAGTAGCACAAGATAGCTCCCAGTCAGTTAAAACGCTCGGAACACCATGGTAAGCAACTACCCCAGAGTTATGCCATTTCTCTCCGCGTCTCTGTGTCCAAGGCTTATCTACTGCCATGGACAATTTGTTTGGTTGGATACAATCGAATATCTTAGAGATATTACCCATGACCTCGCAATCAGTATCTAGCCAGCACACATTCTCTGCGTATTCTGCAGCGATCCTCATAGCTTTGGGCTTCTTAAACCACCCGTGCTCGTGCCCGCGTACGCTCTTGCGAATGTCGGAGAACTGACTGCTTGTCATACCAAAATCCATAATCATAAGAGGTATGTCATTATGCTTCGTCAGATTATCGACAAACCACGGAAGCATCCATTCACTAGATGCATCACAACCCGTAATAAACAGTTTAGATAATTTTGTATTTGCCATTATAATTATGCTTCGCTAAGCATCCCTCAGTTTTCTGAATAGTAGTAAAAGAATCATGAGCTTCTGCAGGCCATGGATAGTATTCTTCCATCCACGGGAAGTTCTTTAAGTTCATGAACACATCTGTAGGTCCAGCAACGGTCTTAGCTTTTTCCATAAGAGCTTTTGCACCAGACGGTTTAATCATATAGGCGTGTGCACCTGGCATATAAGGCTTAGAGGTTAACGGATTCACACCGAGTAATACAGGTGTGTTAAATCGACCATAGCTTGGTTTACCAATATTCATTACATGAGAAAAGGAACTAAACATCGGTATATTATCTTTCAATATAGCATCATGCTCGAAGATAGTATATGGAACATTGTCGCCATCGCATAATTTCCATAGTGTATAATGGGACAAGAATGCTGCTACACAGTTTTCAAGCCGAGAATATTTCTCTTGAAACCCGTCAACTGGTATACCCCAGTCCTTTGCCATTCTCAGTGGATTATCGACTGGCGTAACAGCAGCAAAAATCTCAACGTCTACGCCAAACCTCTTACCAGATTCGATACATCTGTTTGCAACACGACAAGACTCGTCATTATCCATTATTGTTATCACGTAAGCTTTCATAATCACTCCGATGTAGTAGATTTCATTCCAGTCACTTTAGTATAATAAGGATATGCAACTTGTAATTTTCCGGGCATAAGCTGCTTACACATAATAGCATCATTTGGCCATAAACCATTCTCTGCAGTTAAAGCGATCAGTGCTGCAGCACCTTCTGGTTTTAATATGTATGCTGAATTTCCAGCCAGTCCTTGCGGAACCATTTGGTTGTCGATCCACGGAGTTTCCATAACATCCACACTAGGATATTTCTTTAACTTGTCCCACCGGTCAGAATATTTCTTTCTTATGACCTCATCGAACTTAGACGCTCTTCTAGTCGCCCCCATTGGGTTATTTAATCCAATAATATGTCCAGTAAATTTTCCCTGAAGTTTACTGTAATCGAATTCTTTAACAAAGACTGCATCGTGTTCTAAGATCATAATCGGTTCATCTATCTGATAGCAGTGTAACCAAAGTGAATAGTGACTTAGAGTACAAGCAATTCTTTTTCTTATATCCTTCGTTGGATAGAAAGAAAGTTGTAAACCAGTTCTTAGGTCATAACGATTCTCAGATTCTTTTGTAGGATATGTCCAACTGATATTCGGAACCGCCGATTTACCAAACAGTTGATTATGAGTTTCATCTAGGGTGTCGGGAGTGACAGCTGGGAATATGAATGGCTGTATCTTCGACTTCGTTAAGTTAATCGACTGAATGACTTTTCTCGAAGCAACCGTAGAATCGTGATTGTTTACCATCGATATCACATAGGCTTTCATTCTATATTTCGTCCTTTCAGTCACAGTTTCTAGAGTGGGCGGTTCAGTCTGAAACGGCATCCACTCCTTTATAACTTCTAATTCATTCATTTCTTTATAAGCATAATTGTACTATCGGGGATGTACTCTCTTGAAGTTTTACTAGGGGTCCAATCAGTTTTCATTCTAACATCATAGAGTTGATGTTTGTATGGGGAAATTTCTGCTAAAAATTTATTATAAGCTGTTGGATTTAACTTATCAGGTACACCGAGGACCCACGGGTGATTATAATCGGAGAAGTCCATGATATCAAATGGCCAAACATCTTCTACAAAATACTTGCCCCCATTTTTTAAGAATGGTATTAAGTGCTTAAACGTTAGTCTATTTGCTTCTGGCCAATGTGCACCATCATCAATAATAAGATCAAACTGAACTCCGGGCCAGGTTTCTTCTACTAGTTTTGTAATAGATGGCTCTAGAGAATCACCATTTAACCATTTTACTCTTTCTTCTTTTAGAATCTCAATCTCTTCGGCAGGTACGCGAGTGAAGATATCAATACCATAAATGGTGGCATTCGGAAAGTATTCATGAAATGCTGCAGTACTAGCACCCTTGAAAACACCAACCTCCAAGATATTAATCTTATCATTTCGAATAGGTTCAAAATGTGGTTCATACACATGATGATAAAAATGTTTTTTCGAGCCTTTATCGGTATTATGCTTATCGAAAATCTCAAGAAGCTCACTCATTTTAATAGTCTCCATGTGTTTTTTGTCGGCCCAGTATCAAAGTCATAGCCAAACATATCTATATCAGATTTATACCAGTCGGCTACAATTGAGATTGTGTTATCGTCGTACAGATCTTTGTATGATCCTTCATTCATTCCAGTAACGTTTCTAGCCTGAGGCGGAAATTCTAGATCAAAGTAATCACAGATATCCTGATCGAAGTCTTCGAATGACAGTATATCGCATTTCAGATTACCATCTACATCCGTGACATAATCCACTGCGGGAAACCACCCACGAATAGCTCTATGCCACATATAATTCATGTTACCCCATTTATACCTTTCGTCTAGAAAAGCTTCAAACGAACTAACATCTGCATATGTAGAAGGGGATTTATATTCAACCTCAATAATCTTCTTTGCAAAAAGATATCTTGAAACAACTCTATCCCATGGGTTTCTTACTACTGCAAACGCCTGATATTGACTAGTAATATCTGGATTCAAGTCTCTCCACCTAGCATGTTCAAATCCGTGGTGATCGCCAAGAAATTTCATCTTCTTTCTGACTGCATCAGAGTATTCTTTCGATTTATGTATCTCTGACCCAGCAGCAATGATCCTATCCTGTAAGATAGGATTTAGACGAATAGTTGTTCCAGCATTCTTTGGAATGTGAATGAAGATCTTCTTATCAGACATTCTTGATTAGTTCCTGAATATTCTCCCCACCCATCGGAAGTTTATCTTTTAAGAAGAAATGCACGAAGTGGCATTCTTGAATTCTAGTGTTTGCGGTGTAAAGACCGTTCCACTTCCAATCCATATTCTTTATATTCATCTTCTCTTTCCGAATCCAGTAATTCAATAGTGTCTGGTCTGTAGACCATTTCCATGGACCAATACCATCAATGAAAGCTTTAAACTCCGGTCTTCTTAGGAACTGTAACGGGGTTTCACCTTTTAGATATTTGTACACGGACTTATTCATTACAATAACCCCCATGTTCATAAACTCGCCACCTTTGTCGTTCCATTTCCAGTCGACGTCTCTGATAGAACCGTATTGCATTTTAGAATAGTTAATAATCTTCTGAACATACTGATCCGAGAGTGGCATCTCTCTTTCTACTACAGCACCAAAGTCGTATTCGGAAGATAGATCGTCAAATATATTCGAAGCATTATCACGAATATAAACATCAGCATCAATTATAGCAACCTGATCATATTCCCTTAAATATGCAAAGGCATTCTCTTTCTCATAGATTGGTAGAAACCCACCATACTTTTCATAACTTTCCTTACTTCTATTCGTTAGAAAAATGTCTGGTTTTATCATAAGAATAGGCGTATCTTGGCGAATATAATCAGCACCAATAGTTTTCGCATACTGTTTAACACTAGCAGTACAAAGATCGTATAACTTAGATCTTTTACCGGTATAAACTTGATATATTAATTTTTTCAATTTCTTTCACCAATTCTTTCTTTATTGGTACCCACTTGGCTATGAATAAAATGTCTTGCAAAGATATTATTCTTAATCCAGTCTTTTTCCAATACACCGTAAGGATACCAGGGTTCTTTTGAATGAATAAAACCATCTACCGGGATGATTATCTCTTGCGTTAGAATATCATTTAACATACTATTTGCGCGGTCAGGCTTTATATAATATCCGACGGCGGCTAAAGAATGATTTCTTGTGGAACATGCAAAACTAAAAAGAGGAAATTTAGTTATAGATTTAGATATCTTTTTAGTTAATATACAATCATGCTCTATGATAATACTTGGTTGACCACTTTCGATAATTCTCTTCCACGCCTCAGTATGGGAATACCAAATAGCCTTTTCAGTATCATTCCAGCTGCGTTTTCTTTTACTAGTATAGATTCTATTCTCAGCAAAATTTAAATAATTAGATTCTGGTATGGTATCTGGTAATGTTGCTTCGTGGTGGATAAGATTACTATAACCTCTTTTTAAAAAAGACTCATCAGCAATTTTTCTATAGTATTGCGAAATTTCGTTATTTGATATAGAAATAACATAGATGGGTATATTCTTATCGATAGTCATTTAGGCTAAACTCCGTACCATGCATTTTATAATTCTCTCTACCGTGGTTAGAGTAAACTAGAACTTCCGGATCATCGATTAAGAAATCACAGCCTTTACAGAAATCCGGATAGTCGCCAGTTTCATGTTGCTTACGAAGGGTGTTGTAAGCTTCGCCATACCAGATTTCTTCCAGTCTCTGATCACTCATGTGACCTAGAACAGCTTCATCATCCCTACCCAATACTTGACAGCACGGGTGCACAGCTCCTCTACTATCGCCGAGACCACCTGCGCGAATAACAACATCAGGGCTAAAAGGACGACCACAAGTCTTAATGGCACCATCACGGCCATAGTCAGGCTTATAAACACCAGACCAATTATGCATCTTCCAAATCTCAGTTTTAACACCAGCTGAATTAACGATCTTAAGATATTCATCTCTTTCGTAATCGACTCGATTATTATCAAGAATGAGGTGATAGGTTGCAACAGTGCACGACGAATTCGTTTTGGTAACATATTCTTGCATCTCATGTAAATTTTTCACAACAGGGTTAAAGAATGGGCTGTTCATCCATTCTCTATAGGTTTCTTCGTTATAACCAACAATACTAAATCGAAAAAAGTCACAACCAGCGTCAACGACTTCTTTCATAAAGTCGCCTTTCATCCTCTGTCCATTCGAGAACATAAAGGCCTTTGCACCATACTTCTTTACAACAGAAACGTATTCAGCAAGGTTACGATTCAGTGTTACTTCCCCAGAACCGTCTAGATTCACCACACGTAATCCAGCCTCAGCACACTGGGCAACATAATCTTCGAATTCATCAAGTGGCATTTTCTTCAGCCAGTTTTTACCACGGGCGCCGTGCGTACCATCTGGAAAAGTTTGCGGACACATTTTGCATGTGTAATTACATCCCCCATTAATCTCGATAACTGCTCTATCAATCTTCACTTATGAATTCCTCTTAATCTTTTCTTCTGTAGATTAGCAAACTCTGTAGCTCTTTCAATTCTTCTTTCAAAGTTATGAAAATAATTTAGGGAGTGTGTATCTGCTTTTCTTACTTTATATATTAAGGCGTCTGGGGTATGGTAATTGGTAATTAAGTCCTTAGTAAGAACTATAGTAGGCTTACACATATTCTTAGCAACATAGTGCCACATCCCTTCATAGCATAGACAAGCTTCGGCAGTTCTGATATGATAAAACACCTCCGAGATAGGAGTTCTATAATCTATTTCTGTTACACTATAACCCTGCATCTCTATAATATCAATCACTTTATTCCACTGATTACGATCAAATGGTCTTTTAAATGGTCTTGGTTCTTGAGCGTTATTTACTTGTGTCCAGATTACTACTTTTTTCTTTATAGGATCAGCATTCATCTTTCGAAAATACCAATCATTATATCTCATCCTAGATCTTTTCTGGATATGGCCGTCTAGTTTAAGCATCCTGCTATATCCAAAAAATCGATTATGATGGAGAGCAAGATTATTTGAATTAAAAACGTGTTGTATATTAACGTCTGTATCTTTCTTAGCATAAAAGCTGTTTATATAATGGAATCGTTCTAAAATAGTTTCCGGATCCTCGAAATGATATAAGAAATCTTCATCGTGGTACCAATGTAAAACGAGATTTATTTCCTTCTGCGCATAAAAAGATCTATAATAAGCTACATTTAAAATGCACATTAGATCACCGATCCCCGGCGTCATTTTAGCTTCTATTACTGAAGAAAAATTTATACGAGGAACAAATGGAAGATACTTTTTAAAATATTCTTCATTAATAGGCATACGTTTCCATATCTAAAAACATTATAATACCAGGTGTGGTATTTTCTTTATGGGTAATCACGTAAAACCAATACTTGGGAAAGAGAGATTTATTAAACAAACCGTATTCTTTTATAGCTTGTCTAACCCCGGGTAGTTCTACGTTATCAAATAATATGTATCTCGGTTTTATTTCGAAAGTTTTTTTAATATCTTTTACTACCGATTCATATGAATGGTTACCATCAATGAAAACAAAATCTGGGGTTTCTACTTCCGTCTTCGGTAAAGTACTAGGAATAAAAGTAAATCTATCCCCGTATCTTTCTTTAATAGGAATATGGGAAATCTCTGAGAATTTTCCCGGGTCAAGACTAGTAACCTTAGCTTCTGGGAAATACTCAAGTAAACAAACCGTGGAGTGTCCAGCGAACATCCCTACCTCTATAATATTCGTAACGTTCTTCGTAAGAGAGCTTACTTCTTCCCACATGGTTCGAACATCCAAAAGGTTAGGATCTAGATATCCCCACCCTTGCCCGTTAAACTTTTCACCTTTCTTTTCTGGTTCTGGTCTTACAAGGAAAGATGTATCAATTTGTTTTAGCATTTTCACCCCAATAATTTTTAGTAGCTGATGTATCGAAAGAAAATCCCCAACGATCTATGTCTCTCTGAAACCACTTTTCTACTCTGTCTCTTTGTTCATTCGTATAGTAAGATTTATAATCTACTTTTTTGGTGGTATTGACCATCTCCAATCGAATACTCTTACCCAAGTATCTATTTAAATCATAATTAAGGAATTCGTACCTTAAAACATCAACTTTTAATCCTAGCCACTTTTCCTGGCATGCCCATTGGTCATATGGATGATTACAGAAGAAATTTAGATCCTCTACATAACTATCCATACGATCTAGGAATTCATCCCAGAATAGGAAGTCTTGGAAATAGCTTGTTCCTATAGAAGACTTCATCCGTTCAGAGAAAGTGTAATTGTATAATGAAACCAGTCTTGACCAGGGATTTCTTACTACTGAGAAAATCTTATTATAGGACTGTATTATATTACTATCCATATAACTATATGGGATGTGCTTAGCGAAGCTATTATACCAAGGGAATTCAACATATTGAGATTTATTAAATTCCTTCAGAATGCTTTTATCCATATGATCCCAAGTTGCTTTCGCCATAGGTAAAGACCGGAGGATGCTAGTTCCTCCGGTCTTAGGTATATGAATAAACAATATATTGTTAGACATTCTCTAGGATGGATCTTGCAAGATCCTGTGACTCTTTATAACCCGAGCGAAAACGATTACCAGTAGCACCATTGTCGATATACCACTGAAGGTTATCTACTACCCCAGTCTTACGCTTATCGTCCATTTTATAGTCTCGAACAATCTCTTCCCACTGAAAGCGAAGATCAAGGAGTTCGAAGACATTTGCTTTAGCCTGCGACATATTCATAAACGTCCTTCCAGTTTCTCATCATAGGGAAAGTATTAGGGATATTCATATTGAAGCCGTGTTCGATTAGAATAGAATCCAATCCAAGATCACGACCAACTACGGCATTCTCTATCTTATCTTCAATCCAGATATCACCAGAGAACCGATAAGGAAGCAGCGCTTCGTCTTTATCAGCACCAGTATCAAGGAAGACAAACTTCTCGAAGACAGTAGAACCGAACAACTTATTCAGGTTCTGAATACGCAGCTGTTGAGCAGTAGGTTCGAGTGAAAGCGAGGTAATTACATGGAACACGACGCCATGTTTGCGGTGAAGCTTATCCACATAGTGGATAGCATCACGGAGGGGTGGAAGGAAACCAATCGCAGAACTCTCGTTGAAGTGTTTCACGAGACGCTGTTTCTCTTCTTTGCTGATACCATATCGATCACCTACATCGTAGTATTCCCATGATCCTGGTTTTTCTACATACCCATGTCTCTGCATCCAGATATTAAAGGCGTATTCCCAGTTCAGTAGAACACCATCACAGTCAGTTAGAATTCTCATAACGATTCCTTTCGTCGGTTACATTGACACTATAACCTATTCACTTTCAAATGTAAATCCCCTATTTAAGAAACAGAGTTATCTTCCTCAACGTCATCTGGCAAAATCCAGTTGATCTTCGTCCCTTTGTAACGGTGTACATCCTTATGTTCTTCTGTCATTCGGATCTTCTTCTTGAAGTCACTTCCAAGAGTCTTTGATTTGTTACGACCGTTCTTCTTGTTACGCGGGTCGAAGCGAGTATACTTAGCCATTTTACCTTTCCATTTTTGTTTTAGTGCAAACAAAGACCAGTCTATGGCCTTTTTCTATTTTCGAAACCCCATGAACGGTTTTTCCATTCCAGACAATAGAGTCACCGGGATCTTTCAGGAATTTAGTAATTAATCGTTCCCGAATATTTTCTTTCTTATTGGGGTTTTTGTAATCAGGTTCTATAGAGTCACCAGCAATTACAATAACACCTCCGACTATATCCTCAGACTGATCGATTAATATAACATTTGTATATTGATCTTTTCCTACACTAGCATCAGCATTCTCAGTATGTAATCCTGAGAATGATCCTTTAGGATAGTATTTCATCCACGATTTATCTAATATATACTCGGGATCTTGTGGGTAAGTTTTTTCATTTAAATAATAAAAAAGCTCTTTATGATTTTCCCAGAAAGATCCTTTCCAAGCACCTATATTATTTTCTTCTATAGTTCCGAGGTATTTTTCGTAGTTTTGCTTACCCCTATTGGGTTGAAAATCTTTTTTATGATCATAGAATTCTTTTTTTAAGACTTCTATTAATCTGTTATTCTCGATCTTATATGTAAATCCTGGTTCCATATTAGCCTTTAATACCAAGCATCTCTTTCGTCATAATGTAATCCCTAACGAAGTCAGAGCGAACAATATCCTTCCAGGTGAATTCAATCACCTCGAATTGGTTCAATTGTACCACAATATTCATGAACTGTAAAATACCTTTTTTGTCATTATCCTTCTGGAAGTCAGACTGATAATAGTCGCCACACATAATAAACTTACATTGGTGACCAACCCGAGTAATCACAGAATCGAGTTCATGAAAGTTTAGATTCTGCATCTCGTCGACAAGGATAATAGCATTGTTAAAGGTAGTACCACGGATAAAAGATGTAGACTCGAAGCGAAGCTTCTTAGCTGCAACAAGCTTATTCCATGCTTCACCATCATTAAAGATTTCCTTCAGGAGACCGATGTATGGAGCTGCATACGCTTGCTTCTTTTCTTCTTCGTCACCAGGTAAGAAACCAATGTCGCGCGTAGGCACGATCGAGCGCACGATCACGAGCTCTTCATATTCCGTCTCTCTATCAAGAACTTGTTCCAGTGCAAGGCGTAGACCAAGATAAGTTTTACCCGTACCAGCTGAACCAGACAACACAAGGTTGTATCCATCTTTCCAGGATTCCTTTGCGTTCATCTGGTTTTGGGTTTTTGGTTCGAAGGGCTGAAGATTTTCTAATTTAATACTATTGGAGGTGTAAGACCTAGACATTAATTGTATTGCCCTTTCCTGAGCCTTTTTTAATTTTATTCTTAAGAAGATCTTTAAATCCGTCTGGAACTTTCATATCAGTATTGCCCATACGTCCACTGATAATCTTCAATGGTACGAGAACCTGCTGAAGATTTGGGTTCTCATCTAATTGTGCTTTTAGTTCATCCCAACTGCAGATTACATCCCATTGCTCTTCGGTCTGTAAGTCTTTCAAAGTGTATATTGGCATATATTTTCCAAGGTTATGTGGTTAACCTACTATATATCCAGGAATTAATCAACGAGAGCTAACATCTCGTTGATCGCTTCCTGAATCCGGAAGGATTTTTTACCTTCCGTGTAGTCCAAACCGAAGTGGTAGCAGAAATAATCTGCACCGTACTGAAGATCAAAGTCGCTGAATTCTTCAGCAGTCATGATCCACTGAAGAGCTTGGATCTCGGTCTTAGCACCAAGCTTGTACATAGTCTCAAGACGTTCAGTAAGCGCCAGCGCTGCACGAGCCTTTTCGGCTTTCTCCTGCTTGATAACCTCTTCGTGCTCGTCACACAGAGCGTTCCAGAGTTCCTGCTTCTGGCGAGGTGTGCGGGAATTCCAATCCGCATACAGATCCGAAGAAGGACGGAAGCCATAGACTTCCTTGTGCAGGTCCGAGAAGAGGCTGTCATCGTAGGTGTAGTACATGATGTATCTCCTTTGTTACACTAGTAATATAAGGCATTTCAAATCAAATGTAAACCCCCTAATTGGAATTTATTTCATCCAAAATCCAATTCTTCCATGTAACTCTGGAGAGCTAACCCATGTATATCCTTGTAGTTCCATATCAGGAACATTCCTGGTAAAGATAGGTATAACCTCATTAGCCCCAGTCGCAAAATCAGGATTTAATCTGAAGTGTACTTCAATAAGTTTATCCCCAATAAACTCACAGTTCATTTGGATATACTTTACACAAGGTTCAAGAAGGAATTTGGGCAATGGATATTGGTCGGAAACCTTCACCCATCTATCCCACTGGGTAAGAGTGTTATCTCCTTTAAATCCTTCCACCGCCAAAAATTGTAATCCCATTAGATAGTCAACAGAGATATGTCTACCTTCAAACCATTCACACCAGAAATAGCCGTGAGGGAGGTGGTCAGTGTTGCCATCCAACCACTTCTTCTCTGCACCAAGGCCTAGACCTTTCATATTGACGCATGGACGAATAATGTACCATCCTGGCTTGGGTACATCAGTCCCCACCGGACCGCATATATAACCTAGCTTACGTGATAGGATAAGCTTATCCATAACCCAGATATCATCTGGGTCAATCATCTTCCATACGTCTTCTTCTGTTCTCATGCTACTTTCTGAAACCACTCGGGAATATCGCGCTTAGTCCAATCCATGGAGAAGCGATCTTGTTTTGTTTGATAGAATGCACGATACGAACCAACCGGATCGCTCGGATTAATGCACTCTGGTGCTGCACCCATAGCTAGCTTAAATGGGGTAAGACCGACGTCTTGAGGAATATTCCTTGGAGGAATTGACAAAGCATATTCTAGATCGACGTGCGACTTATGGCGTTTACCATATCTATAAGTAAACTCTGTAGCAAGCGCCTCGAAGTGTTCGTAATGCCATGCATAGTTAGACAGAGACTCCATAGTCCATACCGTACAAGGATGGCCGACGTGAACTGCCTTATAAAGCAACTGACCACGACTGTCAGGCAATACCCAACCTTTTACAGTAGTCTTACCTGACTTAGAAGGAATCTTTGTAAGCTGCCCATCTAGCACACGATGTGCGGTCGATAGCATCTGAGCTGACTCAAGCACCATCTTAACGATGTGCTTGTCACACTGGAGCTGTGCAGCTTTGATTGGGTTCTTATCCAAGATGAAGATGTTCATGATGTGTATTCTATCCCGTCCTATGAATCACTCTAATATTATACCGGGACGGGATAGAATTGTAAATCCCCTTTATGCTACCTTTACTAATGTTTCTTCTATTTCGGCTATATGATCGTCTAGGTATGCTTTCTTATTCAGTACTTTATGCATCCTATCAGTTCGTCCCTGTTTTCTATATCTATCTGCGTACCATTCTAGTTGTCTGGAATCTTTTTTTAAGCGATCGATAGTTGCTGAAACCATATAGCGTTCTCCTAAAGAAAAAGGTGCATCGTCCGAAGACGTGCACCTTATTGATTATTGTTATGTTTTTTTATCTAACTTCATAATAGGCCTGGAAATGCTTCCTTTACTATTTCAGGAGTTAGATCTTTTACTGGTAGGTGCTTATTAATCATAGCACATACCAATTTTGCATCCTTGGGATGAATGGATTCAACAATACCAAGGAATACCTTTTCGCGTTTAAAGGTCTGCATCTGCATGCCAGGACCACCTTGAACGCAATATTTAAAATCCACATTTTTTCTAAGAAGGGTGGAAGGGGCATTATGTTCTTCACATGGGGTATATGGTACTTCTCCAGCTGGAAGTAACCATTTCACTCTTGGGTCGAGCGCACCTTTAAGAAGATCTTTCAATGCCCATGATTCGTTTTGTCTTAGTACTTTAATTTTTTCTTCGTGTGTACTTGCTTTTTCAAATTTATCAAATACTTCATGAATGTCTAATTGTCTTGCCATATTAAAAGAATTCCTCTACAACTTCAACAAGGAGTCGGCACTGCTTGGAAATAAGATAGGGTAGAACCTTATTACGGGCAGGCACTTTCTGCGTTACGAATTTATTTATGATTTCTTGCTTTACAGAATCAGGACATTCTGACTCTTCTGTAAGAACAATCATCTTTTTGTTACGAATATAGTTCCGATATACTTGTTCGCCAAGTGCTTTTGGATCTTCAAGCAATGCTGCTTTCTTCTTAGCAGACAGTGTATTCTGACGCTTACCTTCCACAAGGAACGTATCATCGTCAGAGAGAACGTTTGGCACACCGTCACCAGAACAGCCACCAAGGATCTGTTCTGCTTGATACAAGCGAGGATTCGGATCCTTGACAAACTTCTTAGTGACTGGGGAGAACTGCTGTACGTTATCATACTTCTGCAGTTGGATAAAGTCATGATCTGACGAAACAATCATAACCTTTTCATAGTTACCGAACTCTTGAGTCCACTTAGTAATCTCTGCAATGGAATCATCTGCCTCGCATCCCCACTGGTGGATAACCTTCCAAGGCATATTCTCTTTAATCTCGGCAAGCACTGCGGAGATATTCTTGAATGCCAGATCCCAGTCGATCTTAGATTCTTCACGGTTCTGCTTACGCTTACCCTTATACTCAGGATAAACCTCTTTGCGCCAATTGCCACCAGCATCGGCAACAATTACCATCTCACCATAGTCTTTAAACTTCTGGCGATACATGCGAATGGAGTTTAAGATAATATGGCGGATTAGGTTTTCGTCATCATATTTGGCTTGACCCATTACAATAGGTGCAATGGCAATACCACTAAAGTCAAGTAGAATCATCAGTTAATCCATTTCTCTACGATGTTGAATGTGTGCTTACATTTGCCGTGCATCTTCATGCCCCAGCAATCGCAAGATAGTCCTTTGTCAGTAAATTCTATGGTGTATGTATCACCTTTGCTACCAGGCTCTTCCCACTTGGTGCCAAGTGCCCAGTGGCCAATGAAGTTGATATCTTCGGGTTTATAGTAACGAGGGGAGTAGGTATTCTTACGCATTGACTGACCCATGATATTTTTTCATGTCTTCCTCGTAGGTCACCAACTGAAGCAGAGTGGAGAGCGTACCAGCTGTGATTTTCTTGCCAGTTTCACGATGACGAGCGATCCAATTGTTGGAGCGGTAGATGTTCCAGCCCAAAGCGTTCAGTTCTTGAGTAGTCATGGTGTATCTCCTTTTTGTTATAGAAGATATAAACCATTTTATAGGGAATGTAAATCCCCTATTTTCTATTTCTTAGAATTTTTTCTGCTTGTCTCTTTGCCCAAGCTGCTTCAAACCCGATGTCGTGGGCACCAGCTTCATGGTTACCCCATAAGCGTTCCATATAAGAATGATAGGTCTTCTCCACGTCTTTCTCAGACCAGGATTCGGGGATAAGCATTCCCTTTACAATCCAGTAGAATCGATTTGCTTCTTTTATCTGGTAATCTGTCATTTCAGACTTTGGACATGGCTTCGATGAACTCTACAGTTGATGATACCATTATAGTAGTTGTCGTCTAGCAGAACGTTTCTAGCGAACTGTTCTTTTGCTTCGAGATATCCCATCTCGCCCTTTGATCGACAGAAGTATAATATTTCGCGATGGAAGTTCTGTTCCCCGTGTTCGACAAGTAGCTGTTTAACAAGATCACTGGATCCGTAATAGCTTCTCCAATCGGACTCGACAACACTTCTGCGCTTTCGGGTTTTACCTTTAAGTGGTGGTAATGTCTTCCTTGACCAGAATATCTTCTTTCCAACATACATTTTGTTGTTGGATTTATCTGTAATAACATAGACAAATCCTACCAATTCTTTTAATTGATCTTCCGTTGGCTCGTAAGCCTCATTTTTATAATACCACATCGACTTATATATTACTCGTATTGTTGCTTTACGACTTATATATGAGTCGAAACAAAGTCATAGGATTCTAAGAAAGAAACACTTAAAAGAATCCTATACGTATCTGCAAAGTTAGCGCCGCCATGCGGATTCTGGGTGTTTATTAATGCAGGTTGTCTAAGATTGTAAAAATCATATTTTTCAGGTTCATAATGATATAACCTTTTACTTTTAGGTAGTCTTGTGCATTCTTCTCTTGCGGTGTAAATAAGACTAGAATTAAAATCTACCTGTATGGGTATATTAAAAGCGCAACCTCTTTTTCCGTCTACGTGTGGTGTACCTAACCCCACCTTTGGAGGATTTCTGAGATATAATATCTCATGATAAGGTATAGGAAATTTTATTAAATCATATAAAGGGTGATTACTATTTAATCTCCAAAGATCATGATAACCGTCATCTGGCTCATATCTAAATTTAGATTCGTCTTTCAGATTTAATTTATCTTCTTCCCATCGATTGATTATTTTTTTATGTAATTCTAGATCAATGGGAATAATTTTATACTGTGTCGTCACTATCTTCTTCTTCATCTACTAACGAAGAGTAAGATTCATATCCGCACATTGGGCAGTGATATGGCTCTTCTCTACTATTAACCACTGTGACCCGTGTTTCCAGGCCACAGTGGTCGCACTCTAACAAGTACTCAGATAATCTCAATTAAGCCTCACAGGACACGCAAGTCATGATATCACGAACAAGCTCTTGTGCTGGGTTTGAGGAACGTTGGTAATAGAATGTCTTCACTCCGAGTCTCCATCCTTCGATAATTAGGGCGTTAATATCTTTTGCCGGAGCATCAGGTGGAATCATCAAGTTTAAGCTCTGGCTCTGATCTATATATGATTGTCGAGCGGCAGCTTGCTGTACAACATTCAGAGGGGAAATCTCAGAGAATGTCTTGAATACGTCTCTTTCCTTCTGAGATAAGAAGTTCAGATGCTGTACTGAACCTTTACGCATCAGGATAGAATCCCAAGTCTCGTCATCGTTTCTTCCGTGGGACTCCAGCACTTCG